>JGI994J12354_10001991_pt1 | contig 20417 bp, 15 predicted proteins | sample IntmicLarv3ML3BL_FD_12354 | JGI IMG/M metagenome (IMG submission 12354)
ATACGGAAATATTGCTGTGGTATTATACGGGGGTGGAGATACGGCAGGCTGAGGAGTTTTTGTTTTGAAATTTCTTTTATTCTTACATATAACTCCTTTGCTTTTTGAAAAATATAAATCGGTCGAAAACTCAATCAAAGATAAATCATAATTTAGCGGCTTAGATGTCGGCGACGGATAGCTCGCCGGACATCAGGCGTGGTAAAAGGGTATCGCGTAGTAAAGCAAGTTTTTCGTTTTCAGCATAATTTGTTGTGATTATTTCAAAGCTACTTTGTAAGGTTTCGTTAAAATCAGTTACTTCACTATCTGATGGTATAAATACTGGTATCGTCATTATATCAGTGGGGCTAATGTTAGGTTGTGCGCTTCCTTGCCCTCGATTGATGATTTCGTTGAAAACGCTGTCTTGTTTCAAAACACACCATAGAAAGGGTAGCCGTTCGAGAACTGGTACATCTTTGAAAAAGAACTTGCCAACACGCTGATTCACCAGCAATGTTTCTTCGGATTGAGGTACTATGGCAAATTTACCGATTGTTGCGCCAGTCATCGCTATGAGTAAATCACCCACTTGTGCGACAAATTCTTTCGCAAGATTGACTTTTTCCTCGGAAACGAAAGAGCAATCGTTCAAGTTAAGCCCAGTATTGGTAATGTTCTTGATTTTAATAACCTTAACTCCGCTATCTTGCCACCATGAGCTTTTAAAAGCATAGCCGGATTTAACGGTGGCATAATCACCCAACACGCCATTTGGTTCGTAGCACCCGAACCGTTCTATCCAAATCGCCTGAGCTTGCTGCTCTAAATTATGATTTATCTTTGTATTTATGGCGATTTTATCGTCAATTGCACCGAGAGTTTTTGCTATCATTTGTTGTTCTACTTTATCTTTTGGAACAACAACTTCTATCCGTTTCATTATTGAACCTGATATTTCCTTAAAAGTAGTCCCACTACCCATACTTTCTATTCTATCTCGGTTATATAATAGCAAATAATAGAGGAATAAGTAATCAGTTTCGGTGTTTGGTACAATACTCTTAAATCCTTGATTTGTACAAACCTCGTTTTCGGAGATTGCTACATATCCTATCGGTGCACGAGAAGTAAAAAGCACACTATTTGGCGGCATTATCCGAGCAGAGCTATTTTTTAATCCTTCTGATGTAATATTCCTTTCACCTTTGCTAATATATCGCCCTTGGAAATTCGATAAGTCTTTTGGGGTTATCCAAGAAATATCACCTCCGTAGTAACTCTCGTTTTTTGTTGATGGTGTTGCACCTCCGACAATTTCACCCAAATCGGCTAATGTGCATTGTTTCCAATCACTCATATTACAGTCTCCCTATCCAATAAATTTTCTATGTGCCAGCTTTACATTTTGTTGTTTCACTATATTTTATTTCGTTGATTATTTCTTTTTTCATAATCCTAATGTCCTCCTGTGTTTTTGTGTTTTCTGTTTTTATTATACCATATATTTTTAAAATTGCAATCCATATTGGATTTGTTAGATTTTTGTATTGAAAATAGGAATTTTATATGATATAATTGTTGTAATACAAAAAAATATATTATAAATTTTATAATTTTGGAAGGAAATAAAAACATGAACGAAACACTTAAAACTATCGCGCAGCGTTATTCCTGCCGTTCCTACGACGGCGTTTTACCCGAAAAATGCAAACTCGACGCAATCGCGGCGGCGGCGGTTCAAGCCCCCAGCGGTATGAATAATCAACCGTGGAAAATCGTCGTTATCAAAAACAAAGATTTTCTCGAAGAAATGGACGCAGACAGCATGAAAGTTCTTTCGGAAGCGGAAGATAAATCGGGCTATGAAAGATTTATGAACTGGGGCGGTAAATTGTATTATAACGCGCCCTGTATGTATTTGATACTGAAAAGACGCGGCGCGGATTTGGACGTCGGTATCGTTACGGAAAATATCGCTATTGCGGCGGCTTCTCTCGGTCTCGGCAGTGTAATATGCGGTATGGCAGGTATGGCGTTCGGCGGAGCGAATGGTGAAAAATTCAGGGAAAAAGCGGGATTTTCCGACGGCTGGGAATTCGGTATGACTGTATTGGTCGGCTACGCTAAAAATCCCGGCGTTCCCCATGAACCCGATATGTCAAAAATTTGCTTTGTCGATTAATTTTAAAATTAGAATTTAAAAAAGAGGATAAACATATGCAATCGTTTGTATTTCATACACCCACCGAAATTATATTCGGTAAAAACGCCGAAGAAAAAACGGCGGTTCTCGCGAAAAAATACGGCGGAACAAAAATATTTATAGTGTACGGCGGCGGTAGTATAGTAAAATCGGGTTTACTGAAAAAAATCACAGACCAATTCGATTCGGAAAACTTGCAATATTATTTATTCGGCGGAGTACAGCCTAATCCTTTACTCTCACACGCGCAGGAAGGTGTAAAAAAAGCCGTTGATTTTAACGCTGACTTAATACTCGCAATCGGCGGCGGAAGTGCGATTGACACAGCGAAAGGTATAGCGCACGGCACCAAAAATCCCGATATTGATATTTCGAGATTCTGGAAAAAAGAAGTCGAGGTTAAACAGTCGTTACCGTTGGGGGTTATTCTGACAATATCCGCGGCGGGAAGTGAAATGAGCAGTTCCGCTGTTCTGACAGATTCCGAAACGGGAGAAAAACGCGGTCTCGGCACGGAATTTAACCGTCCGCGGTTCGCAGTTATGAACCCCGAATTGACATATACCGTTCCGAAATATCAGATTTCATGCGGTATCGCCGATATAATGATGCACACAATGGAGCGTTATTTTACGCAGGTAACAGAAGCTAACGAATTAACCGATTCTATCGCTACCGCGCTTTTGCGAAACGTTATAAAAAACGGTCCGGTTATTCTTGACGACCCGACAAATTATGACGCTGTAAGTGAGGTTATGTGGTGCGGAAGTTTATCGCATAACGGAATTACGGGGCTCGGTCGCCCTACGGATTTCGCCGTACATCAGATTGGACATGAACTCAGCGGTAAATTTAACGTCGCGCACGGGGCAAGTCTCACTACTATGTGGGGTTCATGGGCGGAATATGTGTATAAACTTGACGTTGCGCGTTTTGACAAATACGCGAAAGAAGTGTGGGGTGCGGAAAACGCTGTCGATGGTATAAATAAAACAATAGAATTTTTCAAATCCATAGGTATGCCGACAAATTTCTCTGAGCTCGGTATAGGAAAACAAAACGGCGAAGTCATAGACGAAATGGCGGACAGCTGTGTATTCCACGGGAAACGCCTTGTCGGAAACTTTAAATTTCTGGATAAAAACGATATTATAAATATATATAACATAGCGAATAAATAAAAAAATCAAATAAAATCCATAAAATCGGAGAGAGGAGAAATCCCCTCTCCGATTTTTCTTTTTATCAAAACTTTCAACTCTGTACCTTAAAATTAATATTATATTAATGGACTTGTTTTTTATTATTTTTAATATGACAGATAAGCCGGAAAATAAAATCAAAAATTTTTTTATAAATTATGTTTAAAAAATAAAAAATAATGACAAAATAATAGTACAAAACAAAAATATAGAAAGTATATAAATTTACGGAGAGTGAATATAAAGTGACAATAAAAAGAGGCGATATATATTACGCTGATTTAAGCCCTGTAATAGGTTCTGAGCAAGGCGGACTGCGTCCCGTTCTCATAGTACAAAACGACGTGGGAAACAAATACAGCCCCACGGTTATCGCGGCGGCTATAACATCGCAGATAAATAAAACAAAACTTCCCACGCATATAGAATTATACGCCGAAAATATGGGTCTTGCGAAAAATTCGGTTATATTGCTTGAACAGGTAAGGACGATAGATAAAAGGCGGCTGAAAGAAAAAATGGGACATCTTGAAGATAATTTAATGGATAAGGTAAACAACGCAATATCGGTTTCGTTTGGTCTTTCGGAAATGGAACAGGCACAAAATTATTAGTCTAATCATGTCGGACCTACATAGATAAAAACTTATGATTTATAAAGCATGGATTAAATTAAATAATCCGTGTTTTATTTTTATTATTTTTTATTATAATATATTGCAAATATCAACAACTTTTGCTATAATATTATAGTTGGACCTGATAAACATAATAAAAAAGCCTGTTTTAAACAGAGGTTACGGCGGTTATATGGAGTATATAAAAGAAATACAACGGGATAAACTCGCGGATATACTGAACAACAAACTTGATTTTGTTCTGGAATCATATATATTAAATGAACACAAAATCTGCGTTAAACCTGTGTATAAATTTAAAGAAGCGTATATTTGTGATATAAATATCCCTGAATTTTGTTTGGTTTACAGCGAAGCAGACGACGAAGAAGAAATTTTTGTTTCTGTAAATTATACATGTTCACATTTCGAAAATTTTTGTAAAGAGATAACAAAAAAATATAAAAACGCGAATATTATTTTTCACGGTGAAAAAAACAATCCGGAAAGCGAAGATTCGGGAGAGTTCAGCGAAAGTTTTTATTTTGACGGGAAAACAAAAAAACATACGGATTCTAATTTGTGCTTTAAACTGCTGACTTTAAACGACGGCAATTTGAAAAATTCATTTGAACCCGACCCCGATTGTTATCTGAACACTCTTTTTAACGATTTTATAGAAAGCAAAATTTATCACGACTGCGGTATTATAGGTTTATACGACGAAAAAAATAATTTCGCAGGGTATCTCGCATATTATGAAATAACGGAAAACATAAGGGATATTTCGTATCTATATATCGGTGATAAATACAGAGGTTTGGGATACGGAAAAAATCTTTTGAATTTTTTCGTGAATAAAAATATAGACGAAAACAAAATTTCTTACTATTCATACACTGCCGATGATGTTTCAATAAAACTCGCGTTATCCGGCGGATTTATGGGCTGTGCGAAAAGATATGAAAATATTTGAGTATATAATATATAAATATAATACAAATCAGAGGTGAAAACGTAAAATGACTGAAATTTATGATGTCGCGGTGATCGGCGCGGGAGTTGTCGGCGCGCTTACTGCGAGAGAGCTTTCAAAATACAACCTTAAAACCGTTTTGATAGAAAAAGAATCCGACGTCGCCATGGGTACGAGTAAAGGCAACTCCGCGATAGTTCACGCGGGTTTTGACGCTGAAACAGGGAGTTTAAAGGCTAAACTCAACGTCAGGGGCTGTGAAATAATGCAGTCCGTCTGCGAGGATTTGGGCGTGCATTACACGAGAAAAGATTCCCTCGTATGTTCTTTTGGTGAAGATGAGACAAAACATCTCTATGAATTAAAAAAACGCGGCGAAAACAACGGAGTTTCGGGGCTTGAAATTATATCCGGTGATAAATTGTTTGAGATTGAACCGAATTTGTCAAGAGAAGTGACCGCCGCTCTCCGCGCGCCGACGGCGGGTATTGTATGTCCGTATTTTTTAACCGTTTCGGCAACGGAAAACGCTGTTTTAAACGGCTGTAAATTGGTTTTACCCTTTGAGGTAAACGAGATTGAGGATAAACAGGATTATATAACGATAAAAAGTTCCGACAAACGTGAGATAAATGCGAAATATATCGTAAATTCTGCGGGTTTGCATTCCGACGATGTCGCGAAAATGTGCGGAGATTCGGAGCAGATTAAATCTTTCGGGATAATCCCCCGAAAGGGTGAATATATGCTTATGGATAAAAAAGCAGGCTCGCTTGTAAACACAACTTTGTTTTCCGTCCCGTCGGATAAGGGAAAAGGGATACTCGTATCCCCCACTGTTGACGGAAATCTGATTATCGGACCTAACGCTGTGGAAACATTAAAAGACGATGTTTCGACAACTTCGGCGGGGCTTTCCGAAATAGAAGAAGGCGCGAAACGTCTTATCCCGTCGCTTAATATGCGTCAGGTCATAACGTCGTTCGCGGGGATTCGCTCAACCCCAAAAAATCATGATTTTAATATAGTACCGTCGGAAAACGTAAAAAATATCCTGCATCTGATTGGGATAGAATCCCCCGGTCTCGCGTCGTCTCCCGCAATTGCGGAATATGCCGTTTATATGCTGAAAACCATGGGGTTAAACCCCGATAAAAATAATACTTTCAACCCAAAAATAATAAGACGTAAGCCGTTTTATCATATGAACGATAAAGAACGCTCAGAAGCGATAAAAGAAAATAAAGCATACGCTAAAATTATATGCCGCTGCGAAACGGTTACGGAAGCCGAGATTGTGGAATATATACACGGTTTATGCCCCGCGACGACGGTTGACGCGGTAAAACGCCGCACAAGAGCAGGAATGGGAAGATGTCAGGGCGGTTTCTGTTCCCCGAAAGTTGTTGAGATACTCGCGAGGGAATTAAACAAAGATATGCTCGATATAACAAAAAAAGGCGGCGAATCTTATATATTAACAGGGAAAACAAAAGAATAAAAACGGAGGGGTTTATATAAATACTATAAAAAAAGATTTGGTCGTGATAGGAGGCGGACCTGCGGGGTTAGCCGCCGCACTCGAAGCGAAACGTCAGGGAATCGACGATATATTGATAGCAGAAAGGGACAGTGAACTCGGAGGTATATTAAACCAGTGCATACACGCGGGGTTTGGCGTTCACATGTTCGGCGAGGATTTGACCGGACCGGAATACGCCACAAAATTTATACGTCAGATAAACGATGAAAAAATAGAATATCTTTTAAATTCGATGGTTTTGTCTTTGTCAAACAACGAAAACGAAAATGAAAACAAAAGGGTTATAACTCTTGTTTCGCCGCAATTGGGACTTTGTAAAATAGAAGCAAAAGCCGTTATTCTGGCTATGGGTTGCAGGGAGAGAACAAGAGGCGCGCTAAATATCCCGGGTACTCGTCCGGCGGGTATTCTCACAGCGGGAGCGGCTCAGAGATTTGTAAATATAGAAGGATACATGCCGGGTCGCGAAGTTGTTATTCTGGGTTCCGGAGATATTGGTCTTATCATGGCGAGACGTATGACTTTGGAGGGCGCAAAAGTAAAAATGGTGTGTGAAATCATGCCGTATTCAAACGGATTGGCGAGAAATATAGCGCAGTGTCTCGGCGATTTTGATATACCCTTGAAATTATCCCACACAGTCGTAGGGATAAACGGTAAAGACAGACTGGAATCCGTTGTTATATCAAAAGTGGACGAAAAACTCAAACCGATAAAAGGCACGGAAGAAACAATAGCGTGCGACACTTTACTTTTATCAGTGGGACTTATCCCCGAAAACGAGCTTACTTTTGAAGCGGGAATAACTCTCGACAACACAACGTCGGGTGCGGTCGTAAATGAATCAATGATGACTTCGGCTGAGGGAATTTTCGCGTGCGGAAACGTTTTACACGTCCACGATTTGGTTGATTTCGTCACACAGGAAGGTTACAAAGCCGGTAAATCCGCTGCCGAATATATAAAAAATAACACAGTCCGTTCATCTTCTGAAATTTGTGAAACCAAACCCGAAAACGGGGTAAGATATATTGTTCCGCAGAAAGTGGATATATCGAAGTTAAAACAAGGCGACAAATTTTCTTTCAGGGTTGACAATATATACAGAAACTGTAAAGTAATATTAAAATCCGACGACAAAATAATATATTCGCGTAAAAAAATAAAAGTCGCGCCGAGTGAAATGGAGAGCATAGAATTAGACGATAAAATTTTAGGTGAACTTAATAATTTAAACAACATAAAAAATCTTGTGATTTGTTTGGAGAAATAGCCATATGAATACAAAAATTATGACATGCGTCACATGTCCCGTCGGCTGTGAACTGACAGTAAAATATGAGGGTAACAATCTTATTTCCGTTGAGGGAAATCAATGCAAACGCGGATTAAAATACGCGGGAGATGAGATACAAAACCCGAGAAGAACTTTAACTTCAACGGTTGTTATAAATATACCAAATTCGAAATCTAAATTTCTACCCGTTAAAACAGATAATCCCATCGCAAAAAATAAAATTTTCGATGCTATGGCGATTATTAACAGTATAAAAATAAACTCTCCCGTTAAAATAAATATGGGCGACGTTGTCTGTCCAGATTTTACTGAATCCGATATAAATCTTGTCGCCGGCAAGGATATACAATTATGATAAATCAAAATAAAATTATAAACAAATCATTTATATCATACGCGGGAACACGCGAAATAGAGACTGAACGTTTGTTATTGCGTCGATTTAATATAAGCGACGCGAACGAAATATTCAGGGAATGGTCGAGCCATGACAGCGTTACAAAATATCTGACATGGAATAAGCATGATTCTATTGCGGAAACCAAAAATTTTTTGCTGGGCGTAATAAGCAATTACGAATATTCGAGCAGTAAATACTGCTGGGGTATACAATTAAAAAGCGAGGATATACTTATAGGCTCAATAGCCGCAGAAGTCACCGACGAAATATCGAGAACGGCGAAGGTCGGCTATTGTCTCGGTGAGCGTTTTTGGAATATGGGGTATACTACCGAAGCCCTGCGCGCCGTTATGGACTATATGTTTTACGATGTAAATTTAAACCGTCTCGAAGCGTATCACTCTGTAAATAATCCTGCGTCAGGCAGGGTTTTACAAAAAGCGGGTATGTTGAAAGAAGGATTTTCACGCCAGAAATTCATGACCGGTAGCGGTGAATATCAGGACGCGGATATTTACGGTCTGGTTCGTGAAGATTTTGAAAAACAATATGAACCCGATATAAAAACTTTTTTGGATTTACAGAATATAAATCTTTCGGCGTATAATTTAACTTTGAGATGTACCGAATATTACGACGGAACAAAGAAAAAAAATCACGTTCCCGCGTATAATTTCAACATAACCGAAAAAAATTCGGGTGAGGTTTTCGGGGATATATCTCTCAGACTGGGTTTTGCAGAGGGTTTATATTACGGCGGACACGTTGGATATTCCGTAAACGAAGATTACAGAAATATGGGTGTCGCGACTGCGTCATGCGGGATTATTCTCGATTTGGTGAAAGCGCACGGATATAAAAAAATAATAATCACAAACAATTATGTAAACAAAGCGTCGCGCAGGGTTTGCGAAAAAATAGGCGCGAAACTCATAAGAATCGCGAAACTGCCGCAGTGGCACGATTTGTATATAGAGGGTCAAAGATTTGTATGCGTATATGAATTGACTTTTGACGATTGACTGACGTGAAAAATAATTTTTTACGTCCTTGACTTTGTGTAAAAATTATGTTATAATGTACCAAATTGAATATAATAAAAGCGGTGAAAAGAAAAAGTAAGCGTTTGCGGTATTTCAGAGAAAAGGCGGGTACGGTGCGAGCCTTTAATATCAGAACGTCCAACCCGTCTCGGAGCTGCGAAATGAATAAAATTTGTTTGAAATTTTTAAGTTTTGCCGGGTTCTCCCGTAAAAGAGATTAAAGTGCGGAGGCAATCCGAATTTAGGTGGCACCGCGGACTTTTGTTTAATTTAACAGTTCGCCCTAAACTGATATAACTGTCGGTTTGGGGTTTTTTGTATTTACAACGATTTTAAATTTTAATTTTATAATTTTAAGGAGAATGATTTTTATGAAAATTGATAAATTAGTGGGAGAACGGTTTAAGGAAAGACCGTCGGAATGCGCGATTGACAGCCACGCGCTTATGCTCAGGGGCGGATATATGAAATATGTAGGCAACGGTATATTTTCGTCCTACGCTCCGCTTAAAAGGATAACAAAAAAAATCGAGCAGATTATCAGGGAAGAAATGGATATGATAGACGGTCAGGAAGTTATGTTCCCCGTTGTTATGCCCGCGTCTTTATGGCAGGAATCCGGCAGATATGAGAGTGTCGGGGTTGAGCTTATAAGATTTACGGACAGGAACAAAAGCCCGCATGTCCTCGGAATGACTCATGAAGAACCCGCCGTTCAGCTTGTCAGGGAATACGGTCAGAGCTACGCAAAATATCCGTTTATGATTTATCAGATACAGACAAAATTCAGAGATGAAGCGCGTCCGAGAGGCGGACTTATACGCGTCCGCGAATTTACCATGAAAGACGGATATTCTTTCCATGTTTCGCAGGAAGATTTGGAATTGTATTACGAAAGAGCGCACAAAGCGTATGAAAAGATTTTCGCAAGAGCGGGTATCCCCGAAACAATCTCAATCGCTTCGGATTCGGGTATGATGGGCGGTAAAATAGCTCATGAGTTTATGCTCCTCACCCCGATAGGCGAGGATTATATCGCTATATGCAACGACGGCGAATGTGGTTACAAATCCAACATGGAAGCTGCGGAAAGTATTGCCGAGAACACGCGCGACGAAATCTCCGAACCGCTTACTCTCACTCCTACGCCGAGTATAAAAACAATCGAAGGATTGTGCGAATTTTTGAAAATCAAACCCGAAAAAACATGCAAAGCCGTAATGTATCAGAGAAATTCCGACGACAGTTATGTTGTTGTATTTATACGCGGTGATTTGGATATAAACGAAACGAAAGTTACAAATTTCCTGAAATGCGAAATCCACCCTGCTGTAATAGAAAATGACGACAAATCGGGACTTCACGCAGGATATACAGGACCTTACGCATTAAATAACCCCGATAATAAAATCACCGTTTTGTTTGACAAATCACTTGAAAACACAAACAATCTCGCAACGGGCGCAAACAAAGACGAATATCATTATACAGGACTTGATATATCCCGTGATTTGGGAGTTGTCGAATACAACGATTTCGCAAAAATAATAAACGGCGGAATATGCCCGAAATGCGGCAAAAAAACAATCTCTGTTTCACGCGGAATCGAAGTCGGCAATATTTTTCAGTTGGGGACAAAATACACAAAATCCATGGGAATGGAATTTCTCGACAGCGATGGTCAGCCGCATTGCCCCATAATGGGTTGTTACGGCATAGGAGTAGGCAGACTTGCCGCGTCTGTATGCGAAGCGAAACACGACGATTACGGACCTGTTTGGCCCATGTCGATAGCTCCTTGGCAGGTGCATTTATGTGCCGTCCGTTCAGACGACGAACAGGTTAAAGCAATCGCCGATAAATTATATGACGATTTGCAATCGGCAGGAATTGAAGTTATTTATGACGACAGAAACGTAAGCGCGGGGGTTATGTTCTCCGACGCGGATTTACTCGGCGTACCTCTCAGGGTTATTGTCAGTCCGAGAAATATAAAAGAAAACTGCTGTGAAATCATCACCCGCGACAAAAAAATGTCGGTGAAAGAACCGGTTGAATCAACCAAAGAAAAAATAATCGGAACAGTAAAAAATATGCTCGCGGAGTTTCGCGCGTAATTTCAACAAAATTTAAAGCTGAAAGAGGGATTTGTTTTGGAGAATTTTTTAGGAAAATATCTTGACATGATAAAAGAACCGTTTGAAACGTTTGATTATCCTATGTCGTTTTTGTCGGCTGATTATAATGCCGCCGACGTAGAAAAATGGCAGAGCGAATCGCGTGACGCGGTGCGTAAACTTTTATCCTATAATCCGCCGAAAATTCCGTTTGATACTATAATTCATGATGAATATATCAAAGACGGGCTTATTTACCGGCATATAAGTTACTCCCAGAATCACGGACCGAGAACAGAGGGTATATTTATGCGTCCCGAAAATTCCGAGGGCAAAAAATTACCGGGATTTATAGGACTGCATGACCACGGCGGATATAAATATTACGGCAAGGAAAAAATCACGTCGCCGAAAAATGAGCCGCCGGTTATGAAAGATTTTAAAGATAATTATTATGAGGGTCGCTCATGGGCTTCGGAACTCGCGAAAAGAGGTTACGCGGTGTTTGTACCCGATGTATTTTTGTGGGGTTCGAGAAAAATTTCACCGGAGGATATATCGGAGCGTTTTATACGCGACTGGCGCGAAAAATTGCAAAATAATCCCGTTGACAGCCCCGAATATATCGACGCTTATAACGGTTACGCTAACGGAGCGGAGGAATATATCGCAAAATCTCTCATCACTGCGGGAATGACTTTTCCCGGAGCGGTTGTGTATGAAGATATGCGCGCCGTGGATTTTTTGCTGACCCAACCGGATACAGACGAAAAAAATATCGGCTGCGCGGGACTTTCGGGCGGAGGGTTAAGAACCGTTTTACTTTCTTCGATGGATGAACGAATAAAATGCAGCTGCTGCGTAGGTTTTATGTCAACCTCTGCGGAAATTGCGGCTTATAAAACATACACGCATACATGGATGATGTATATCCCGGGACTTTCACATCTCATGGATTTTTCGGATTTATATTCTGTACACGGAAAAAAACCGACGATGGTTTTATATGATATTGACGACCCGCTTTATACAGTCAAAGGTCAGGAGGACGCGGACAAACGTCTTAAAGCGATTTTTTCCAAAATGGACGCGTCGGAATTATACAGCGGACATTTTTATCCCGGCGGACATAAATTTGACATAGAAATGCAAAATACCGCTTTCAATTTTTTTGACAAATGGCTGAAATAAAAAAATAAAAATAAATAAAAGAATCGAGGATTTATTATGGCTCTTTTAAACGTTAATTTTATGTCCCAAAGTTTGGGTATGGGTTGCAGCGCGACTGTTATATTGCCGCAATATGGGCAAAAACCGTATAAAACTTTATATCTTCTTCACGGTTTGAGCGACGACCACACAGCTTGGACACGTTATACTTCTATTGAGCGTTACGCGAACGATTACGGTATCGCGGTTGTAATGCCGAATGTCCACAGGAGTTTTTATACAGACATCGGTATTAACCGAGGATATTTTGAATTTGTTTCGGAAGAATTAATTTCAATAATGGAAGATATGTTCCCGCTGTCAGACAAAAGAGAAGACCGTTATACTGCCGGGCTTTCAATGGGCGGTTACGGAGCGATGAAACTTGGGCTTTCATGTCCCGAAAAATTCTCTGTCGCAGCTTCACTTTCGGGTGCGCTTGACGTTATATACAGAATGTACACGAAAGAAGATATAAAAGAAGAATTTAAATTTATATGGAACGCTTCCGAAGAAGAACGCAATAAAAACGATTTGTTTTATCTCGCGGAAAAATTAAATGTTTCGGGTCAGCCCAAACCGCGTTTGTATATATGGTGCGGTACGGAAGATTTTTTGTATCAGGACAACGTAAATTTCAAAAATTTTATAAATAAACTTGATTTTGAAGTAACATATGAAGAAACCGCGGGCGACCATCTCTGGTATTACTGGGATTTGAACATACAAAAAGTTTTGAAGTTTATTTTTAACCGTTAAACAAAAAAAATAAAAAAATAATAAAGGGCGGATTTGAATATCTGCCCTTTACTTATCTTTAATTTATATTATTTTTTTATTACGGTGTCAAACCCAGTAATACCAGCATGGGCAGCATCCAGAAACTTTGTATCAGGAACAAATGCCCCGAATTTATGCCTGTAAGCGGTCCCGCAATTCCCAGTATAACGGCTAAAAGCAAACTGAACGCGAACGCTATTATTTGTATAAGCGAGTTGCTTTTTATCACGTTCTTTGTTTTGTTCGCAATCAAAATCGCGTTTACGAGGGATTTAAGAGAATCTTTTGATACAACGGGCGAATCTGTACGCTCGGGAGTTGAATATACATCGTCCGTGTTTTTTAATTTCAGAACTCTTACGGGATATTTTTTTATATTGCCCAGTTTTGATACTAACAAGTCGTTTATATTCGGGTCAAATGTGCGTATACACAGACACGCGTTCATCTTTTTTATATTTTTTATAACGTCGAAGAAATCCGCTGTCAGTTCATATTTTATATATATCTTAGCCAGAATTTCGTTTTCCGCCGCCAAAAACATTACGCTTCCGGAGCTTTTAGCGAAAGTATCGTCGTAATTCGCGTCATAAGTCGGAACAAGTCCGATATTCGATATATATTCCGGATTTCCAAGAAACAATTTTTTGTTGTTCGTTATAAAACATATCCCGTTGTCGTTTATATCTATAAGTCTTACGTCTTTGTTGAATCCTTTCGGAAAACTCGCCGACGCTCTGAATGTATCTGCGGGTGACATGTTGAGTTTATCGAAAATAACGCATAAATTTTGTAATACATTGTCTATACGATTGTTTCCGTAAACTTTTATACCGGAAATTTTTATCTGTTCAGCGGGGAAAATATCCCTGTCGTAAACCGAAATAACCGAGGCTTCGGAGATTTCCTCTATACTTTTACTGCCGATAAACGCCGCACCCGCCGCGCGTGCTTTTTTCTGCGCGCTGAAAACAGGATATACTTCCGTAATAAACGAGCAAAGCGGAACCGCGCCGAGTATAAGAGCCGTNACNGAAGATATTGCAACATACCANTCTTTATTTTTACTCAATCCCAGAGATAAAATAAACAGTATCAACGCCACTCCCAAAGCTATATAGATAAAATATTTTATAAATCCGCCGCGCGTTTTGTTTTTATAAGTCCGCGAGAAGAACCCTGATATAAACGGAGTTTTTAAAACTCCCCCGACGGTGACGTTTTCGGGCGTAACATCGTTAAACAATTCCGCTTCCTGATTTGATGAGCGGTACTGCGACGAGATTTTCGAAAACTTTGAAGTGTTCGAAACGGTTGAAATCGTTGATGTATTAAAAGGATTGTTCGGATTCGCGAAGTTTGAAGTACCCAAAGGATTAATCAAAGACAGCGCGTATTTTGGTTTTTTCGATGAAACCGTCTTGAAACTCGTTATTTCGGAACTCATATCAAGAAGATTATAGAGACTTATCAAAATCATACCGTATACCGCTATTGAGTTATACAAAACCATATCGGGGTTGTTGTATCTTAAAAGCATAGTAAACATTGTGTGTATAAACGCGATTATAAAGAAGAACGCCGATATTGAATAAACGTTTATATCAGACCCGATGGCGGATTTTACGCCGTAAATCAATGATTTGTAATTAAGCGCGGCGACTAAAACAAGAATTTGCAAATCTATCCATATATAAGGCTGGTTGTAAAAGTGAATATTAAATACATTCGGCATAGGGAAATTAATATACGGCGCGATTTCCATATACAGCAGTATCAAAAACAAAAATATCCCCGCCGCGAGTTTTGTAAACTCTGATAAATATGCTTTGCGGTACGACGAATATATTTCGTCAGCCTGCTCCCTGTTTGTATACTCTTTATTTATCGCCCTGTAAAAAGGAACGGCAGCCGACGATTTCACCGCTGTTTTGTTTCCCTTCGCGGATTCATTCGTAATCGCTGAGCTTTTTTTCTTCACGCTGTTTTTACCAGAAGTCGTCAATTCTTCATCTTTGCCTATTCCGATAGCTTTAAGAAGTTCCAAATCCATATCTGAAGCGTCGGATTTCTGCGCTTCTTCAAAGTATATATCTTCTTCGTCGTATCCGTTTACTCCTGAGTCAGCCGCCGAAACCGATTCGTTTTTAATCGGCTTTTTCTCCGGTTTTTCGAATTTTTCCGATTTAACCGCAGGCGATTTTTTTTGTTCGGGTTTATTTTTCTTTTCGGAGGTTTTGGAGAATTTACCCGTACCTGAAACCGTCGGCGATTCTTTTGTATCTGAGAGCATATCATCTTCGCCGGAGGGTTTGACTTTTAATTTGTTCTGGTTTTTCCATACATCCTCAAAAGCCGACTGCGTTGGAGGTACTTTTGTTATTTCGGGTTTGCCCTGTTTATTCGATTTATCCGATTTATTTTGTTTTTCGGGTGAAGCGGGGTTGAGAGTATCGAAAAGCTGTGAAACCGCTTCGTCCTCACTATCGAATAAATTTTCCAAATCGGCTGAAGCCGAAGAACCCGAAGGTTTATTCTCCGTGTTTTCGTAACCCGGATTATAAACGGAATTGTCCAGAGTATCTTTTAAATCCTCAAACAAATCGCTTATGTTTGAATTTCTCAAATCCGGTTCATTTTCATTCAGGTCTTTGAATTTTTCGCTGAACCTTGACGAATTTTTTCTGTCCGAAATTTCATTTAAGTCCGCGTCTGATTTGTCTGTCATTTCCGATATTTCCGACAGGTCTGAATATTTATTACTTTTGTTCATGATTTTAATCCGTCCTTTGCTTTTGCTTTATAAATTAATTTATAATAATTATAAATTTATTTTTGTTTTCTTTGACGGGATATTTCATACATAAGCACTGCCGCCGCGCATGAGACGTTGAGCGATTCTATTTTTCCGAGCATCGGAATTTTAACGAGAAAATCGCTTTTCTGTATAACGATTGGTGAAAGTCCCTCACCTTCGTTTCCCACGATTAAAGCGAGCGGAAGATTATAATCCGCGTCGGCGTAATCTTTCGCTTTGGCGTCGCCGTTTTCACTCAAATCCAAAGCGGAGGAGAAGATCCACACACCCTTTTCTTTAAGTTCCTCTGCGGTATTCGCGATATTCGCAACTTTCGCGACAGCCATATGAACGGACGCGCCGGCGGAAGTTTTTGTTACAATCGGAGAGATTCCCGCAGCGTGGCGTTTGGGTATGATTATCCCGTGAACCCCTGCACATTCCGCTGTTCTTATGATAGCGCCGAGATTGTGCGGGTCCATTATTTTGTCCGCAATCAGGATAAACGGTTTTTCGCCGCGGTCTTCCGCGATTTGCAGAATATCGTCAACCGAGCAATATTCTTTTTCTGACGCTAACGCTATAACTCCCTGATGCGCGGAATTGTTTATCATTGAATCCAGTCTGGATTTTTCCGCTTCGATTATCGGTATAGCTTTTTTTACCGCTTCCGCGAAAATCAAAGTTATAGAACCTTCTCTTTGTCCGCTCTGAATAAAGAGCTTATCTATCGACCTGTCGCTTTTGAGGAGTTCAATTACGGCGTTTCTGCCGTAAACCATACCCGAATCTTCCTGTTCAACACTCGCAATTATTCCCGTGTTATCACTTACTGTTTCTGTTATAACTGCGGGTTTATCGAACGGTTTGTCGAATTTTCTTTCAAACGGTTTATTAAATCTGTCGTTTCTGTCGTTTCTGTTGAAAGAATTATTAGAATTATAACGGGGTTTATCGCCGAATTTATTAAAATTATTCGGTCTCCCTGAATTGCCCGACTGATTTGACGAGCCGTAACCTCTGTCGTTTCTCTTGAAATCTCCGCTTCTGTTGTCTCTGTTAAATCCGCCGCTCCTATTATCCCTGTTATATCCACCTTCTCTGTTTTCGCGCGGTTTATCACCGAACTTGTTGAAATTATTCGGTCTGTTTGAACTGTAACCTCTGTCATTGCGTTTGAAATCTCCGCCCTGTCCGCCTCTGTTGTCCCTGTTAAATCCGCCGCCCTTGTTATCCCTGTTGTCTCTGTTATATCCGCCATCTCTGTTGTTATCGTGCGGTTTATCGCCGAATTTGTTGAAATTATTCGGTCTGTTTGAACTGTAACCTCTGTCATTGCGTTTGAAATCCCCGCCCTGTCCGCCTCTGTTATTGTTAAATCTGTTATCTCTGTTGTCTCTGTCGTTGTTTTTAGAAAAACCTGAGGAATTAGATGAATTATTGGAAGAATAACGGGGTTTATCTCCGAATTTACTAAATCTGTTTTGTCCTCCTGAGTTGCCTGACTTATTCGAGCCGTAGCTCCTGTCGTTTCTGTTAAAATTTCCGCTCCGGCTGTCTCTGCCGCCGTCTCTCGAAAACTGCTTGTTGCCTGAGCCGGATTTGAAATTATTCTTGTTATTCTCCATAAAAAACTTTCTTACCTCAATTTTTATTTTTTTGTTTTGACAATTTTTTTATAACTTTATATATTTTTTAGTTATACTATAACATTATAACACATTTATTGCGATTTGTATATAGTCTCAAAATAATTTTTTTATTTTATACAGTATATAACAGGCTGTACAAAATAAACAAAAAGACTGTAAATATTCACGACAAATTAATATTATTGAGCTATTATTTTATATTGTGTGTGTAAAAAACACATTTGTTTTACTAAATTGTTTTATGGGAGATGAAATATTTGGGAATTGTAAAACGTTTTTTTATTAATATGGCAGATGTTGTCAAATGGTTGAAAAAAAAGAAATTTATATGGATACCCGCGACTGTTATATACTGGCTCATGCCCGCATTTTATCTGCTTCAGCTGGAAAGTTTTCATTTTTATCCCGTGTTTTTCGTGAAAACTTTTTTACCGAGCCGTCTTTCGGTTATTATGTTCGATTTGATTTTAATTTATTTATTATATATCGCCGGATTCTTTTTGATAAAAAAAGCATGGGTAAATATACTTCTTGCAAGTGTTCTTACAACAGCCGTATCTATGACGAATTATATAAAATACGCCCTGACAGGTGACAATTTTTTGCCGCACGATATTATAATGGCGGGCAACATGAACGAAATTATCGGTTTTGTTTCGGTTGAGTTCGCGTGGTGGATATGGGCTTTTATCGCAGCTGCGGTTTTTTCTGTTATAATACCCGGTCTGTTCGCCAAAGACGCACCGTTTAAATTTTATATCCGCATACCCGTTACGGTTATAATATGTACGGGAATTATGATATTTTTCGGAAATGGTTCTTTCGCAGGGACGGTATTCAACAAATTCAAAATGTTTTATGAAGCAGCCTCACGGCAGGATTCAAATTACAAAGAAAATGGCTTTGTCGGAGCGTTTTCTATAAATATAGCGTCTTTTTCGATACAAAAACCGGAGGGTTATTCAACCTCCGCGCTGGAAACAGAACTGAACAAATACAGTGAAACCCCGTTTTCTTCGGATTATCAATACCCCGATATTATCGTTGTTTTAAGCGAGAGTTTCTGGGACCCCAGACTTCTCCCCGATTCTGACATCACGCCGAATCCGCTTGAAAATTTCGACAAATACAGCCAAAGCGAAAACGCCGTAAGCGGTAAATTGATTGTCCCCGCGTTCGGCGGCGGAACGATACGCACAGAATTTGAAGTTTTGACGGGGCTTTCCTGCGACGCTCTGCCGAGTGGGGTTATTCCATATAATATAATCAAAAAAAGTGTTCCGTCCTATGTCTCACAGTATAAAAACGAGGGGTACGACGCGATAGCGATTCACCCTTATCTCGCGAAATTTTACAACCGCAGTAAATGTCTGCCGCTTATCGGATTTGACGAATATTACGCCGAATCTCTCGCGGATATAAAAGAAGTCGAGCGTATCGAAAAAGGCGGATATGTAAGTGATGAAAGTTTCGCAGGATATATAAAACATTTTTTGAACAAAGCGAATGAACCGTTGTTTTTATTCGGTATAAGCATGGAAAATCACCAGCCTTATTCGTATAAATATTATTATAAAACGTTCACAATGCGCGCGAGAAACCCGAATTTGACTGATAAAGACCACAACAGCTTTGAAAATTTCACTCAGGGAGTTCAGGACGCGGACAGAGCGTTGGGTGAAATCTGCGACTTTATAGACAACCGCGAACGTCCTACGATACTTGTTTTCTTCGGTGACCATTTACCGTCGATATGCACGAGATATTCGTCGTATCTTGACACAGGCTTTATATCCGATATGACTTCATATGAATCGAGAATGAAACTTTATGCTACGCCTTATATAATTTATTCGAATTTTACTTTAAACAAAGACAATTCAAACTATGACATAGTCGCGTCGTATGATTTATTAAACGTACTCTCAAACCTCATAGGCTCAGGAAAAACGCAATACATGGGGTATCTGGACGCTCTGCGTGAAAAACTGCCGTATTATAACGTCAGACTTAACAAAAAAATAACAGACGAACAGAAAAATTTCTTAAAAACGCAGTATTTCCAGACATACAAAATCATGTCGAAATAAAAAACTTCGGGGAGATTAAACTTTATGCTATCTGATTTTTCATATGTAAAAATCCCCGAAAAATCGGGGAATATCGAAAAGGATACACAAAATCTTTTTTGTTTAAACAACAAACAGAAAACTTTTGAACATGTAAAATCCGTTGCATTAAAAAACATCGAAATCGCGAAACAATATAATCTTGATATAGAAAAATGCGCCATATGCGGTTATTTACACGATATGAGTGCGGTTATATCCCCCGCCGATATGCTGTCATACGCGCTTAAAACAAACCAAAAAATATACACGGCGGAAGAAAAAATCCCGATGTTACTGCATCAGAGAATATCAAAAATAATCGCAGAGCAGGATTTTAATATAACCGACGAGCGTATTTTATCTGCGGTTGAATGTCACAGCACATTAAAAACAAACCCGTCAGATTATGATATGGCGTTGTTTATCGCCGATAAATTATCATGGGATAAAGACGGAACACCGCCGTTTTACGATGTTGTAAACGA
>JGI994J12354_10001992_pt1 | contig 20405 bp, 15 predicted proteins | sample IntmicLarv3ML3BL_FD_12354 | JGI IMG/M metagenome (IMG submission 12354)
CCNNNAACAAAATCACTTCAACCACAAACAAACATAAATACACTCCCATTAATTTTGTTAATATCTTCAATTTATAATTACCATTGTAGCCCATAAGACAACTTTAGTAAAGATATTTTTTCAAACAAAAAATACAGCATATATATCACATAAATATACACTGTATTTTACATTTTCATAAAATTATTCTACTCGTTACAATTCCAAAAATCACTTATTAAATTTCTAAATATATTTTAATTTTAAAATATATAACAGCAAAACCACTATATTTATTAATCTATAAATATTATAACATAGCTCTCCCTCTGCAATATGTCTGTAGGACATTATATTTATCATCAAGTACTACAATATCCGCATCATATCCTGCAATCAATTTGCCTTTACGATTATCAACTCTAAGGCATCTTGCAGGATTTATAGTACAAGTATTTAATGCTGTTCCAAATGACACACCTACATTTTCAACAAGGTTTTGCAGTCCTTTATTCATACTAAGAGTACTGCCAGCTATAGTATTGCTCCCTTCAAGTCTGGCTACCCCTGACTTATCTAATTTATAGGTGTATCCTCCCAGCTTAAAATCACCTTCACTGCAATACTTTGCACAAAGAGAATCTGTTACCAATATTGCATAGTCACGTCCCTTAGCATTCATATATGCTCTTAATGCGGCAAAATGTATGTGCTCTCCGTCTGCAATTATTTCTCCATATACTTCACTATCCGCTAAAGCCGCACCCACTAAACCAGCATCTCTATGATGTAATGGTGACATACGGTTAAATACATGTGTCATAGATGTTGCACCATTAGCTATAGCCATTTGTGCCTGCTCAAATGTAGCTGATGAGTGACCCTGACTGACTACTACTCCATGTTCTGCTGCATACCGAGTAAGTGATAAATCCACATCTTCCTCACATGCTAATGTTATATATTTAATTAAACCCCCTGAAGCCCTTTGATAATATTCAAATTCCTCAATACTAGGTTTTACTATATATTCCTTAGGTTGAGCACCTTTATATTCTTGATTTAAAAATGGTCCTTCAAAATGTATCCCTAAAATTTCCGCCCCTGTATATTCCTGCTTGTAAACTTGCGCAACATTTTTTACAGCTTTAGTAAGAACTTCTTTACTTTGTGTAACTGTAGTTGGTAAAATTGAGGTAACTCCCTCTTTTGCAATATTATTAATCCAATTTTTAAGTCCGCAAAGTTCTGAATCATTGGTATCAAATCCAAATGCACCATGTGTATGAACATCTATAAAACCTGCAACAATACGATTTTGCCCATAATCAATATCACTTTCCACTTCACCATAAGAATAAATCCTACTTATTTTATCTTTAATAATTTCCAGAGAAGCTTCATAAAACTGACCATTAAGCCATACCCGTTTTCCTGATATTATCATAAACCTCACCCGCTTTCTTAAATATTATTATAATTTTCAAATATTTTACAATTTACACTTTGAAAGGGCAGCTTCGTCTGCCACAATAATTACATTTTTGTGCATTTGCAGTATTGAAGCTGGTACAGAAGGTGTTATTGGTCCATATAATGAGTCATATAATATACCTGCCTTTGCTTCTCCATTTACAGCTAACAATATCTTTTCTGCATGTATAATTGTCTTAATTCCCATAGTGTATGCTTGTTTTGGAACCTGACTTTCATCTTCAAAAAAATGTTTATTAGCTTCAACTGTTTCTTGCTTTAAATCAACTAAATTAGTACCTTTTGTAAATTTAGTATCTGGTTCATTAAATCCAATATGCCCATTTCTTCCTAGTCCCAACAACTGAAAATCTATTTTATTTAAAGACTTTATTATGTTATCATAATTATTACATTCCTCTTCTGCATTAAAATTCATACCATTGGGTATAAATGTATTTTCCATTTTTATATTAATATGATTAAATAAATTCTCATTCATAAAATATCTATAACTTTGACTATTGTCCTCTGATACCCCTACATATTCATCTAAATTAACTGAGTATATCCCTGAAAAATCTAAATTTTTGTCATTATAATTTTTGACCAAATTCTTATATATCCCTATAGATGTTGCACCTGTTGCTAATCCTAGTACACTTTCTGGATTTAAAATAACTTGTGCAGAAAGAATATCAGCTACTTTTTTGCTCATTTCTTCATAATTTTTTACTTTATATATTTTCATATGTTTAAACCTCTGCTTTCTTCATTATTATTAACTTATTAAATTAACAGTTTAATTGATATTCAGATGGTGTCATTCCCATTACACGCTTAAATACTGAACTAAAATGTGCTATATCATTAAATCCTACTTCATTTGCTACTTCATAAATCTTTTTACTGCAATCTCTAAGCAAATTAGCCGCAATACTTATTCTATAATTAGTTAAATATGTTCCAAAAGTATCACCCATTTCTTTTTTAAACATTCGACTCAAATGACCCTCACTAATACCAACACTGCTTGCTACTACACTCATATTTACATCTTTAGAATAATTCATTTTAATATAATTAACTGCATGTTCTACATACTTACTTCTAACTTGTTCCTTACCAATACCACTCACTTCACTGCGGTTTAATTGCTTTTGTATATCTAACTTAATTTTCATTATAGCCGCCTCTAATTCTTCGTCATGAAATGGCTTTAAAATATAATCAGATATACCTAATTTTAACGCATTTCTAGCATATTCAAAGTCACTATATGCGGTAAGAAGTATATAATAAATACTGCCGTCATTATCTTCTTCCATTAACTTTCGTATCATACTTATTCCATCTAGTCTAGGCATTCTTACATCACTTATAACGATATCTGGCTTTATTCTTCTAATAATATTAATGCCATCTTCACCATTTTTAGCCTCTCCAACTACTATACAATCTATTTTTTTCCAATTGGTAACGTGAACCAAGCCCTTTCTTACTAATTCTTCATCTTCTACAATAACTACTCTAAACATCACTATCTCCTCTTTTATATTTATAATGTTATTGTTATTATAGTCCCTACACCTATCTCACTGCTTACATTAAGTCCAAAATCCCTTTCATAATGCAGTTTTATAATTTGATTTACATTATATAAACCTAAATGTCCTTTAGTAGGCATTACTTGGTTATTATTAATTGCTTTTACTACATCTAAGTCCATTCCTTTCCCATTGTCTGTTACTGTAATTATTAGTTTTTTCTTTTTAGGTTCTTCTGTTATATTTATTACTATATTACCATTTTCCTGTTCTTCAAAACCATGTATAATAGCATTTTCAACTAAAGGCTGTAATATTAATTTAGGCACTTCATATTCCAAAAGCTCACTATTTACCTTTACTTCATAAGTAAATCTATTCGAAAATCTTATTTTTTGTATAGCTACATAGCTTTCTACAAGTTTTAACTCTTCCATAAGAGTTACTAATTTTTTATTACTTATACTCTTTCTCAAAATAACTGCAAATTCCTCTGCTATACTTGCTATTTCAGTAATATTGTTTATCTTAGCAAGCCACTTTACGGTATCTAATGTATTATATAAAAAATGCGGATTAAGCTGAGCTTGGAGCATTTTTACATGAACTTCATTTAAGTCTTTTTCTCTTTGTAATATAGGTCTAAATAAAAACCCTGATAAAAATCCCGATAATACAAGGCACAATAACATGGCTATCATAAGTCCAATACCTGTCAATATCTGTGCAGTACTAAATATAGTTTGATAGACCTCCATACTTTGTTCAATAATTATATAATATCCGCTTTCAAGTTCCCTGCTGATATAAAAAATATTATTTCCCTTTTCAATAGTTTTATTGGCAACAGTTTGCTTGCACATTTGCCTTATATTAGCTTTAACTTCTTCTGATACATTATACAGTGAACTATATATTACCCGCCCATATGCATCTGCAAAATATAATGTCATACTATCTTCCGAGGTTAATTTAAAGATATCTAACAGTGAACTTCTTGATAGTTCAATTTCGATAAATCCTATTAATTTTTCATTTATATTATATACTGCTTTTAATATTGATACTACTGAATTATAATTATATTGAATATTTTTATTTTCCGAATAATATACAATACTTTCTGCATCTATTGCTTTTTTTAATTTTCCCCACTCAATACTAAATTCACTTTTATTAATTTTATTATTAGTAGAGTATTCTATTATACCATATTTATTATATATATTAATATTTGAATCTATCGGAAGTTTTTGAGCTTCATGATAAAGACTTATATATATATCATTATCATTTATACTATTTTCATACTTAGATGATAAAATATCACCTTCTTCTATATCATGTATAATTTCACTGCATAATTTATTAATACCATCAAGCTGTACTTCTTCCTTTGTAATAATAGAATTTCCCTCTTGCTTTAAATTCCTGTTAAATGTATGCCGCATATTTTGAATAGTAATAAAATTTACAAACATAGGAATAAGTGCAATTATAAGACAACTCCAAAATATCTTATACCTAAAAGACATACTTTTTATTAATTTCAATATATTTTCTCCTCAAAAAGCTCTCTCCACAGCTCTATAAGCATATTGTTATTTTCTGCAATTCTTATGAAACTATAATCTATTAACTTCATTTCTTTAAGCGGCAATAACGAATTATCACCAACAATATCCATTCTTACCGAACGTCGATTTAATTCATTTGTCATATAATACTGTACATCTTTACTTAATACAAAATCAATAAAATGCTTTGCATTGTTTTCTGCTCCATTATTATTTTTTATAATTGCAATTCCATCTGGAATAGACACTGTTCCGTCAATTGGATATACAAACTCTATATTTTCACCGCTATTTACAAAATTCAAAGCATTAGGCTCAATAGTAACTCCTACAAAATACTCACCATCTGCTACTCCTGTACAAATATCTTCTGAGTTTTTCAATATATTACCATCCAAATTTTTAACAAAACGTTCTAACATATTTTTATCTCCATTTTTGTCTATATGCCATATTGCAGCAAATGCTGTATAACATGAACCCGAAATTTCAGGAGAAACATAAGCTATTCTGCCTTTGAAATACTCATCACATAAATCTTCCCAAGATTTTGGTATATTGTTTTTATCAACTAACTTATTATTATAAACAATAACCAGAGGTAATGCTGAAAATGGTGACCATTCATAATTAGTAGCACAAAAAGCCGGCTCTATTGAGTCGACCTCTATGCTTTTATATGGAAGAAAATGTTCTTTATATGTTTCTAGCAATTCTAAGCCACCGCCAAATATAATATCTGCCTCTGTATCTTCACCATCTTCTAAAATAGCTTCTAATAATTGATTAGTTCCGCCTGTTTCTATATGCACCCATATTCCTGTTCGTTCTTCAAACTCCTTAATAATAGGCTCATATATTTCTTTTCTATGTGATGTATAAACTACTAAATCAGCTTTTTGATTACTTACAGTATCATCTTTGTTATTATTACACCCATACAACAATAAAGCTAAACTAAATATTAAAACAATACTCTTATTTTTGCTAAATTTTCTTCTCATAAGAATACCTCATCTTTATCTATAATCTTTTAAAGTTTGCTTTTATGTTTTTAACTATAAACTACTTTAAACCCAAAAATTCAAGCATGATATTTGTAGTATCTTTAGCCTCTTTCATCGTATCCATTTCACAGAATATTCTTATAAGAGGTTCTGTTCCTGAAAATCTAGCTATAATCCAATTATCGTCTTCAAAATATACCTTACAGCCATCTTCATAACTAACTTTCAATATCTTTTGTTTAAATTCAGGCAGTTTTTTATCTTCAAATAAAAGTTTTACTAATTCTTCTTTTTTGGTTAATGAAAATTTAGTATCAAACTCACCCATTTCTTTTTTGCCAAACTGTTCTTCAATTTCTTCTAATAACTGTACAATATTTTTTGAGGTAACTGCTAACATCTCAGCAATTAATACAGCAGCAAATATACCATCTTTTCCCTTTATGTGTCCAGCAATAGTTAGACCGCCGCTTGATTCACCACCAATAATAGCATCTGTTTCTTCCATTTTCATTGAAATATGCTTAAATCCAACAGGTACTTCATAACAGGTTTGACCATATTTTTTAGCTATTTTATCCAAAATATGTGTTGTAGCTATATTTCTTACACAATCCCCTCTCATACCTTTATTTTTAAGCAAATAATAATATAATAATATCATTATTTCGTTAGGGTGAACAAAACGTCCATTATGGTCTATGACACCTATTCTATCTGCATCTCCATCTGTTGCAAGCCCTAAATCATAGCCCTCACTAACTACCATTTCACTAAGTTTTTTTAGTGTTTGTTCTGTAGGAGATGGCATTTGCCCGCCAAATAATGTATCTCTTTTGCTATTAATACTATCTACATCACAACGAGCCGTCATAAGTATTGTCTGTAAAGCATTTTTTGATACTCCATACATAGGGTCTATTAATATTTTAAGTTTAGCATTACGTATTCTGTTCATATCCAAAACTTCAATTATATTATCCATATAATCATTGCTTGGGTCTATCATATGTATTATACCTTCACTTATACCTATATCAAAGTTCTTTATCTTAACAATAACGCCTTTTTCTATTCGGTTTTCAAATACATCAGTCACTTCCTTAGCAGCATCTTTTCCGCCCTCTGTAAATATTTTTATACCATTATATTCCGCAGGATTATGACTAGCGGTTACTGCTATTCCATAATATGTTTCCATATTTTTAACTGTATACATTATTAGAGGTGTAGGTGCAACACGATTAATAAAATACACCTCAATACCATTTCCTGCAAAAACTTCTGACAGCCATACTGCTGCATTTTCTGAAAGAAATCTTCTATCGTACCCTACAACTATTTTTTTATGATTACCTGCTAACATTTCATCAGCAACAGCTTGAGTTAATTTACATATATTACTCTTTATAAACTCATCACCTATAATGGCTCTCCATCCGCCAGTACCAAACCATCTTTGATTTTGTTCTTGATTTTTTATAACTCCTGACTTTTTACTTAAAACACTTTCACAAAATGCCTTTTCCTCTGGAGTATTAACTCCATAAATTTCATTAATATTTGAAAAATTATAAGTTTCTACAATGCCGCTATTAGAACTTATAAGTACAGGTACATCAGTCAGATAATATTCACCTTGACTATTATCTACCTTAACCTTTTTCAATGCATTAAATAATGCTTTAGCTTTAAATACATACACACCTACATTAAGCTCCGCAATTCGCTTTTGTTCAGCATTACAATCTTCATATTCTATTATATCTTTAAGTTTATTTTGTTCATCTATTATAACACGTCCATACCTAAGTCCTGAATTAGCTAAACTAGCTGTAAGTACTGTACAATCTGCCTTTTTTTCCTTATGTACTGCAATTATATTTTTAAAAGTTTCTTCGGTAAAAAGCGGCATATCCCCATAGCATACTAAAATATCTTCATCTAAATTTTCAAAAAGTGCCTCACAAGCTAATACTGCATTTCCTGTTCCAAGCTGTTCTTTTTGTTCTACATAAGTGTAATTTGTCCCAATTCCATTAATAACACTTTCTTTTTGATACCCCACTACTATTATTGTATCTTTTTTAGGTATAAAACTCAAGCTATCTAATACAAATTCTATCATCGGTCTGCCATGTATATACTGCATAACCTTTTGTTCCTTTACAAGCCTGTCTGTAAGTCTTCTACCTCTTCCTGCTGCAAGAATAATCGCTTTCATTCTTATTATTTCCCTTTCTTTTTTAACTCTTTACATTGTAAAAATCCCTACATTTAAAAACTTTATACTTATTTCGGCTATCTTTTTTGCATTTTTTCACACATTACAGTGCAGTCAACTAAAATATTTTTGTTTCACAGAAAACAATTTTACTATGAAACAAAAATATATCTATATTATTCTAAATTTATATTAATATACTCCCCACAAATATATTAATCTACATTGATACCATTAGTTTTTAACTCTTTTTTTAATTCTAAAGCATTTCCCCTAAACACAAAACCTGACATTCCAATATACATTGCCGCTTCAATATTGGCAGTCGAATCATCTATAAAAAAACATTCTCTAGGCGCAACTCCATAATATGTACAAAATGTTTTAAATATTTTAAGGTCAGGCTTGTTCATATGCCAATCTGACGATAAAAACTCACCTTCAAATAAATCTATTTCCGGTAAATAGTTTCTTATTTCATGATATCGCTGACTTACATTAGAAAGCAGATAAAGTTTATATCCATTAGCTTTTAAACTTTTTATAATATCGCTCATCCCCTCTATAATAGGTCTGTCTTTATGCCAATGTTCAAACATTTCTTCTAATCTAGTATGTATATTTTCAGGCAGACGTTGTTTGAATTTTACCAATGCTTCATCATCAATTATAATCCCTCTATCAGTTTGAAGCCACTCTACAGAATTAAATACTGCTCTTAATACTTGTTGTTTTTCCACTTGGTCAATAATTTTATATTTTTCCATAATTTCATCAGGATTATATTTTATAAGTACATTACCCATATCAAACACTATATTTTTAATCAATATCTTTGCCCCTTTCACTTTATACTTTTATATAAATGAACATTATCTATAAGTTACATAACCATTACTGTAATGATTTACAATATTTTCAAATATATTCACTATTATTTTCTATGTTACTATTTATTCTTTGTATACTATACAACTGAAACTTTACCTTTACTTACTCTAAAGAATATTAATAATGAAACTATGGTTGACACTGTAAGTATAGTTGCCAGTGCAGCGGCTGTTCCATAACTATTTCTAACTATTTCTGTATATATAGCTACTGCAATTGTACTGGTTCTTCCGCTATATAACATGATGCTTGATGATAGTTCATTAATACAGGTTATCCAGCTAAGTATAGCTCCAGATAAAATACCTGGTGTCATCATTCTTGCTGTAACATTAAAAAATGTCTTCATTGGCGATACACCTAAATTAATAGATGCCTCTTCAATACTAATATCCATTTGCTGTAAAAATGCCGAGCCACTTCTTACTGTGTAAGGTAACTTTCTTACTACATATGCAATAATCATAATTGCTGCTGTTCCTGTAAGAAATAAAGGCGGTCTGTTAAATGCAACAATAAGACTAATACCAAGTACCGCTCCTGGAATAACATAAGGGAACATAATGAGCATATCTAACATTGTACTAACTTTACCTTTTTGTCTTACAACTATATAACTAATTAATAATCCTAAAATAACAATAAGTACAATAGCTACAATAGAATATACATATGTATTTCTTATATTAGTAGTTAAACGTCTTCCTATGGTCACATAGCTCTCAACACTAAATTCTCCTTTAAAACCTGTAAATTCAGATTTTATAAATGAAGTTACTACTACTACTATCTGTGGTAATATTCCTATAAATGTCACAACAAATACTGGTAAACTAAACAAAAATCTTTTTAATCCTTTTAATTTAATAACTTCTGGCGGACGCATAGATGTCATAACATAATTTTTCTTTGATACCATATGTTTTTGTACCAATAATACTACTGTTGAACACATTACAACAATTACTGATAATGCACTTGCAAGATTTGCATTTCCACCCATTTCACTCATATATTCATTATATACTAAAACTGTTAAAACTGTATAACCTTCACCTATAAGCATTGGTGTTCCAAAATCAGCAAGACTTGTCATAAATACCATTACTGCCCCTGCTGCAATAGAAGGCATTACAACTGGTAAGGTAATAGTCAATAATCTTTTTAATTTGCTGGCTCCTAAATTCTCACCCGCTTCTTCAAGACTTTTATCAATACTTGACATAGCTCCTGATGTATATAGATACACATAAGGAAATAGCTGAAAAGTAAATACCAATATAATCCCAGCTCGTCCATAAATAGTTGGCATTATAACTCCTATATTCGCAAACATTTTAGTTATAAAGCCAGCCCTACCAAACAATGTAATCCATGAGTAAGCTCCAATAAAAGGCGGGCTCATAAGTGACATTATTATAAGAATATGAACAAGTGTTTTTCCCATAATATTATATCGAGTCATAAGATATGCTAAAGGAACACCTATAATTAATGTTGTTATTGTTGCAAGTCCTGATACAAATAAACTTCGTAATAAGGTTTGATAATAATATGGTCGGCTAAAAAATCGCACATAATTTGATAGTGACAAATCACCTGTTCTGGCGTTAAAAAAACTTTGATATATTAGTGATGAAAATGGATATAATAAAAATAAAACTAAAGTAACAACCACTACCAACTTAACCCAAAACCAAAAGTTTATCTTAATTTTATTTTTCCCATTTAGCATGACAGTACCTCCCCATCACTTGCGGAATACACACTTATACTTTTTGCTGCAAATGCAATATGCACATTAGTTCCATCTGCTTTTACTTCTGAGTGGTCTTTAGTATATTCATTAAGCTGTATAGTTTGCCCTGTTTCTAATAAAATTTCATATTCTACAAAATCCCCTAAAAATGTAGATATAACAATTTTCCCTGATAAACCTTTATCTGCAAATATAATTTGTTCTGGTCTTGCTGAAATTGTAGCCTTACCTGTAAATTCCTTTTTTAAGTTCATTTCAAAGCTATAATTATTATTTACTTTTACTACCGAATTTGTACTGCCTTGAGTTATTTCACATTCTATATAATTAGATACTCCTATAAATCCTGATACAAATGTATTTTGAGGTTTCTTATATATGTATTCTGGAGTATCTGTCTGCATAAGTTTTCCGTCTTTCATAACCGCAATTCTATCAGAAATAGCAAGTGCTTCTTCTTGGTCATGTGTTACATAAATAGTTGTTATTCCTAATTCCCTTTGAAGTTTTTTAATAATAGTTCTCATTTCAACTCTAAGTTTTGCATCTAAGTTTGACAATGGTTCATCCATAAGCAATATTTTAGGTTCTATTACAAATGCCCTTGCAAGTGCAACTCTTTGCTGCTGACCTCCTGATAATTCACTTGGCTTACGAGCTCTAAGTGCATCAATTTTAACCATTTTAAGTGCTTTATCTACTTTTTGTGCAATTACTGATTTATCAATCTTTCTGGCTTTCAGCCCATATGCAACATTTTCTTCAACTGTAAGGTGAGGAAAAATCGCATAATTTTGAAACACCATACCAATATCTCTTTTATGTGCATCTACATTATTTATAAGTATGTTGCCAAAGAATATTTCACCGCTTTCAATGCTATTAAATCCTGCAATCATTCTAAGCAATGTAGTCTTTCCACAACCAGACGGTCCCAGTAATGTAAAAAATTCCCCTTCTTTAATATCTAAGCTTATTCTATCTACCGCCGTAAAGTCCCCATATTTTTTAACTACATCAACTATCCTAACATTAACACTCATATCATTTCTCCTTAATAATTAATATAATTATATTCTATAAAATATCATATAATTTAAAACTATTTTTAAATCAATTTCTAATTAAATAATGCCAAAGGGGCATTTGCCATAAATGCCCCTAACTTAAAATTATCTTTCAAAATTTAGTCACCAACAACAATATCTTGCCACTTCTCAAATACATCTGCTTTATTATTTGCTGCCCAGTCAAAATCAAAATCTACTAATTGAAGTTCATCCAAAGGAGGAATATTTCCTGTTGGGCTTAAGTCACTTCTTATAGGACGACGTCCGAAATTTTCTGACTGCATTTTTTGACATTCTAGACCTGTAACATAATCAATAAAAATTTTAGCATTTTCTGCATTTTTTGCTCCCTTTACAAGTGCTACACCATCTGGAACTGCTGAATTACCATCTGTAAAGTAGGTAAATCCAACTGAATCATCTCCTTCATAAAGTACAGCCGACTTTTCTAAAGTAACACCTATTGCATATTCTCCATCCTTTACTAATTTATGACATTTTCCTGATGAGTCAAGAATTTTACCATCTAAGTTTTCATGAAATCTTCTAACAAAATCCCAACCTGCTGTTTCTCCGCCTTTAGCTAATATCATAGTACAAAGCTGAGTATATGAAGAACCTGACTTAGTAGGGTCTGCATATGCTATCTTACCTTTCCAGTGAGGATCTACTAAATCTTCCCAAGAATCAGGAATTTTGTAATCACCTACAAGCTCTTTGTTATAAAATATAACCATAGGAAGCGGTGATTCACCTATCCATTTACTATCTGGGTCTTTGTAGACATCTGCAATTACATCGTCATTAATAGTAACATACTCCTCAAAATATTCTTTATAGGCTGCTAATGAATCGGCGCCGCCGCCCCAAACTACATCTGCAAGCGGATTAGCTGCTTCTGCTTCAACTCTCTTTAATAGTTCGCCTGTTCCCGCTGCAACTACTTCAACCTTGATATTAGGATATGCTTTCATAAATTCATTAATACCTGCATTGAGCGGGTCTGCATCATGTGGTGAATATACTACAACGGTCCCACTTGCACTTGCTGCATCTGTTTCACCTGTACTCCCTACATTATTAGAACTTGGTGCTGTAGTAGTTGATGTTGAACTTCCATTACTACAACCAACCATTGCCAATGATAATGCAACTGCTGCCGAAAATAATAATTTCTTTTTCATATACTTACCTCCTAGTTTTTCAACATTTTTATATGTTAAGTTTATTATATTGCTATTGTTACATAACTGTATATGTGATGATTTTGATATTTTTTGTGTAATTATGATGTTTTTAATATTTTTTTACTTTTTCATTTGTTTATTTTTACATGGTTTTTACTAAAAACCTAATTCACCAATATTACTTCATTATAAGTATTATTAAATGTTCCATAAAAATATTAATAAAACACCTTATGTTTCCTAACATCGTCAAATGTTATTAAATTCAATTTTATTACAAAAACGTCATAAAATGCTTGCAATTAAACTATCTGTGTGATAAAATAACTTTTGTCTTATTAAGATATTTGCGGATGTGGCGGAATGGCAGACGCAGTAGACTCAAAATCTACCACTCGTGAGGGTGTGGGGGTTCAAGTCCCCCCATCCGCATTATTTATTTTTAATCTTATAATAGAGTTGTAACATATTAGTTAAATAATAGTGATAATATTTATCTAATAATTATTATCTGACAATTGTCAAACAGGTAATTGTTTATACTAAATGCTTATGTACTATCATAATGTTAATATATAGTACATTAACTAAAAAAGTAATTTTAAGCTTTTTAACTATATAAAATAAGAGTATATCTATTGGATAGTTTCAATGGATATACTCTTATTTTTTTACTTTGAGATATTTTATTGTAAATAAAACATTTCATACTTTCGTATTATATACTATATTAAAATAATTTACTATTGATTTTAATATGAAATATTTTTTAACTTTGTACATCTGGTGTTACATTAAAACATTTCATTATTAATTTTAATATCTATATATTATATATATAAATAATAGCTACTTTTAATTTACAAAAAACACTTTATTATTGTTATTAACCTTTTATTGAATAATATTTTATATACTTATCATGATATGAATATAATCTATAATGTTTATCTTAATTTTATCTCTATGATATAGATTAGTACTAAATTATTTTTCATCCGCAGAATAGTAAAATATCGTAATATAATCTCCTGCCTTAATATCATCATGTAATATAGAATTAATTTCTTTTAATTGTGCTATATAATCTTTATTTGAAATTATATCTCCAACTGCATATTCATTAGCTATATCCCAAAGGGTATCACCCTTTTGAATCTGTATATTAGTATAATATTTATATAATTGTTCATTCCTTTTCTCTGTTTCTGTAGCTTCAGATAAAAAAGCTCCAAATGATATTGATAAAATCATAGATATAAAAGCAACTAATAAAAGTTTTTTATTCATAATAATATCTCCCTCCAAAACATTAAACCGAACTTTTGTTCGTATATATATTATAAAACTCGAACATGCGTTTGTCAAGAGGTCTTTCAATATAATCTATACTTTAATACTTATAATTAAATTTTTTAATTTCACTATAACAAAAAATCCCTTAGTATATACAATCATACATACTAAAGGATTTTACTATCTTACTATTAATATTTTCTATCTAAATTATAGTTATCTTATATTTTGTGCCTTAATATTTTCTAATTCATCAAAAATTACATCATTTATAACTTTAATATATGTTCCTTTCATGCCTGAAGAACGTGATTCAATAACTCCGGCACTTTCAAATTTACGAAGAGCATTTACTATAACAGAACGTGTTATCCCTACTCTATCTGCAATTTTACTAGCAACTAAAATACCTTCACTTCCCTCTAATTCATCAAAAATATGAGCAATAGCTTCTAGTTCTGAAAATGAAAGTGTACTTATTGCTGATTTAACTATGTGAATTTTTCTAAGTTCTTCTGCATTTTCCTCATTAACCGAACGCATCATCTCTAGTCCTACTACTGTAGTTCCATATTCACTAAGTATAATATCATCAATTTCATATAGTTCATTAGACTTATATATAAATAGTGTTCCAAGCCTTTCTCCTGCTATATTTATTGGGGTAATAATTGCTTGATATCTTTTAACACTTTCTTTATCAAATCCTAATGTCATAAGATTAACATTTTCTTTTGTAGACAATACGCTTAACAATCTCTCATTAAGCATCATATCAACAAACCCGCCAACCTTACCATCTATAAGTTCATCTATTTCTCCAACTCCCTGACATACGCTGACACCTAAAATTTTTCCTTTTTTACTAATAACAAGAATATTAGATTGAAGAATTTCACTTAAAATAAGACAAATATCATTAAAAACAACCTTATAAGAATTGTTATTATGGAGTAATTTATTGATTTTTCTTGTTTTATCTAACAACTGTACACTCATTAAATTGTACCTCCCTATTATTATAATACGACTGATTAATTACATTTAATATGCAAATTGTATCACAATATAATAAAAATAACAATATATTTCTTAATTTTCATAAAAATTCAATCATTTTCAATTATTCTTTTGAAATAGCTTCAACATAACCGCATTGTTCATTTGAACAAAGTATTTTATTACCTTTTTCAAGCATATAACTTCCACATTCCTTACACTTTATATTAGATGGTTTTTGCCATGATATAAATTCACATTCAGGATTTTTCTCACATCCATAATATTTTCTGCCTTTTTTAGTCTTTTTAATAACTGCCTCATTTGAACATATCGGACATGGTACACCTATTTTTTCTAGGTATGACATGGTGTTTTTACATTCTGGAAATCCTGGACAAGCCAAAAACTTCCCATGAGGACCATATTTAATCACCATATTTCTACCGCAAAGTTCACATATTTCATCACTAATTTCATCAGCTATTGAAACATTTTCTAATTCTTTTTCAGCCTTTTTTACAGCTTCATCTAAATCAGGATAAAAATTGCCAACGAGTGTTTTCCATTCTATCGAACCCTCTCCTACTTTATCCAAAAGACTTTCAAGGTTTGCTGTAAATGTTAAATCAACTACACTTGAAAAATTTTCTTTCATAATCTTATTTACTACTTCTCCAAGTTCTGTTACATATAAATTTTTATTTTCCTTAATTATATATCTACGTGCAAGAATTGTAGTAATTGTTGGTGCATAGGTACTTGGTCTTCCTATTCCATCTTCTTCAAGTGCTCTTACCAGTGATGCTTCTGTATAGTGTGCCGGCGGTTGAGTAAAATGTTGGCTTGGATTAAGATTAATAACTTCAAATTCCATATTCTTTTCAATATTTTGTAATAATTGATTAGTTTCTGCTTTATCTCCCTCCTGCATGTATGCAGACATAAATCCATCAAATTTTATAGTAGAACTAGCTGCTGTAAACTTATATCCTTCTACCATGAATTTAGTAGAAATAGTTGCATATATGGCTGGCTTCATTCTACTGGCAACGAATCGTTTCCATATTAATTGATACAACCTAAATAAATCCCTTGATAAAGATTCCTTAACCACAACTGGCATAAGTTCAGGGTCAGTTGGTCTGATTGCTTCATGTGCATCTTGAATTTTAGCATTGTCTTTTTTATTAGTTTCTACATCTGTTACATATTTTTCACCATACTGCTTAGATATAAATTCTCTAACTGCAACATCAGCTTCATCAGCAATTCTAGTTGAGTCCGTACGAAGATATGTAATAAGACCTATAGTTCCACGCCCTTTAATATCTATTCCCTCATATAATTGCTGAGCTAGACGCATTGTCTTTTGAGTTGAAAAATTTAGTACTGTTGAAGCTTCCTGCTGAAGTGTACTTGTTATAAATGGAATGGGTGCTTTTTTAATACGTTCACCTTTTTTTACCTCTGATACTATAAAAGGTTTATTTTTAATTATAGATAATATTTTATCCATTTCTTCTTTATTTTGAATTGCTCCATGATATTTAGTTTTAAGCGGATTTTTAGCACCATTTATATCTAATTCCGCCTCTAAATTCCAATATTCTTCTGGTATAAATGCATTAATTACTGATTCTCTGTCACAAATAAGGCGCAGTGCCACTGACTGAACTCTTCCAGCACTAAGACCACGTTTAACTTTAGACCACAAAAGCGGACTAATACTATAGCCCACCATTCTATCTAATATTCTCCTTGCCTGCTGTGCATTGACCAAATCCATATCAATATGCCTTGGTGATTTAATAGAATTTTTAACTGCATTTTTAGTTATCTCATTAAAACTAATTCTAAGTATCTGTTTTGCACTATTATCTTCTAGTTTTAATGCTTTAGATAAATGCCATGAAATAGCTTCTCCCTCTCTGTCAGGGTCAGTTGCAAGATAAATTTTATCTGCTTTTTTTACTTCTTTACGAAGAGCGGCGAGTACATCACCTTTACCTCTTATTGTAATATACTTTGGTTCATAATTATTTTCTATATCTATACCTAGCTGACTTTTAGGCAAATCTCTCACATGTCCATTTGATGCCATAACCTGAAAACTGGTTCCTAGAAATTTCTTTATAGTTTTTACTTTTGCTGGAGATTCCACAATTACCAAATTCTTAGCCATAATATCCTCCTGATTATTATCCCAAATATTATAATCTATATTAATATTATTATATTTTTCTAATTTAACTTTTAATATTATCTGATTTATTTGCTTCATAATATTAAAAGTACTTAAATTTTTCTATTTTGCTTTAATTAAGAGAGTTTTAAACCGCAAAACTCTTTCTTATAGCATTATAAATGATAATTAATCCCCAAACATTATAAAATTAGTATATCAACTATACTTTTTAAAATAATAACTTCCCGATACACTATCTACTATCCCTTTACTTACAAGGGTTGTCAAAACATTCATAGTTTCGATTATAGACAACTCACATTCTATTGAAATCACCTCTATATGTTTGGGGTCTAAGTTCAAACAACTATACAACAATTTTTCATTTGGTGCAAGGGATATCACAATTTTTTTACTTTTTTTATTTTTTTCGTTTAATCCAAAATAATTTAAAATATCATCTACACTTGTAATAATTATAGCCCCCATACTAATTAATTTATTACACCCTTCACTGGATAAATCATTGATTCTTCCTGGAACAACAAATATATCTTTCCCTTGTTCTAAGCCTAAATCAACGGTTATTAAGGTTCCGCTTTTTTGCTTTGCTTCTACAACAATTATACAATCTGCCAACCCGCTAATTATTCTATTTCTCATTGGAAAATTTTTAGCCATTGGAGGCATATTCATAGGTTGTTCTGAAATAATGCCTCCTCCTGAATTTAATATATCATTATATAATTTTTGATTTGCCTGCGGATAACATATATTTACCCCAGACCCTAATACTGCATATGTTCTTCCTCCGCCTTCTATAGCACCTTGCCCTGCTGCCGCATCTATACCATATGCCATTCCGCTTACTATTTCTACTCCATATGTAGCTAATTCTCTAGCTAAATAATTTCCTATTTCTAAGCCATATGTAGTACAAGCCCTGGCTCCAATAATTGCAGCACTGGGATTATTAGATATTTCTTTTTCAGTATATATCTTTTCATCAGGCAGATTGCCTTTTACATATATTCCATATGGCTTTGAATATATTTTTTTTAGTTTTTTAGGATACTCATCATCATATATTGTAATAAATCTAGTACTATATTTTTCCAAACTATAGTACATTTCCATAATTTTATTTTTATTTTTCTTAGCATAAATAAAATTCTCCATTACTTTAAATGATAAAATTCCGCTTTGCTTTATTTCATTAAAATCACTAAAATATACTTGTTTGGCATTTCCAAATTTTAAAATCAGCTTATCTATCGTTATAGCTCCTATCCCTTCTATATTAGATAACCAAAATAAATATTCTTTTTCTTGTTGTTTTTCATTGTTCATATCTATATATAACCTCCTTATCTATTTTCATGCCCCCAATATTTTCTGTCAACATTTCTATAACAAACAGCTTCCGACAAGTGTTTTACTGATATTTGTTCAGCTCCTTCCAAATCAGCTATTGTTCTTGATAACTTCAAAATCTTATGATATGCTCTGGCACTAAATGAATTACTTGCAAATATTTGTTTTAAAAAATCTTCTCCATCTTTCTCTAAACTGCACATTTTTTCTACCTGAACATGAGATAATTCTGCATTAAACTTTATATTAATATCCTTATATCTTTCAGCTTGTATATCACAAGCCGCATTTACACGTTTTCTTATCTGTTCTGAAGATTCATTTATGCATTTATCTATAAGCGTATCGTAATCAACATCTAATAACTCTATACATATATCCATTCTATCTATTATTGGTCTGCTAATCTTACTTAAATGTTTCCTTACTTGTGCTTCATTACAATTACATCTTTTCCTATTTGGATAATAACCGCACAAACAAGGATTTAATGCACCTATAAATAAGATTTTACTAGGAAAACAGTATGTTCCTCTTTGTCTAACTATATTTATATAACCATCTTCTAATGGCTGGCGCATTGTTTCCAGAACATCCCTGCGAAATTCAGTAAGTTCATCTAAAAACAGAACACCTCTATTGGCTAAAGTGATTTCTCCAGGACGTGGATACATACCTCCTCCTGTCATAGCAGTGAGTGAAATAGTATGATGAGGTGAACGAAATGGTCTTTCTTCCATTAATGCAGTTTCGGCTGGTAATAAACCACATATACTATGTATCTTAGAAACTTCTATACTTTCTGATTTTGATATAGGCGGCATAATACTTGGTATTCTTTTAGCAATCATACTTTTCCCTGCACCTGGCGGCCCAATCATCAGCATATTGTGAAAACCTGCCGCCGCAATCTCAGCGGCTCTTCGTGCCAATAATTGTCCTCTAACTTCAGCAAAATCTACATTTTTAGATACATTAACAAATTCTTTTTTATCACAAAATACACTATATTTCCTATTTCCTTTTATACATTCAACTGCTTCTGTTAAACTGCTTATTCCTAATATTTTTATGCCGTCAACAACTATAGCTTCATTTACGGCTTCTTTTGGAATCATACAAAATTCAAAGCCCAATTTAGCTGCAAAATCTACAACTGCCAATATTCCATTAGTTTTATTTAAGAGTCCATTAAGGCCTATTTCTCCAACAAAAAATATATTATTTATCCTTTCTTGCTCTATTTCTCCTATACTTACTAATATCGCCATAGCTATTGCCAAATCAAATCCTACTCCTAATTTTCTTAAATCTCCTGGCGAAAGATTTATAACAAACTTTTTCGCTGGAAGCTTAAATCCTGAATTTCTAAGTGCAGTTCTTATCCTTTCCTTTGCTTCTTTTACTTCTGAACCAAGATACCCCACCATTTCAAAGCTAGGCATACCAGTATTGCAATCTGCTTCAACATTAACAAGATATGTTTCTATACCCAAAATAGCGGCTGTAGACGCACAACCTAACATAAGTTCCTCCTAAAATTATAATTTTATTTACTCTAAATTATTTTCATATCTTTTCAATTACTATAATATTTTAAATATATTGATATACTAAATTATATATCCTTAATCATACTGGAAAATAATGCCGATACGGCAATCCGAATAAATTTGAATATGGTAAGCTTCATTAGATTGATGAAAGATATTCCTACCATTAAAATTAATACTTAATAACTAATAACTAATAACTAATAACTAATAACTAATAACTAATAACTAATAACTAATAACTAATAACTAATAACTAATAACTAATAACTAATAACTAA
>JGI994J12354_10001993_pt1 | contig 20394 bp, 14 predicted proteins | sample IntmicLarv3ML3BL_FD_12354 | JGI IMG/M metagenome (IMG submission 12354)
TACCTGCAGTGATTCAAGCACTTTCCAGGATTCTAAAACATCCCCGATGGGCCAGTGGAGCAGAAACATATCGATATAATCCAGTCCCATAAGGTCAAGACTGTGCATGAACGAATCCCTTGTTCCTTTTTCAGTCATATCCTCCGGCCAAACCTTACTGGTTATGAAAAGCTCATCTCTGGGAACTCCGCAAACCGCAACAGCTCTTCCAACGCCTTCTTCATTTTTGTAATATGCGGCAGTGTCTATTAGTCTGTAACCGCACTCGATTGCTTTGACCACATTTTCAGCTGCCTGCTCAATACTCATCTCCCACACACCAAACCCAACACACGGCATTATTCTCCCGTCATTCAGCGTAATAGTTTTTTCCATATATGTGCCTCCTTTTATACGCTCTTGTGTATGCGGCGCGCTTCCACATCAATTAGAAAATGGTATACCGGCGCTATTTTTTTGAAATTATTCATAATAACATCCGCTAAATTTTCAGAAAACAGAAGATCAAAATCTTCACTGTCATGAACAAGAGACAAGCCTTTTCTCTCCAGCCAGGGGTGCAGGTTTTTCGGCGCGTCTAAATACCTCGGTCGCTTGTACTCCTCGCCTTCTATCGTGAAAATTTTCTGTTTTTCATATGCCTCAACAGCTTTTTTTGCTGACGGTTCCTCGTCCAGAAGCATCTCCCGCATTGTTTTCATTGATGCTGTAGATGCCTGATAATATCCCATTCCATAGCCAAAACCTCCCGGATATATCTCAAAATAGAATCCGGGCAGACCATTGTATAGCTTTTTATCTCTTATAAAAACAATCCAGCTATTTTGGCGATACCTTGATTTATTTCTGTTTTGCGGTATGCGCATATCCCTGTGAATACGGGAAATTGTCTTGTCAATCTTCGGCTCAATTATGAATCCACTATCAATCTCCAGCATCCCCGGTGTCAGCTTTGTCACCAGCTCAGCAAGAGGTTCGACTACAAATTCCCTATACTCATTTTTGTGTTCATTGAACCAGTCTCTGCTATTGGTTACATAGTTTGTAAGTAAAAAATCCAGTGATTTCTGTGATATAGTCATCTTTCTTCTCACTTTTCTTTTTCGTTTTATAGCTGCTGTGCTGCTCCATTATATCCTTTATTCACACAAATTATCAAGTATGTAAAATAAGCTGCCCGCATAAACCATGCGGGCAGTCAGTCTCTCAAAAAGCCTTGTCCCCCGTCCTTTCGCAGTGCGAAAGGTTTTTTGCGGAGGGAGTGCGCACCGTGCTGCCAGAGCAAAAAACATGAGGTTTCAATCCTTCCGGGGACATGCGCCTCGGAAGGATTACTCTGCGAGAACCGCAGTTCGAGAACCCCCTTTGTCGAGAAACACTGTTTTTCGACAATTTAGCTGCCCGCATAAACCATGCGGGCAGCTTGGTAAATTATATTACACCGAGCATCCTCTGAATTATTGTTGCTACCTCTGCTCGTGTGGCACCTCCTTGAGGATCGAACCGGTTTCCATCTTTTCCGTTTACAAGTCCTGCTTTGCGGCAGGCTTCCACACCTGCTTTTGCATATGCGCTTATAGATCCGGCGTCAGAGAAGCCGCCCCCCTGCACATTTTCCGGCAATGTATTTCCTTTATAATTCACATACCTGAGTATCAGTGTACACATCTGCTCTCTTGAAAGAAACTGATCCGGATAGAACCTTCCGTCATCATAACCAGCAACAATACCGTTTTTCGATGCCCAGATCACAGCTTCTGTATACCATTCCCCAGCAGGAACATCACTAAACGGGTTACTGCCGTCCGAAGCAGTTGTGCCGTCAATCCGGTGCAGCAATGTAACCAGCATTGCCCTTGTCATACCGCCCTCCGGTGAAAACTGAGTACTGCTAACACCGTTAATAATTCCGCTGTCATAAGATTTTTTAACAGATTCATAGAACCAGTCACTTTCCTTCACATCACTGAAGGGGTTGTTCCAGACAACACTCACAGGAACAGTTACAGTCTTTCCGCCCGCTGTTATTTTTATTTCTCCGGAAGCGTCATGATTTGCCGCTGTGAATCTGCCTGCGGAATCAATCGTCCCGATATCCCCTGTCAATTCCCATTTGTAACAGCTGTCGGAGGACACAAGCGTCATGCGGTTATATGCCGAAGCGGCGTACAGATTTATTGACTCTCCTCGTACCATTTTCAGCGTGGACACGGTTTCCCATGTGCTCTCATCATAAATGGTGATTATCTGAGGTGTATCTACCACCTTTATAGTAGCAAAGCCTTCAATTTCGCCTCCAGAGGCTACCAGTGTTTCCTCTCCGCCCACAGGTCCGGCAGTGAACACCCCATCTTGTGAAATTGTTCCCAGTTCGTTTTTCAGTGAGAGAGTGAATCCCGGTGTCGCAGTTGCATATCCGGAGCTGTCCGCGGCCTTTACATTGAAGCTCTGTGTTGCTCCGGACAGCATCAGCACATCATATGGGTACACACCCAGTCTTGCGGGCTGACCTGTTGGTCCTGCCTTTGTCACCAGCATTATGTAGTTTGTTACGCTTCTTGGTGAGCCGTCTGAGGGTTTGTTGATTTGTGATACCGCCTCATCGCCTATATACAGCGCATTGAGACTGGTTGACCCTCCGCCGTCCATAAGTCCGGCTTCAACGCAACCGAGTTCAATAAGACGCTCCGCTACCTGTTTCATACCTGTTCCGGCACTGACGCCAGCCTGTCTGCCGTCAATTGTATATAGTATTACTGTTCCGTCCGCCTTAACACCCACAGCTGTTCTCGGGTTTAATGTGCTCTCCAGTCCGCCTTCAACATTGCCGTTTGACACAAGTTTCTGAAAGCAGCCAATGGCATACTGAACATCGTGCCACTCCGGGTTTGCTGTGGAAACTTCGATTGTTATCGTGTCTCCTGCATTTACATTGGCAATTCCGCCTTTGCGCCAGTCGTCTGCTTCTTCGCTAAGTGACAGAACCAGCCTTCCAGCCGGAATATTCATTGCGCCCGCTGACTGGTGAACTGCCTCAACGGTCATATCCAATGAACCATTTGTAGTCAGATTCAACGTTGATGTTGGCGCAAGAACTATATCTACTCCATTTTTTGTGTTTCTCGTGGTGGTTGAAAAATCATCGCTGAACAGGGCAAATTCTCTGCTTTCGCGAACCTTATTGAAAACAGGTATAGGGAAACTGTTACCGCCGATTTTGGCGCTGATGCTCATTCCGGGCTTTCCGATGAGCGCTGTTCCATCCGCTCTGAAGCCTATGGCATCAAAGTCGGATGCAGAGCTCTTTATGTTTCCTTCGGACATAACAAGTCCAAGCGGCTCATATGTAGCCAGTTTAAAATAGTCCCCGTTGATTCCACCGATTACGTGAAGCCCTCTGCGCTCCATCTGGGCGGCAATAGAACTGAAACTTCCTGCGGAGAGTATGGACCCTCCATATGCGACAATCGGAGTAACTGCATAAGACGGTGTGTATTCTATGTAGTTTTCAGCCAGCTTGTCCGAATACGCAGTGTTCCAGTAAACACCCTTTGCCAGAGCGGTTCCCTCTGCGAGCTCTGTTCCCGCAGTATGCAATTCATCTCCCAGCACTGCCGCCGATGCAAGTAAACTCAGGCAGGAAATAAGCGTTGCGGCAGTTAACAACATTGATATTACTTTTCTTTTCATAATCATGCACTTCCTTTTCACAGGGTTTTTGTCGTCTGATGGATATATTTATAGAATACTACATTATTAAAGTATCATTTTTGTAGATAAAAAACAACGTTAAATATCCCCAAATACTTTCTTTTGTATTAACATTTTTCCTTTTTAGCCGTATAAAAGAGATATTAATATACCTGCATTATTGCAAAAACCCTGTAAAATATTTCGTTTTCGAGCCGCTTGTTCGCTTATTGGGTGCGATTTTTCCCATTTTTCATCGTTCCTTTACAGGATATACAAAAACATATTCATAATTCTTGCATTTTGTAGTTATTTACAATGTGAATAATAGGTATGATTTTTGAATAATCTCATGCATTTATACGAGTATTTCTATCATTTTTCTTGCCTTTCCATTGTTTTTCTTGCATTGTCTGTCCAAGTAGCACAATATAATATGAATCTTTTGTAATATCTCACATTTGAAAAAGCCAGACTCATGGTTTATAATACTCTACATATATCAAGTGTACTTTTTGTGCAACAAGTACTAATGGTATGTATCGAGTGGTACGTCTCACATGAACGTAAAGTATAGTTTGAGGAGTAGTGAGTATGGAAAACATGTTTTGGATCGGACTTATTGGTGCATTATCTGCTTTAGCCTTTGCCCTTGCTCAAAGCCGAAAAGTAATGAAATTCTCCGAGGGCACGGAAACTATGCAGAAAATAGCTGCTGCTATTCGCCGCGGAGCTAACGCATATCTCCGCCGGCAGTACAAAAGCGTAGGGGTTTTCTTTCTGATTATGGCAATCGTTCTTGGTACCCTTGCTTTTATGAAAATGGTCTCGCCTTTCGTTCCTTTCGCATTTGTCACCGGTGGGATTTACTCCTGTCTTGCCGGATTCATTGGAATGAAGATTGCCACAAATGCAAATGCCCGCACAGCAAATGCCGCTTCTGAAAGTCTCAACAGAGGCTTGAGTGTTGCCTTCTCTTCCGGCTCTGTTATGGGCTTCACCGTTGTTGGTTTGGGGCTTTTAGATATCTCTTTATGGTTTCTTATCTTAAAGTTTGGATTTCACTGTGATGCTCAGGAAATAGCGAATACAATGGTAATGTTCGGTATGGGTGCCTCAGCAGCAGCGCTCTTTGCCAGAGTCGGAGGCGGAATTTTCACAAAGGCAGCCGATGTGGGCGCTGATCTGGTTGGTAAAATTGAAGCTGGAATACCGGAGGATGATCCGCGAAATCCCGCAACGATTGCGGATAATGTGGGCGATAACGTGGGCGACGTTGCCGGTATGGGCGCTGACCTGTACGAAAGCTATATCGGTTCTATTCTGGCAACTTTTGCAATTGGTTTCACTGCCGGATACGGCTGGAACGGAATGTTCCTTCCCGTTGCTCTTGCCGTTGTGGGTGTTCTATGTTCGATTCTGGGCACATTCTTCATCCGCACAGGCGAGAACGCCAGCCAGATTGAGCTCTTGCGGACACTTAGAAAGGGCACATATATTGCCGCCGGTCTTGCCGCACTGCTCGCAATACCTCTCACCTATTTTATCATGAAGGATATCTCAGACCGGTGGTGGGGAATTCTGATAGCTATATACTGCGGTCTCATCGGCGGAAGCGCTATAGGCTATTTCACAGAATATTTCACCTCGGACACATATAAACCCACGCAGAATCTTGCAAAAACAACAGAGACCGGCACAGCCACAGTTATAATAGGCGGTATCAGTCTCGGAATGAGCTCTACAATCGCACCAGTCCTTATAGTTAGTGCCGCGGTTGTTATCAGCTTTATTGCTTCAGGGGGTACACTTACAACCTCGTCTCCTGATTACGCAGATTTTTTCAATAAAGGTCTCTATGGAATTGGAATTTCCGCTGTTGGTATGCTTTCAACACTTGGAATAACTCTTGCCACAGATGCATATGGCCCTGTTGCAGACAACGCCGGAGGAATTGCTCAGATGAGCGGACTGGACGAGGAAGTACGAGAGCGTACAGATGCGCTGGACAGTCTCGGCAACACCACAGCAGCAACAGGAAAAGGCTTTGCAATTGGTTCTGCCGCCCTTACTGCACTGGCACTTCTTGTTTCATATATTGACATAGCCAAAGATAAAGTTGACTTTGAACTTGACCTCTCAGTAACGAATCCCGCTGTTCTTGTCGGTCTTTTCATAGGCACAATGCTTGTATTTGTATTCTCTGCTATGACAATGAATGCGGTACAGCGCGCTGCGCAGAGCATTGTTATGGAGGTTCGCAGGCAATTCCGTGAAATCACGGGTCTTATGACCGGTGAGGCTGAGCCTGACTATGAATCTTGCGTCGACCTATGTACGCGCAGCGCTTTGAAGGAGATGGTAGCTCCATCACTTCTGTCCGTTATAGTTCCTGTTGTTACAGGACTTGTTCTTGGCGTTGAAGGTGTCGTGGGACTTTTAGGCGGAACCACAGTCACCGGATTTGCAATGGCCATTTTCATGTCAAATGCCGGCGGAGCATGGGACAATGCAAAGAAGTACATTGAAGCCGGTAATCATGGCGGAAAAGGCAGCGCTAACCACAACGCCGCAGTAAGCGGCGATACTGTAGGTGATCCTTTCAAAGACACCGCAGGTCCCAGCCTGAATATTCTGATAAAACTTGTTTCCACCGTATCTATCGTTTTTGTTGGACTCATTGCAACTTTTTCAATTTTCTAATAAATACGATGATGTGAATTCCTCGTTTTTTGCTGGTCACTGTTAATGTATTTTCACAGAGCGGCGGCACAGCATATCACTGTGCCGCCGATTTTTCTTGGGCAAAAATACCGCCGTTCGTTTGAACGGCGGTAACTATATATTCTGGCTTCTCTCTTCATAAAAGAACTTATTTTCTCCACGCCGACGGTGTGAATATCGCCATTATCGGGAATATTTCCAAACGTCCGGCAAGCATATTAAAACTGAGTACAATTTTACTGAGTCCTGAAAAATTCCCATAATTCTCCACTGCACCAACATCAGCAAACCCATAGCCGATATTGTTAATGCAAGCCAATACAGCTGTGAAATTTGTTTCAAAATTGAACCCGTCAATAGATATTATTAGTGTTGTTATAGATATAATAATCACATAGAGCATCACATATCCGTGAACCATATTCACTGTATCTTCCTCAACCAGTTCGCCGTCCATGTGCATAAGCCTTACCGAATTCGGACGAAGGGCATTGTATATTGATCTGCGGGCAGATTTCGCGATAATTATTATCCTTGAAATTTTAACACCGCCGCCCGTTGATCCGGCACAGGAACCTATCACCATTAGAAACACAAGCATGGTTTTAGACAGCTCCGGCCACAGATTGTAGTCAACAGTATAAAACCCTGTGGTGCTGATAATAGCCGCCACATGGAAGGCAGCGTGCCGCAGAGCTTCTCCGACACTTCCAAAAATGTGCAGTACATTCAAGGTAATAATAAAAATAGATACCACAATTATCAGAAAATATATCTTGAGCTCATCGCTTTTAAGTATTCGCTTTGTTTCACGCATTATAAGAAGATAGTATATATTGAAATTAATACCACACAGAACCATGAAAACAGCAGTGACATTCTGCGTAAAAACAGAGTACGATGCCATATTGTCGCCTCTCACGGGGAATCCGCCTGTGCCTGCTGTACCAAAAGAAATGGATACTGCATCAAAGAGCGGTGTACCGCCAATGAGCAGCAGGATAATTTGAGCAAGTGTCAGCGACAGATAAATTCCATAAAGTATTTTCGCTGTGCCTCGTATCCGGGGTACGAGTCTGCCGACTTTCGGTCCTGTTACCTCTGCTTTCATCAGATACGCAGAGTTACCTGAATCATTAAAGAGGGGCCCCATCGCCAAAAGAAACAGCAAAACGCCCATGCCTCCCAGCCAGTGAGAGAAGCTCCTCCAGTATAATATACCTTTAGGGAGGTTATTTATATCTGATAATATACTTGCTCCTGTAGCAGAAAACCCTGAGACAGATTCAAAAAACGCATCAATGCAATTTGGTATCACGCCCGATATAAAAGTGGGCAGTGCGCCAAAGGCTGAAACTGCCAGCCACACTATTCCAACAGTCATAAAACCGTCACGGGCATAAAATCCCGTCCGTTTCGATGGCTTCATGGCAAACGGCAGGCATAGAATAAGTATAATCCCCATGCTTAATGCAAAAGCTCCGGCTACACCCGTTTCCCCATATATAACAGAGATAATAGCCGCAGGAATCATAAACACTGCTTCTGCACAAAGGATTTTTGCAGTGATATTAATAATCATTCGGTAATTCATACAGGCTCCACTCTGATGACGGTTCGTCATTGAATATATCATTCAAGTCAACAATCACCCTGTCGGCTGTGGACACTATAATAACAGTGTCTCCGTACTCAATTGTGTCATTTCCACCGGGAATGATTATCTTTCCTTTGCGGTTTATGCAACCAATCAGCAAATTTGGTTTTAGCTGAATACTTGCAAGAGTCTCTCCCAAATGTTTTGTGCTCCCACTCACCTTGAACTCCAGCGCCTCTACTTTGCCATCAACCAGCTGGTGTACTGTTATGACAGAGCTTCCGCTTGTATTTTGCATAGCTCTGATATATTGCACTATGTTATGCACACAGAGGTGTGTGGGGCTTATCACGCAATCTATGCCCTTGTCGCCAAACACCTCGCTGTACTCGGTGCGGCTTATTTTTGTTATCACCTGTGGTACACCAATGTAATTAGCGTACATAGAGATAATCAGGTTTTCTTCATCCATATTTGTGAGTGTCACAACCGCGTCCATCTGGTCGATGTTCTCTGCTTTCAAAACAGACTGTGCCGCTCCATCTGCGTTCACCACAGATGCATCAGGCAAAAGCTCAGCAAAATACAGACTTCTGTCCGTATCCTTTTCTATGACCTTGACACGCGTTCCAACATCAAGCAGCAGTTTGGACAAGTATTGCGCTGTTCTTCCGCCGCCGATTATAAGAACATCTCTTGAGCGCCTGTTACGCACTCCAATGCTTCGCAAAAGCGTAATCAGCTCTGCTGCCGGAGCCGTCACATAGATTTTGTCCCCCTCTTTCAGAACGAAATTTCCTGAGGGGATGAACACCTCTCCCTTGCGCTCAACTGCGCACACAAGAACACTGGTCTTCACACGCTGGTGCATATCCATCAGCTGGACATCTGCCAGTGGACCGTCCTTATGCACTTCAAATTCAACAATCTCGGCTCTGCCTTTGGCGAAAGAATCCCTTTTTAAAAAAGCGGGGATTTGAGTGAGTCTGAAAATTTCTCTGGCGGCTGCCCATTCCGGATTTATAATCATCGACAAACCGAACTCAGTGCTCAAAAAATGAGCCTGACTGGCATATTCAGGATTTCTCACCCTTGCTATTGTGTTCTGACAGCCTAGCTTTCTGGCGATAATACAGCACATCAGGTTGACCTCGTCTTCCGATGCAACCGCAATAAGCAGGTCACTGTGAGAAACTCCCGCCTCTTTCTGAACCTCCACACTCGCGCCGTTTCCGTACATAACGAGCATGTCCAACGTGTCTCCCATTTTCTTGACCACACTGCGCTTTTTATCCACTAAAACAATATCATGTCCTTCTTTTGTTAGCTGAGCGGCAATGTTAATGCCAACTTTGCCTCCGCCGACTATGACAATTTTCATAAAGTCAACGTTCCTTTCATATCTCATCTCTGGTAGTTTACTCCATCCTGCAATGTATTGCAATCAGAAAAAATGTGTAGCAAATCAGCATTTCACTTTCATTTTCGCAAGATAAACTATATAATATGAATATCTGCGAATATCATAATCGTTTGGAGACATGCCATGCATTACAAAAAATACAAAACAATACTCTCAGCAGGGTTTTCAGCAAACAGCGGTATGAATATCTACCGGGGATGCACCCACGGCTGCATATATTGTGACTCCCGGAGCAAGTGCTACCAGATGGACCATGATTTTGAGGACATTGAAATCAAGGAAAATGCTCCTGAAATGCTCCTTGCTGAGCTAAGAAAAAAACGCGCCCGATGCATGATAGGGACAGGTGCCATGTGTGATCCATATATTCCCCTTGAAAAAGAAATACAGCACACCCGCAGATGTCTGGAGCATTTAGACCGCCTTGGCTTTGGCGCAACGGTAATAACTAAGTCTGATCTGGTGTTGCGTGATCTGGATCTTTTGCAGAGTATAAACTCCAAGACAAAATGTGTAGTGCAAATGACGCTCACCACCTATGACGACGATTTATGCCGTATTCTAGAGCCAAATGTCTGCTTAACATCACGCAGGTTTGAGGTGTTATGTCAACTTCGCGATGCCGGTATACCAACTGTTGTATGGTTTTCTCCTTTCCTTCCTTTCATCAATGATAATGAGGAAAACCTGCGCGGACTTCTGGATTACTGCGAAGAAGCCCAGGTTCGCGGTATAATCTTCTATGGCGTTGGTATGACCCTCAGGGAAGGAAACAGGGAGTATTATTATGCAAAACTGGATAAGCACTTCCCCGGACTGCGCGGGAAGTATGAAAAGAAATACCGTAATTCCTATTCTATCGTCAGCCCTCATAATGAAGCTCTTTCCAAATTTGTATATTCAGAATGCCAGCGCCGCGGTATAATGTGCGGCACAAAAAAAGTATTCGCATATTTGAACAAATTCGAGGATAAGCTGTTAGGGGATCAATATAGTCTTTTTTAATTGCAGATTACTATTTTTTAGCTTGACTTCTTTTCGCAAAAGTAGTACCATAACCAAACGGCTGTTCACACATAAGTGTGCCGCTCTTCACTATATTAATTACTTCTCCGCAAAAAAGTCAGGGGTGCCGCAATTGAGTTTTTTTGAGCTTTTCTTTATTGCTATAGGTCTTTCAATGGATGCCTTTGCCGTTTCAGTGTGCAAAGGTCTTTCAATGCCCAGACTCCGCCTTCGGCTGGCTGTTGTAATAGGGCTTTTCTTCGGTGGTTTTCAGGCGTTTATGCCGATGGTTGGATGGCTGCTGGGCAGGCAGTTTGAACAATACATAACCAGCATTGACCATTGGATTGCATTTATTCTTCTNAGTATCATCGGCGGGAAGATGCTTTATGAGGCACTTTCCGGTAAGGATGAAGAAACTGAATGTGCGCTCGAAAGTCTAGATTTTAAGGAGATGTTCCTCTTATCCGTTGCCACCAGCATTGATGCTCTCGCTGTTGGCATTACATTTGCTTTTTTGAGAGTATCTATCATCCCTTCTGTCACCCTCATTGGCTGCGCAACATTTATTCTCTCCTTTGCCGGTGTAATCATCGGAAACAAGTTCGGCAGAAAATTTGAGAAGAAAGCCGAAGTCGCAGGCGGCAGTATTCTCATTTTTATAGGTATCAAAACCCTTGTTGAACATTTGGGATTTATATAGTAAAAAAGGATTGCTTCAGAACATCTGAAGCAATCCTTTTAATTATAATATGGCTTAGCAGACAACTATTGTCCAATTATACTTATCATCGGTCTTAGCCCACTGAATACCTGTTAATGTATCATAGAGCTTCTGTGTTATTTCTCCTATTTTGAAACCGCCGACTGTGTGGCTTTTTCCTTCATATGCAATCTCCCCGATAGGTGAGACGACAGCGGCAGTTCCGGTACCCCAGGCCTCCTCAAGAGTGCCTTGCTCGGCAGCAGCAACAAGCTCATCAATTGAGATGTCGCGCTCTTCAACTATGTAGCCCCAGTCGTCTAGAATCTGGAGACAGGATTTACGGGTAACACCGGGCAGCACACTTCCGGAGAGGCGAGGCGTGATAATTTTTCCGGCAATCTTGAACATAACATTCATGCTGCCGACTTCTTCAATATACTTTCTGTGAATACCGTCAAGCCACAGAACCTGCGAGAATCCCTCGCTTGCCGCACGCTCACCGGCACGAATTGACGCAGCATAGTTACCGCCGCATTTAGCAAATCCTGTGCCGCCCTGAACAGCGCGGACATCCTCTGCCTCAATCATGATTTTGACAGGATTTATCCCCTCAGCGTAGTAGCTGCCCACAGGACATGTGATTATACAGAATATATATGTGTGGCTGGCGTGAACACCAACTTGGGGGTCTGTGGCAATCACAAACGGACGGATATATAGGGATGTATCAGGCTCGGACGGAACCCAATCGCACTCCATTTCCACCAGTTTTTTCAGTGCCTCCATAAATATATCCTCCGGAATAGCAGGGATACATAGGCGTTCACATGATTTGTTCATTCTCGCGATGTTTTCATTTGGCCGGAAGAGCCGGATTTTACCATCCGCGCTTCTATACGCCTTCATACCTTCAAAAACTTCCTGCGCGTAATGGAAAACCATTGCGGAAGGCTCAAGAGAGATAGGTGCATAAGGTACAATTCGCGGGTCAATCCAGCCCTTGCCCTTCTCATAATTCATGAGGAACATGTGGTCGGTGAAAAACGTGCCGAATGGTATTGCATCCCCTACCGGTTTGGTTTTCGGGGCGTTAGTAAGTTCAACTCTTATCTTTTCCATTACTTTCCCTCATTTCCCTAGTTTTATCGCTTTAAATAATTGGAGCAATCATAACACATTCTTTAGCTAAATAAAAGTGTGCATTGATATTTCGTCAAAATTAACATGGAAACTGTTGCGGCACAAGGCTTCACACAGCATTTTGTTGTTTTTGGTGTACCTGTTTTGCCATAAACCCGATACTCCCGCATTTTATTTGTATTCACATGTTTTTGAGGATTTTTATCCGTCTATATGCACAATACAGCGGAATAATATATTTCATTTTTCTACTGCATATTATCCATCAGCAACATTGACTTTTCTCAAAGTTTGTGTATAATATTCATATATATTCAAATATTTATTCATCTTATGGAGGGTGCATTATGTTAAAAGTGTTTATTAACGGCTCAGCGGGTACCACAGGCCTCCGCTTGCAGGAACGCATGCGAGAGCGACGAGATGTTACCCTTATCACCATTTCAGATGAACATAGGAAAAATCCCGAAGCTGTCCGCGAGTGCATTTCTCAGTCTGATGTTACTTTTTTATGCCTGCCTGATGATGCCGCACGTGAGGCTGTGGCTCTCGCCGATGGGCTGTCATGCAGAATACTTGATACCTCAACCGCACACAGAACACTAAGTAACTGGACTTATGGCTTCCCGGAGCTTTCGGGAAATCAGAGAGCTGAAATTGCCGCATCTGCCAGAGTTGCCGTTCCCGGATGCCATGCCAGCGGCTTCATCTCACTTCTTCATCCGCTCATTTCTGCCGGACTGATTCCCGGCAGCTACCCTGTAACCTGCCTTTCTCTCACAGGGTACAGCGGAGCAGGGAAAATCGGTATCGAACAATACGAATCTGAGCGGGTCAATCCCCTTCTGAATTCACCACGGGAATATGGTCTAACACAGGCTCACAAACATTTACCTGAGATGGTAAAAATCTGCTCACTTGACAGTGCTCCGGTTTTCATGCCTGTTATAGGTGATTTTTATGCAGGAATGCTGGTAACAGTTCCTATACACACCGGATTGCTGCAAAAACAATATAAACTGACTGACTTTCAGGATGTGCTGTCATCGCACTATGCCGATTCTAAACTCATAACTGTGATGGACACATGTGATGAGGATATGCTGGCGGCAAACGCCTTGGCAGGTAATGACAATTTATTAATATACGTGACCGGTACAGACGAACGCGTAATGCTTCATGCGCTTTTTGATAATCTTGGCAAGGGCGCTTCCGGTGCGGCTTTGCAGTGTTTTAACATTATGACAGGCGCTGATGAGGCAACCGGATTAAAAATCGGCACAGCTTTAAAAATCTGACGGGAGGTAATTCCTTATGAAAAATATAAACGGCGGTGTTTGCGCCGCAAAGGGATTCAAAGCAACGGGAATTTGCTGTGGCATAAGAAAAAAAGATAAAAACGACTTGGCTTTAATACTAAGCGAAAAACGGGCAGCAACCGCATGTGTGTACACACAGAATCTCGTTAAAGGCGCTCCAATTTACGCAACAAAAAATAATGTGGCAGATGGATATGCCCAAGCTGTGATTGTGAACAGCGGAAACGCCAACACATGCAATGCTGATGGTATGGAAATAGCCGAGGGTATGTGTTCCCTTGTTGAAAAACATACAGGAATTGCTGCCTCTGATGTTGTCGTGGCATCTACCGGAGTAATTGGTCAGCCTTTGTCCCTCTTACCTATTGAAAGCGGAATGCCAAATCTTGTCGCCTCACTGGGTGATGATTCCGACGGCGCGGCAGTTGCTATCATGACAACAGACCTTATGAAAAAAGAAATTGCCTTTGAGTTTGAGCTCTCCGGACACACTTGTCATATAGGCGGAATCGCCAAGGGCAGTGGAATGATTCACCCAAACATGGCAACCATGCTGGTCTTTATAACCACAGATGCTGCCATCTCCCCTGCTATGCTGCAAAAAGCCCTTTCTGCTGATGTTAAAGAGAGCTTTAATATGGTCAGTGTTGATGGTGACACATCAACCAACGATACTGTTGCAGTCCTTGCAAACGGTATAGCAGGCAATCCGGAGATAACAGATGAAAACGCTGACTACGCTATCTTCTGTGAAGCGCTCGCGGCTGTAACACAGTACCTGTGCAAATGCATTGCAAAGGACGGTGAAGGGGCAACAAAAATGATTGAGTGCTCAGTTTCCGGTGCAATAGATAAAGAAAATGCAATTAAGCTAGCAAAAAGTGTAATCTGCTCTCCCCTAGTCAAATCCGCTATGTTCGGCTCAGACGCTAACTGGGGCCGTGTACTTTGCGCGCTGGGATATGCAGGGGCTGCGCTGGATGTAGACAAGGTATCGGTGAGTTTCAAGTCCTCAGCCGGAGTTGTTGCGGTGTGTGAGAATGGCCGCGGCATTCCCTTCTCGGAGGAAACCGCTAAAAGCATACTCAGCGAGGATGAGATTATTATTGATGTTGTCCTGGGTGACGGTAACGCCGGTGCGGTGGCATGGGGATGCGATCTGACCTATGATTACGTTAAAATAAACGGAGATTACCGAACTTGATTTTATAGCAATTCAAGATAGCACACAGCCATCGGACACATTAGTTAAGCAGACTCTTCCATTGCAAAGCAATTCTCGGTCTTCCTATTAATTGATAGAAAGGTTCTGATAAAATGGAAACTCTAACAGTCGCACAGAGGGCAAATGTCCTGATTGAGGCTCTGCCTTACATACAAAAATACAATAACAAAATAATCGTGGTAAAATACGGCGGAAACGCCATGCTCAGTGACGAGCTGAAAAAAGCCGTTATGGGCGATATTGTGCTCCTGTCTCTCATCGGCATAAAAGTGGTGCTCGTCCACGGCGGCGGACCGGAGATAAGCGATCTTCTAGGCAAGATTGGTAAAAAATCTGAATTCATAGACGGCTTGAGAGTAACAGATAAAGAGACCGCTGAAGTGGTGCAGATGGTTCTCGCCGGTAAGATTTCAAAAGGTCTTGTAGGGCTTATCGGAAATATCGGAGGCAAAGCTATTGGGCTGTCCGGCATGGACGGTCATATGATAAAAGCTAAGAAACTCGATGATGTTCACGGCTTTGTGGGTGAAATCACATCAATTAATACCCAGCCGATTCTTGATGTTCTGGAAAAAGGATATATACCGGTCATATCATCAATTGGCTGCGATGATGAAGACAATGTTTACAACATCAACGCAGATACCGCAGCAGCCAATATTGCCGGATGTCTCAAAGCCGAAAGCCTGATATCTATGACGGATATAGCCGGTCTTCCGGGACAAAGACGATCCTTCCTCTCTTATTCCCGTTGTAAATGTCTCCGAGGCTCCGCAGCTGATTCGTGACGGTATTATTTCCGGAGGTATGATACCAAAGGTTGACTGCTGCATTGAAGCAATACGCCGGGGTGTAAAGCGTGTGTTTATAATCGACGGACGCATCCCCCATTCCATACTCATTGAGGCTCTTACAGATAAGGGCATCGGAACCATGTTCGTATAAAATAAGGAGGTAGAAAACTGTGAATGTTAAAGCTCTTGAAAATAAATATGTTGCGCCTACTTATGGGCGCTTTGACCTCGTTGCCGATTATGGCGACGGGGCAATTGTTTACTCAGAAGACGGTAAAAAATATATTGATCTGAGCAGCGGAATCGGAGTGAATTCCTTTGGCGTAAGCGACCAAATATGGAAAGAAGCCGTAATAAATCAGTTGGATAAGATACAGCATATCTCCAATCTTTATTATACAAAACCAATGGCTGAACTTGCAGAAATGCTCTGTGAAAAGACAGGGTTTAAAAAAGTCTTTTTCGGCAACTCCGGTGCCGAGGCAAACGAATGCCTGATAAAAGCTGCCAGAAAATACTCCGACGACAAGTACGGAGACGGCAGATCAACAATAATCACCCTGGAAAACAGTTTTCATGGCCGGACTATGGCAACTCTCTCTGCCACAGGGCAGGAGGCTATGCATAAACACTTTGGGCCTTTCCTACCCGGCTTTGTCCATGTTCCCGCAAACGATATTGATTCCATGCTCGCAGCTATGGCGGATAATAGTGTATGTGCCGTAATTCTTGAGCTGATTCAGGGCGAAGGCGGTGTGATACCGCTTGACAAGGACTATGTTCAGGCAGTCGCCAAAGCCGCAGGCGAAAAAGATATTCTTCTCCTGATTGATGAGGTTCAAACCGGAAACGGGCGCACGGGAACACTCTATGCCTTCCAGCAGTTTGGTATAATCCCCGACGCTTTTTCCACGGCGAAGGGTCTTGGCGGCGGACTTCCCATCGGCGCTTGCATACTTGGAGAAAAACTGGAAGAAACTCTGGTGGCGGGAACCCACGGCTCCACCTTCGGCGGAAACCCGATATCGGCAGCCGGCGCAGTATCAATTATAAGCAGGCTTGATGATGTATTCCTGGAAAGTGTAGAGGCGAAAGGCGCTCTTGTTCACTCCATGCTCGATGGTGCGGAAGGCATCACATCAATCACCGGAATGGGACTTATGATAGGAATTGGCGTGGGTGAAAAATCTTCTAAAGATTTGGCAGTAAAGTGCCTTGATAAAGGACTGATTGTACTTACCGCCCACGATAAACTGCGGCTTCTGCCGCCGCTTAATATAAAAACCGAACTGCTTATTGAAGCTGTGAACATACTGAAAGGGGTCATCGCTGAATGAAACATCTGCTTAAACTGTCCGATCTTACATCCGAGGAGATAATTTCACTTCTTAACCTTGCCGACCAACTAAAATATGAGAACAAAAACGGTATTGAGCACCACCATTTAAAGGGTAAAACCTTGGGAATGATTTTTCAGAAAAGCTCAACACGCACAAGAGTCAGTTTTGAAGTCGGAATGTATCAGCTCGGCGGATCAGCTTTGTTTCTTTCAGACCGCGATTTGCAAATCGGGCGCGGCGAGCCTATAGCGGACACGGCACGGGTGCTGTCCCGCTATCTTGACGGAATTATGATACGCACCTTCCATCAGTCGGATGTGGACGCGCTGGCAGAGTTCGGAAGCATCCCCATTATAAACGGATTAACAGATTATGCTCATCCCTGCCAGGTGCTGGCAGACTTGATGACTATACGGGAATATAAACAGAGCTTGAAAGGTCTTAAACTCTGTTTCATCGGAGACGGAAACAATATGGCAAACAGTCTTATTGTCGGATGCTTAAAGGTTGGTATGAAGGTTTCCATTGCCTGTCCCGATTCTTACAGACCAGATCCTGATATTATGGCTTGGGCTGAAAAAAATGGTGCATTTCTCTGCACAAGTGATATAATGAAAGCCGCTGAAGGAAGCGATGTGATTTATACCGATGTGTGGGCTTCCATGGGTCAGGAGGATGAAGCAAAACTGCGTCAGCAGGCATTCTCCGGCTATCAGGTAAATGATGCTGTAATGGCTGCCGCACATGACAGCGCAATTGTGCTGCATTGCCTCCCCGCTCACCGCGGTGAGGAAATAACCGCTGATATCTTTGAGGCACATGCAAACGAGATATTTGACGAGGCGGAGAACCGCCTGCATGCACAGAAAGCCGTCATGGTGAAACTGATGTCAAGCAACCTATAGAAGCTTTTTAATATACGGGAGGCAAAGCAAATATGAGTAAAGCTTATTTAATCCTAGCAGACGGACATATCTTTGAAGGGGAGAGTTTTGGTGCAAAAGCAGACGCCATTGGTGAGCTTGTTTTCACCACCGGTGTTGTGGGTTATGTTGAAACGCTGTCTGACCCCAGTTATTACGGACAGATAATCATGCACACCTTTCCCCAGATGGGTAACTACGGATGGATACCCGAGGATATGGAGTCAGAAAAAAGTCACATGAAGGGTATTGTTGTCCGCGAGTGGTGCGAAAATCCTTCCAACTTCCGCAGTCAAGGTACTCTCGACGCATACTTAAAGGAACAAGGCATTCCCGGAATATGCGGTGTGGATACTCGTGAGATTACACAGATAATCCGTGAAAGCGGTGTTATGAATGCCCTCATAACCACAAATATGCCGGATGAAATACCCAGTGAACTGGCAGATTTCCGCATTATTGGCGGTGTTGCGGCGACAAGTGTAAAGACACCACAGATTCTGGAGCCCGAAGGAAATGCCGTCTGCCATGTAGCGCTGCTTGACTACGGCGCTAAGCAAAATATAATCCGTGAGCTTTTAGCAAGAAACTGCCGTCTCACCGTCCTCCCGTATAACACCTCATCTGATGATGTTCTGGCAACAAATGCAGATGGAATAATGCTCTCAAACGGTCCCGGCGATCCCGGAGAAAATGAATACTGCATTGAGCAGATAAAAAACCTTTTAGGTAAAAAGCCAATGTTCGGCATCTGTCTTGGTCACCAGCTCATGGCGCTGGCAGCAGGCGGCAAGACAGAAAAACTAAAGTACGGTCACCGCGGTTCCAACCAGCCTGTACGTGAAATATCTACAGGTCGGGTTTACATAACAAGTCAAAATCACGGCTTCGCAGTTGTTGAAAGCAGCCTTACCGGCACAGAAGCAAAACTCAGCTATGTGAATGCAAATGACGAGACCTGCGAGGGTCTTGTGTATCCTGATAAACAGGCTTTTTCACTCCAGTTCCATCCTGAGGCCCATTCGGGTCCCAGAGATATGAAGTTTGCCTTTGACGCGTTCATTGATATGATGAAAGGAGGAGTGAAATAATGCCATTGGATAACACCATACAAAAGGTTCTGGTTATTGGCTCCGGACCAATCGTAATAGGACAAGCAGCGGAATTTGACTACGCAGGAACACAGGCATGCCGTATTCTCAAAGAAGCGGGCTTGAATGTGGTACTCATAAATTCAAATCCTGCCACGATAATGACGGACTCAGCTCTTGCGGATGAAATTTACCTTGAGCCTCTCACAATCGACACTGTTAAGCGAATCATTGAAAAAGAACGACCGGACAGCCTGCTGGCTTCTCTCGGCGGTCAGACCGGTCTTACCCTTGCAATGCAGCTCAATAAAAGCGGTTTTCTGGCAAAGATGGGTGTCCGGCTTCTGGGCACATCCGCAGAGGCTATTGACAAAGCCGAAGACAGGCAGCTTTTCAGAGACACTATGGTGAAAATCGGACAGCCTGTTATCCCTTCAGATATCGCAAACGACCTTGACCGCGCAATCGAAATTGCCGACGAAATAGGCTATCCCATTATTATTCGTCCGGCATTCACCATGGGCGGTGCAGGCGGCGGCGTGGTTTACAATGAGTCTGAGTTAAAAACCATCGCAAGCAACGGTCTTATGCTCTCTCCGATTTCTCAGATTCTTGTGGAGCGCTACATTGCTGGCTGGAAAGAAATTGAATTTGAGGTCATGCGTGACCACGCCGGCAACTCCATTGCAATATGCAGCATGGAAAACTTCGATCCGGTTGGAATACATACTGGAGATAGCATTGTTGTTGCTCCCGCTCTTACTATGTCCGACACTGAGTATCAGATGCTGCGCACCGCCTCTCTGGACATCATTGAGGAACTTGGCATTGAGGGCGGGTGCAACTGCCAGTTCGCGCTGGACCCCGACAGTTTTGAATATGCTGTTATCGAGGTAAATCCCAGAGTTTCCCGTTCGTCTGCTCTAGCATCAAAGGCGACCGGCTATCCCATTGCGAAGGTCACAAGCAAAATCGCCTTGGGATACACTCTTGATGAGATAAAGAATGATGTTACCGGCGAGACCTGTGCCTGCTTTGAACCTGCCGTAGACTATATCGTGTGCAAGCTTCCAAAGTGGCCTTTTGACAAATTCGTCGGTGCAAACCGCAAACTCGGAACGCAGATGAAAGCCACTGGCGAAGTAATGTCAATCGCCCAGAGCTTTGAAGCTGCGATTATGAAGGCAGTTCGAGGCGCTGAGCTCGGCATGGATACCTTGGATTTCAAAACTCCCTTCAAAGGAGATATCGTCGAAAAGCTGGGTGATATGGACGACGTGCGTCTGTTCACTGTTTTTGAGGCTATCAAGCAAGGGGTTGAAATCGAAAAAATCTATGAAATTACGAAAATTGACAGTTGGTTCTTATATAAGCTGAAAAATCTTGTAGATTACCAGTCTGAGCTGGCTTCCTGCTC
>JGI994J12354_10001994_pt1 | contig 20384 bp, 19 predicted proteins | sample IntmicLarv3ML3BL_FD_12354 | JGI IMG/M metagenome (IMG submission 12354)
ATACAATTCTTGGAGAACGTGGTTTTATGTTAAGTGGTGGTCAAAAACAACGTTTAGTGATTGCGAGAATGATTTTAAAAGACCCACAATTATTAATTTTAGATGAAGCAACAAGTGCGTTAGATAATATTGTTGAAGCAGAAATTCAACTTAAATTAAATGCATTGATGCAAGGAAGAACAACTATTTCAATTGCGCACCGTCTTTCAACGATTAAAAATTGTGACCAGGTTATTGTTCTAGCACGAGGAAAAGGATTAGCTCAAGTTGGAACATTTGATGAATTAAAAAAACATCCAGGACACTTCAAAGTTTTATACGAAGCAGGATTAATGAAATAAAGTTAATGATTTAACATTTAAAAACACCACTTTCAGTGGTGTTTTTAAATGTTAAATCATTATTGATATTACAAAGTCTAAAATTATGAAATAAATTATATCATAATAAATAGTAAAAATACAAAAAATAATGTATAATAATATTAAATAATTTTTAGAAGGGGAAAATATTATGTCGGCCGCAAGAAAAAAAACAAATTTATCATCTCTTAAAAATAATGGAAGAAGAAATTCTTCAGCAGTTTACATTTGACAACATTTTACACCAAGAACAATTGCGCTTATTAATAAGCATAATTTACAATACGAAACAAATTATAAAAAATTAATTTCATCGTATGAAAAAATAGAATCGCTGTCTAATGATGATTCTAGAAAAACTGAATTAGTTGATTTATGAGAAACAGAATTCAACAGATTATTTAAAGAATTTTGAAAAAATAATAAAGATAATTTGAGAAAATCTGAAAGTATAATTAGTGGCTGAAAAGATCGTTTAAATTTAAAACCATCATCAAATACATTGGAAGAAAAAAGAAAAGATTTTTTATCTAAAATGCATTATAATAAAACTGAAAATTCTAATAGAAGAACTGAAATTCTCAATAGAACTGGCTATAAAAGTTTGGTTGATAATGATAAATTTAATTTTATCGCTGAAGCTAAAACTGGTAAAAATTTACAAAACATTGAAAAAATATTGAGTCAGCCCTTACACGAAGAAGCAGTTATGCCAAGCAGTATCTTATCAGATCAAATTCATACCCAAAATATTGTTGAAAATAAGTTAGATAATACAATAACAAATGTAAATGACTCAAATCCAGATTTAGTAAATTTTATTAATGATGATTCAAAATTTATGGAAGAACTTAAAAAATTTACAATAAAAATAAACGATCAAACAAAAGAAACAGAAGAAGCGGATCACACAGTAACAGAAATATTTTCTCAAAATGATGTTAAAGCAATCACAAAAGAAGAAGCTTTTAGGGAAAATGAGACAAACAACCAATCAAACTTAAATGATAATGAGTTTGAAAGTTTTACTCAAAATGATATAATGAAGAAGGACGAATCGGAGTTAGAGATTAATTTTTTTCAATCAAAAATGAATACAAAAAATTTTGAATATGATAATAAAAATTCCAATATATTTGACATCCAAACTTCTGATAGTTCAGATGATGGTATTGATCCAAAAAAACGAAATATTTTGTCAAAAGATGGTTTTGAACAACATTTAGATAATGATAACCAAATAATAATTAGAAATGAGGAGAATTTTAATTTAGATGGTAATTCTTCAATTCCATATCACGAATTACATCCAGTTGGTAATTATCAAATGTATTATGATTACAACAAAAGACCTTCCATGAAAGAATTATTAGAAAATAATATTCGAGAAGAAAAAAATATTGATGAAATATCAGAAAAAGTTGAATTTTTAAGAGATCTTAGAAATGTTCGTCGCCACAGAGTCACTATGATGCGCTTAGAAAGATCTAATAGCTATATAATTGCAAGATCGAGAAGAATGTCTGAAGCTCGCGAATTAAAACGATTTAAATTACGTGAAGAAATTACCATAAAAACAATTGAAAAAGCAGACAAATTACGAAGAACACAAGAACGTCACCGTTTAATTGAACTAATGCGTGAACGTCAGATGAAAAGAACTGAAGAAAAACGTATCGCATCAACATTACGTCTAGAAAGACAAAGACACATTGAAAGAGATGCTATGTATAAATCAGAAATTGCAACGATTGATTCAAAAATAAAACATGAACAAGAATTAATCAAACATATAGAAATAAAAACAAAAGCATATTTCACAAAAATAAATGATGAGCGTTTATTTGAACAATCACTTCTTAAAGCTAAAGCGACTCCAAAGTATGTTGCATTAGAAGAAAAAGCAAAAAAAATAGAAGATTTAGAAGAAAATAAACGCAAAAACAGAATTGAAAAAATTAGTAGAAAATTTATTAAAAATATAAAATAATTCAAATCAGTGGGCGAGTTTGATTAAAAACTAGCTCATTTTTTATAGAGAACAATTTAGGGGAAAATATATGGAAACATCTAAAAAAAAATCAAAAGATTTTAAATTAATTTCAGAAAAAACAAAAGCTAGAATAAGAGGTTTAATTGAAAAGAAATTAACCACTCAAACAGTGGCATTATTTGCTCAAGAATACGAAGATTATCAACCAAATATTCGTATAGAAATTCTTGAATATATTTTCTTTTTATTAGAAAAAGAAGAACAAGAGTTAAATGATAATTTTATAGATAATAATAATATTAGAAATAAAATTATTTATGATCGTAAAAAACGAGAATATACAGAAAAAAAAGAAAATATTAAAAGAATTCAAGAAATGCTAGATGTAAATTTACCAGCAAAAAAATTAGACCCAACTTCTGATCAGAGAACAAAAATTATAAAAATTGAAGAACCACAAAAAAAATATAATTTTACAGAAGTTGTTAAAAAACAAAACCAAGAATCTGGTGAAAAAGATTCAAAAAAAATTAAAAATAGTAACCAAAAATCTATTGAAAAAAGAATTTTTGAAGCGCAAAAACGTGAAGAATTAGAAGAGAAAAAAAGAGCAGAAGAAATCAGAATCGCTCAAGAAAAACAGTTTAAAATACAACGAGAAGAATTCGAGAAAAAAAGAGCAGAAGAAATTTTTATGCAAGAACAAGAAATTGAAAAAGCAAAAAAAATAGAAATAGCTAATATTCTAAAAGAACAAAAAGAAAAAGAAATAAAAATCCAAAAAATTAATAGAGATTATGAAAAAGAACAAAAAGAAAAAGAGAAATTGTGATATAAGTTATATGGAAAAACTCGTCAAGAATCTTTAAGAGAATGAACTAGATTTAAAAATAGTTTAGAGTACAAACCACTAACCGAAGATGACAAGCGTCATATTTTAAGATTAGAAACTAACGAAAAAGATTTTAAAATTATTAATAATTCATATTTAATAGAAGAACTTATTGATCCAAAAAACAGATATTTTTTATTTTGAAATAATATTAAGAAAAAACAAAATGTAATTAGTATTTACAGTCTTATTAAGGAAAAACCAGCAAATTTATTGAAAAAAATTGTTAAAAAACGAGAAAAATATGAAAAAAGATTAAAAAAATCAGGAACAACTTCTTTTAGAATTGAACCAACCATTAATAAACAAACAATTAAATCTAAAAAAAATCAAAAAACAGATAAAAATGTTAAATTAACTGAAAATGAATAATATCTTTTTAAAATAATCATTATATAATGCATGCATTACTTTAAAAATATAAAAAAACAAGAAAATATTCTTAAACTTATTCTGTCAAGTATAGAATAAGTTTTTTTATTTTAATTAGAGCATCATGTTTCTCATGGTGTTTTTTTTCATGTTTAATAACTATTCTTTTAAAGTTATAAAATTGAATATAATCTATAACATTGTAAACTTCTTTAAAAGTTGTTAGATTGTTGTTATATCATTCAGTCTTTAAAGATGAAAAAAATGTTTCACAAGCAGCATTATCTAGTAATTTTCCTGAACTGCTTAAAGATATTAAAATATTATTTTTCAAACAATAATTCTGAGCTGATATTGAAGTATATTGAAATCCATTATTTGAATGAATGATTAAATTTTTATTTTTTAAGATATATCCTTCAGCCATATTTAATGTTTTTAAATAAATCTTATTGTCATTTCTCATCAAAATATCATATTCAACTATAAAACAGTATAAACATCTTTCATTATACTTAGGAATGCAAATTTATTTTGACCATAAGATAAATATGTAACATCCGTAACAAAAAGTTCTCCTTTAGCAAATTTATTTCATTGTCTATTAACAATGTTAGGGTATTTTGAATTTTTAACCTTAATTTCTTTTGGTTTTTTGTGTTTTTTCTTTCTAATTTTGATTTTAAACCTAACATTTTCATATATTTATAAACTTTTTTATTTGAACATTAATTTTATAAAGACGCTGTAATGTAATATTAATTCTAGGATAACCATATATTCCTTTATAATGCTTAAATATTTCATTATTTTTATCTGCTAAAATTTCATTAAATTTATAATAAAAAGATGGTTTACCCTTTTTAATTCACCGATAATAAATAGCTTGAGTTATTTTAAAGCTAAACATAAAAAAGATATTGGTCAATCTATTTTATTATCTTCAATATATTTATATTTTATTTGCTGTTTTTTTTTTTTTTTTAATCCTCAAGAATTGATTGAACTTTTTTTAGAATCTCATCTTCTATTTCCAAGAGTTTTGTTTTTTCTTATTTCAAACACTTCTTTTTCAAGGGATTATTTTTTAATTCATAGTCTATCTTGCTAATACCAGCAGCTTGACTTTTTCTTGATGATATTTTTCTAAATATTCAATTGCAAATTCTTCATATTCTAATGCTCATTTCCGACTGCAAAATATGAGACATTGTATTTCTTTGTTATTTTTTTTTTATAATTGTTGATTTATTTCCTTTAAAATTTGATATATAAAAATCATCTCTATATAGATTACTAACTCTATACATAGAGGATTATATTCACAAAAAAGTTTTCTTGTTTTTTATTGAATTTTTTAAATAGTAAAAACATAACTATTAATTAGCAAACATAGCAAAATTTATAATAAATTTTGCTATAATAAACTAGATTAATATTTAGGAGGCATAATTATGAAATTTAGTGCTAAAAAATTAGCAAAAAACGGTCAAGGAATTTGAACGGTAAATATTGATGGTAGCGAATGAGGAGAAGCTATTAAAAAAGGAAAAAATAAAGTAGCTGCAAATATAGAAGTACCAGGCTTTAGGAAAGGAAAAGCACCAAGATCTAAAATAGAAACATTGATGTCACCAGCTAAATATTTAAATGCTGCATATCAATCAATTTTAGAAAAAGCGTGAGATTTTGCAAAAAATCAAAATTCGGATATTAAACCATTTACAGCACCAATTTCTAAACCAATTAAAGTAACTGAAAAAGAGTGTGAAGTTGAATTCATTTTTGATTTAATTCCATTATTTGAAATTAGTGACTATAAAGGAATTAAATCTGAAAAACTTACTAAAGAAGAAATTAAAGTAACTGCAAATGAAATTGATAAAGCAATAGAACAATACAGAGAGAAATTTGTTTTAGAAAAAGATAAAAAAGAAAAAAAAATCGCCGAAGGTGATGTAACTATTTTTGATTTTGAAGGATTTATTGATGGTGTTGCTTTTAATGGTGGTAAAGGAACAGATTTTAAACTTACTATAGGAGCTGGGAATATGATTCCTGATTTTGAAAGTGCGATGATTGGAAAAGGTTTAGGAAAGAGCTCAATAGATGTAGTTTTTCCTGAAGATTATACACCAGAGTTAGCAAATAAAAAAGCGAAGTTTAAATTAAATATAAAAGAAATTAAAGAAAGAATTTTACCAGAAAAAAATGATGAACTTGTAAAAGATTTGAACATCAAAAACATTAATACTTACAAAGAACTTGAAAAATTTGTAAAGTTAGAAATTTTAAATCAAAAAACAAATTCATCTAAAAATATTTTTGTAAATAATGTTATAGATATTATAATCGAAAATTCAAAAATAGAACTTCCTAAAGTAGCGATCAATAAGGAAGTTGAGAATTTATTCAAAGAATTTGAAGCAAGAGTTTCTGCTCAAAAAATTACTATGAAAAAATACAAAGAACAAACTGGATTAACAGATGAAGATATAAAAAGCGAACTTGTAGATGATGCAAAAAGAAGGATTTCAAGTCAACTAATAACAGATAAAGTGAGAAATACAGAAAAATTTGAAGTTGTTGATGAAGAATTAACAAATAAATATGATGATTTAGTTAAAAAATTTGGTGTAGATTTAAAAACTCTTAAAAGTTTCTTAACAGAAGATCAAATTAAAGATGAAATAATTCGAGAAAAGATAATTAACTTTTTATATGAAAATAACGGATAAATAAAAAATGATTTCTTTTATATTTTTTAGCACTTTCAATGTTAAAGTGCTAAAAAATGTGCTATTATATTCTTGTACCAATAGGAGGAATCAAAATGAATAAAACAGATAGATTACCAGTTCTTGTAACAAGAGGTAGTTATGTATATCCAAAATTTGATCAGGTTCTTGAAATAGGACGTGAAAAAACAACAACTGCTGTTAAAAAAGCTGTTACAAAAAATGATGGCTTAGTTCTAATAGTTTCACAAAAAAAACCATTAGATGACGAACCTAAAATAAATGACTTATTTAGTTTTGGAGTATTAGCTAAAGTTAATATTAAAAAAGAGTGAAAAGATGGTACTTTAACTGTATTGATAAATTCTTTATCAAGAGTTCAATTAAAAAATATTGAATTAGATGGATTTTATTCAGCAGAATATGAAGAAAAAACATTACAAAACAGTGACAATGAAAGTGCTCTTAAAAAAGTGACAAAATTAATAAAGGCAATGATTACTAGTCAAGATGAATTCCCATCAGAAATGACTGGAATTTTAAAAGATTGAAAAGTTGATGGAAATGTAGATGAACTTGTTGATAACGCAGCTACTTTAATGCCGTTTATGCCTATTGATAAAAAACAAGCAATATTAGAAGAATTAGACCCAGTAAAAAGAATTAGCATTATTAATGATTTTTTGGATGAAAAACGCCAATCAGCAGATATAGAATCATCAATTAGTAAAAAAATTAAATCAAGAGTTGATGAACAACAAAAAGAATATTATCTTCGCGAAAAGTTAAAAGCTATTAAAGAAGAATTGGGAGATTTAGATGGAGAAGGCGATGATATTAAAAAATATAAAAAACGTTTAGAAAATGAACCATTCCCAGAAAACATAAAAAAACGTATTTTACAAGAAATCGAAAGATATGAAACAATGCCTTCAGCCTCATCTGAAGCTAATATCATCAGAACTTATATTGATTGAATGATGGATACTCCATGATGACAAAAAACTGATGAAAAAATTGATTTAATTTTCGCAAAAAAGGTGTTAGATGAATATCATTATGGCCTTGAGAAAGTCAAGGAACGAATTATAGAATATCTAGCTGTAAAGCAAAATACTAGTAAAATTAAAGGCCAAATTATTACTTTAGTTGGTCCTCCTGGTGTTGGAAAAACATCTCTTGCAAAATCAATTTCTGAGGCTATGGGAATAGAATTTGTAAAAATTTCTTTAGGTGGTGTTAGAGATGAAGCTGAAATTAGAGGTCATCGAAAGACATATGTTGGCGCAATGCCTGGACGAATTATCCAAGGTATGAAAAAAGTTGGAGTAATAAATCCAGTATTCTTATTAGATGAAATTGATAAAATGGCAAGCGATTACAAAGGTGATCCATCTTCAGCGATGCTTGAAGTTTTAGACCCAGAACAAAATTCAAAATTTTCAGATCATTATTTAGAAGAAGAATATGATTTAAGTAGTGTAGTTTTTATAGCAACAGCAAATTATCCAGATAATATACCTGAAGCTTTATATGATAGAATGGAAATTATAGAATTATCAAGTTATACAGAGATAGAAAAACTAAAAATTGCACAAGAGTATTTAGTCCCAAAAGTTTTAAAAGAACACGAAGTTAGCGCAAAAAAACTAATTTTTACAAAAGATAGTTTAGAAGAAATTATCAAATATTATACAAGAGAAGCTGGAGTAAGACAAATTGAAAGATTAATAGCATCAATTACAAGAAAATTTATTGTAAAAATGTTAAATAAAGAAATAGAAAAATTAGAAGTAACTCCAAAGGTTGTAAATGAATTATTGAAAAAAAGAATTTTTGAACATACACAAAAAGAATCAGAACCACAAGTTGGAGTTGTTACTGGTTTGGCATACACTCAGTTTGGTGGAGATATTCTACCAATAGAGGTGAACCATTTCCCTGGTAAAGGCGGTTTAATTTTAACTGGAAAACTTGGTGATGTCATGAAAGAATCTGCTTCAATTGCATATGATTTTGTAAAAGCAAATTATAGAACTTTTAACATCCCAAAAGAAGTGTTTAGTGAAAATGATATCCATATTCATGTCCCAGAAGGAGCTGTTCCAAAAGACGGACCAAGTGCAGGAATAACTATAACAACAGCTATTGTGTCTGCTCTGACTAATAAACCAGTACCAAAAGATATTGGTATGACTGGTGAGATAACACTACGAGGATTAGTATTTCCAATTGGTGGTTTAAGAGAAAAATCAATTTCAGCACACAGAAGTGGCTTGAAAAAAATTTTAATACCTTGAAAAAACCAAAAAGATATTGATGATATTCCTCAAGAAGTTCAAAAAGATTTAAAAATAGTTGCAGTGCAGAAATTTTCAGAAGTTTATGAGCATATTTTTGGAGAAAAATTGAAACAAACCGTTTCAGAATTACCGATTTCAACAAAACAACCAAAAAAAGAAAAACATTAATTTAAAAAAACACAATTAAATTGTGTTTTTTTCTTTAAAATAATTAAGTAAGGTTAAGATAGGTGTTTTTATGCAACCACTAAGTTATATTTTAAGACCAAAAAGTATTAAAGACATTGTTGGTCAATCACATTTATTTTCAAAAACAGGTATTATTGCAAAAATTGTAGAAAAAAAATTTGTTATTAACTTAATTTTTTATGGCCCTCCAGGAATAGGGAAAACAACAACAGCTATAGCATTGGCGAATGACTTAAATATGAACTACGAACAATTTAATGCATCAAAAGATAAAAAAGAAAAATTGCAAGATATTATTAAAAAAAATTCTAACAATAAATTAATATTAGTAATTGATGAAATTCATCGTATGAATCGAAATATACAAGATTTTTTATTACAATTTTTAGAAAAAAAAGAGATTATTATTTTTATAACAACAACTGAAAATCCGTATTTTGTAATTAATCCCGCTATCAGAAGCCGCTGTACTATTTTGCAATTAAAAGAAATAAGTATAAAAGAGATGGTTGAGGGTTTAAAAAAAATTATTAAAAAAAATGATTTGAACATAAACATTGAAGATTCAATGTTAATTAAACTTTGTGAACTATCTAATGGAGATTTAAGAATTGCTCTCAATGCATTAGAAATATTAATGAATCTATATGAAGATGAAAAAATAACAGCTGAAACTTTAGCAAATATTTTTGACAGAGCTTACATTAAAGGAAGTGGTGTAGGGGATGAATATTATGATTTACAAAGTGCATTTCAAAAATCAATTAGGGGAAGTGATATTGATGCAGCTTTACATTATTTTGCAAGAATAGTTGAAATTGGAGATTTTGAACAACTAATGCGTCGAATGATTGTAACCGCATATGAAGACATAAGTTTAGCAAATCCAGCTATGGGCCCAAGAGTGTTTCAAGCTTGTCAAGCTTTCCGACAAATTGGTATGCCTATTGGATCACTTATTTTAGGGACAGCGGTTATAGAAATGGCATTAAGCGAAAAATCAAATTCAACTTATTTAGCAATTGAAAGTGCGTTATCTGATGTAAGAAATGGCAAAATTTCAGCAGTACCAACACACTTGAAAGATACGAATTATAAAAGTGTCACAAAATTAGGAGCAGATAGTGGTTATAAATACCCTCATGATTTTGAAAATTCTTGAGTAGAACAACAATATTTACCAGATATTTTAAAAAATAAGAAATATTTTCACTTTAAAAATAACTCTATTTATGAAAAAAAACTTAAAGAAATTTATGATAAATTTATAAAAAAATAGAAATGGAGCGATATAATTTATGCTCGCATCCTCACAGATTTTAAATAATTTAAAAAATAATGGTTATAATTGACTTCCTGATTATAAAGATATTTTGACCAAAATTTGAACTCGAATTGAAGTTTTTTTCAATGAAGATGAAACGGTTTTATCAGCATTATGATCAAGTTTTAAGAGAAATAAAACCCAATATATCGGAATTATTTTTATAACAACTAAACGATGTTTTACATTAGAATGTGAAGAAAATAACATAAATGTAAAATACACTCCTTTGCAAATGTATAATTTAGAAAAAATTAAAGTGCAATTTTCAAAAGAAAAAAATAGTCTTAATTACGTTTCTTTAGTAAATGATGCATTTGATAATGGAACAACCTTCGCTTGTCCTAATAGACAAGTGGTCACTCATTTTATCGAAACTTTAAGAGGTATTATAAATGGTGAAGTAGAAATTTTACCAGATTCAGACAATCCTTTATTAGCGGAAAACGAAAAAGAACAATTTATTGATGAAAATTTGAAAAAAGCAAACCAACAAGTTGAACATAAAATTCAAAAAAAATATGATAAATTTGAAGATACAAAAAAAATAAAAGAAAAACCAGATAAAAGTTTCAACCAAAAAAAAATAAAAGAAAAACCGATTAAATTTAAAAAAGCTAAAGAAGAAAAAGTGGATGAATATGCAAACAAATGAAAATCAAAATTATGAATTATGTGATTTTTGTTACCTCTTATTATTTTTGTAATAATCATTGTAGTTATCATTTTGTTATAAATTATATTTGCATTTAAAATTAAATAATTTAGCTGTTTTTATAAAATAATTTAGAAATTACACATTAAAATTTCTAAACGTTTAAAGAAATATTAAAGTTCTTAATAATTTCTATTATTTATTTTTTCTAAACTTATATAATCATTTAGTTTGATGTTTAAATATTTAATCATATTTTTAGATATTACATATACTTCTGTAGCGTTTTTGTGGTATTGTGTGAATTTATTTGGTTTAAATTTTGTATATGTTTCAATTACTTTATGATGATTATCACAAAAAAATATATCAACATCATCTTTAAAACCTAAAGAATTAAATCCTTTTGAATTAATTATTCTAAACCCAATATTATAGCTAATGATATTTTTAAAAATAAAAGCATCATTTTTTTGTTTCATATTTTTGATATTATAAATGTTTAATTCTTTTAAATTATCATTTATTTTTAATTGTTTAATTTCTTGTTTTGTTTTAAATTTATAATCTGATTTTACAGATTTTTTAAAATCACTTATTTTTCTATCTAGTTTAAAAATATTCAAATTAATCACCTAATATGATTATAACCATTTTTTTGTATATAATATACATAAGAAAGAGATGATTAATATGGCAAAAGTGGCTATTTTTCTAGCGACAGGTTTTGAAGAAACAGAAATGATAAGTACAGTTGATGTATTAAGAAGAGCAGAAACCACATTTCAAAATAGTTTTCCTGTAATGGATATAGTTTCAATAACTGATAATAAAACTGTAACAGGAGCACACAATATTATAATTACTGCTGATAAAACAATCCAAGAAATTAATTTTTCTGAATATGATTGTTTAATTTTACCAGGAGGAAAAATAGGAGTTGATAATTTAATGCTTTCAGATACTTTGATGAATGCGTTAAAGCAGCACGCAAAAGCAGGCAAAGCAATTGCGGCGATTTGTGCAGCTCCTCAAATTTTAGGTAAATTAGGATTAATAGATAATATAGATGTGACATATTATCCAGGATGTGATAAATTTTTAGATAAAGCTAACAAAAAACCACATTTAAGCGCTATTACTGATAAAAATATTATTACAGGAAGCTCAATTGGTGGAGCTTTATTATTTGCCTTACAAATTGTTGATTTTTATACTTCTACAGAAAAAATGTTAAAATTACATGACCAATTAGTATTTAATTACTAGGGTTATTTTTTTATCTCGCTGTTAAAGTTTAACTTCAAAAACATGTTTATATCATTTGCTTTTTCTTGTTTTAAAATATTTACTATATTTTTTACATGATTATTAGCACCTAAAAAATTTTAATTTTATATTTTTGTTCTAAATCTTTGATTATTTTTAAAAAATAAAATCGTGCAATTATACTAGCGCAAGCCACAGCAAGAGATTTACTCTCAGCTTTAGTTGTAAAAAGAATTTTATAAGGAGCTAAATAAACATCATTTTGATTTAAATGATTATAATATAATTTCTCTTCAATAAATTGATCCATAACTGTATAATCTATTTTTAGATCTTGGTTTTCTTTATAAAAATTTAATAAAGCATTATTATGCGCAATACATTTTAAAGTATTTATATTCTTATATTTTTTATAGTAAAAATTATATGTTTTATTATCCATTATGTGAACAGAATATTTTATAATATCTTTTAACTGAGAAAAAAGATAATAAATTTGTTTATCTGAAATTTTTTTTGAATCTTTTACCAAAGAAAGAGCTGGAGAAAAATTTTTGATATCATTTTTTTGCAAAAAGGCAGAACACGTAACAATAGGTCCAAAAAAATCACCAACACCAACTTCATCGCACCCTAAAACATTAAAATTATCAAATTCTTTTTGTTCATTAGAGTTATTTATAACAGTAGATAAATTGTATTTTGATATGTAAAAATCAATATTTTTTCCTTGAAATAAAAAAGTTTTATTATTATAGATACTTATTACAACTTGATCTTTTATTTCAAAAATATATGCTTGGAATTTATTTTTTATAGATATATTATATTGCGTGTTTTCTTTGATTATTTTTTAATTATCATATCATCAACGTTTTTAAAACTTGCTTGTTTCATCTTATTCTCCAATATTTCTATTAAATTATCTATAATTTATTATAGTTTAATCATAATATAAATTCATTTGATTTATTGGTATAATCAAAAATAGTTGGGAGGTTAAACAAATGATAATAAATATAGGCCCTTGATGATTATTTGATATTTTTGCTATTTCAACTATTATTGGTGGTCTTGCATTCGGATTAAAAAAAGGTTTTTTTATTACGTTGTATGTTTTATTTTTACAAATTATTGCTTTAGTTATTAATTTGTTTATACCAACATTACTAACAAATTTATCTAGTCAATTTTTCTTTTCATTATTTGATCGAACAGGAATTATGGATTTTTTCAGTGATGGCGCATCAACGATCGGTGAATTTTTTTTATCTATGTTAAATTTATCTATTGAAGGATTAAATTTTCCGATTGTTTGAAGTGGTTTAGGAGCAGAAACTTTAAGAGTTGCTATAGCCACGGTTATATTTTATATTTATTCTATTTTAATTTTGCTTATCATAAATTTAATAGGTTTTATAGTATATAAAATAATTTTAAAACTAAAATTACAAAGATTAAAAATTTCAAAAACAACAGATTCACTTTTAGGATCTATTAGTGGTTTTACATTTGGTTTATTTTTTTCAATGTATATTTCATCAATAGTTTCAATTCCGATATTTGCAACTGAAACACAACAATTTGTTCGTTTTGATTTTAATGAATTGAATGAACAACAAAAACTTGATTGAATAGAACAGGGGAACTCTTTTAACCGCTACGCATTATCTAGGAAAATGACAGTAAATATTCCTGCCGTTCCAATTATTCAATATATGTACACCAATGCTTGTGTGCAACGGTATTTATTAGGTCCAGCGGCTACTATGGGAACACAGTTTGTGAATCAAGGTCAAGAAGGTAATATCTTTGAAGAAATACCATTAAGAATTTTTGATGAATATTCATCCCTAATGTTAAATGGTTTTGTTTCTTCCAATTATTTGAATGCACCTTTATCTACTTGTATTAGAATTTTACCATCAGGCTCACAAACATTATTGCGAATTATTTCAGAAATATTGTTAACCACTCCTAGAATGATTGAAATGGATACTTCTACTAATGTATCAAGCATTGATATTATGAATTCTTTTGAAAGTTTTAGAAATTATTTAAATTTATCTGTGGATTTTGCTGATCCAAACCCAAATACTTTTATGTCATTAAGCCGTTTTATTGAATATTTTGAATGAACTAGAAATACAAATAATATTAACCCATTTTTACAAGCAGCAGATTTTTTTGAAGAATTGTATTTACAATCAAATTTGTCATCAGATTATAGGATGTCACAAATTTTAAAAAATCCAGTTGAATTATACAGTTTATTTAGAAACATTTTTATAAATGGACAACTTACTAATGCAAACCCAAACATACCATTGTTTATTCCTTCTGTATGATCAAGTAGTTTTATTGCACAATCATTAGAATTAACACATACAGGTGAATTGAACCAGTATTTTAACAACCACATTCATGATAATTGAGATTCTTTAAATTTAACTTCTCGACGTTTATTAACTAGAAACCAATCTCCAGATAGTAATTTATTATATAATGGTTTTTGGATGCAATTTTATTTTGATTTTGCAAATTTAAATTTAGGTGGTTAGAGCTATATGAACAAAATAGGAATAGATATTATACAGATTAAACGTATAAAACTTAAAAAAGAAATGATTATTGCGATTTTAAATATAAATGAAATGAAATATTTTGAAAAAATAATTAATAATGATGCAAAAAAACAATTTTTAGCTGGTAGATGAGCTGCTAAAGAAGCGATTTTAAAAGTTATTGACCAAAAAATTGCTCCAAAAAATATTGATATTAATTATTTAAATAATAAACCTGTTATTACAAATGAGAAATTAAAACACATACAAATTTCAATTTCTCACGAAAAAGATTATGCAGTTGCTGTGGCGCTAAATTTATAGGAGAATGATATGAAACAATATTTTAATTTAATAAAAACCATTTTAGATAATGGCGAAAAAAGAGATGACCGAACAAAAACAGGCACTATCTCTTATTTTGGCGCACAAACGCGTTACGACTTAAGGGATGGTTTTCCACTGGTAACAACAAAAAAAGTTTTTTTTAAAGCAATTGTTCATGAATTGCTTTGATTTATTAAAGGAGATACAAATATTAAATATTTAGTTGATAATGATGTTAAAATTTGAAACGAATGACCTTATGCATCTTTTAAAAAAACATCTGCTTATACTGGTGAAACAATAGAAGAATTTATTTTTAAAATAAAAAATGACAAAGAATTTGCAAAAAAACATGGAGAACTTGGACCAATATATGGAAAACAGTGGAGAAACTTCAATGGTATAGATCAATTAAAGAATGTAATTGAAGAAATAAAAAATAATCCTTTTTCTAGAAGATTGATTGTTAATGCCTGAAATCCTTCAGAAATTGAAAAAATGCTACTACCACCGTGTCATTCACTATATCAATTTTATGTTTCAAAAGATGGTTTTTTAGATTTGCAGTTATATCAAAGAAGTGGAGATGTTTTTTTAGGAGTTCCTTTTAATATCGCAAGTTATTCTTTATTATTAACTTTAGTTGCCTTAGAATGTAACCTTACTCCACGTTATTTTAGTCACATAATTGGTGATGCACATATTTATTTAAATCATTTAGATCAAATCAAAATACAAATGAGTCGTTCTTTAAAAATATTACCAACATTAAAAGTTAATTTTGATAAAAAAAGTATTTTTAACATTAAATATGAAGATATTGTCTTAAAAAATTATGATCCACATCCTATCATCAAAGGAAGTGTTGCTGTTTAATGATAACTTTAATATGAGCTCAAACTAAAAAAGGAATAATAGGATATAAAAACTCTTTACCTTGGAAAATAAAAGAAGAAATGCAGTTTTTTATAAATTATACTAAACAAAAAACTATTTTGATGGGACGCAATACTTGAGAATCTCTACAAAAAAAACCACTTCCTAATAGAAAAAACATAGTTTTAACATCAAAATCATTAAATTTCAACCATAAAGATGTTATTGCTATAAATAATTTAGATTTTTTTTTAAATAACTTTAAAAATGACGAAGAAGAACTTATAATAATTGGTGGAAGAAAAATTTATGACTCATCAATTGCTTTCGCAAATAAGCTGGTAATAAGTTTTATTTATAAAGAGTATCAAGGAGATGTTTATGCTCCAAAGATTGATACAACTATTTTTAAAATTATTAGTATTGAAAAATATAATGAGTTTGAAGTTAGGATATATGAAAGGAAAATAAATGATGTCACCAGATAAAAATCTAAAAACTGATGAAAATAAAGAAAAAAAGATGAATTTCAAAAAAAGTAAATTTTTTTGAAATTCATGATTTTTATGGAGATTAGTTGCAAAAGCTAAAAAAATTACAAAAAAAATAAAGCATGACCCTAATGTGTATTCAGAAGAATATAGATATAACTGAATCAAAAAAAAGATAAAAAGAGTTGTAAAAATTCTAGATATTCGTTTACATGTTTTTGGTATTGAAAATTGACTAGATAGAGGAATCATTATTGTACCAAATCATCAATCAAATCTAGATCCAATACTTATATTAGCGATAAATGATTTTTCAAAACAACAACCAGTTGCTTTTATTGCAAAAAAAGAACTATGAACTCAAAAGATTTTTAAATATTTTATTAATTTATTTGATAATGTTGCGTTAGATCGTCAAAGTCCAAGAAGTGCTATAAATGCTATGAAAGAAGCAAAAGAACTAATTAATGAATATAAAAGAAGTTTAGTTATTTTCCCAGAAGGTACTAGAAGTGCGTCACAAGAAATGAATGATTTTAAAGGGGCTAGTATGAAGGTGGCGCAAATGGCTTACACTCCTATAGTGCCAACAACAATAATTGATTCGTATAAATTTTATGAGAAGAGAACAAAAGAACCATTAGATATTAAAATAATTTTTGGAAAACCGATTATGCCTGAAAAATTTATATCTATCAAAACAGAAATTTTAACCCAAAACATAAAAAAAGAAATTCAAAAAAACATGGATAAATATGTTAGCACAGATGTTAACAAAAAAACGACTAAACTTACCCCAAAAATAATTGATAAAAAAAACAGAACTTACTACTATTAAATATTTAAAAGAGAATAGGAGAGCGTAGATGAATTTTTCTAAAATAATTGATAAAAAAAAGCATAACATAGAATTGTCACAAGAAGAAATAAAATGATTTATAAATTCTTTTGTGAACAATACGTTAAAAGATTATCAAGTTGCTGCTTTTAGTATGGCTGTATGATTTAACGGAATGACGAACAAAGAGTTGTCAGTTTTTACTAAGAGTATGATTGAATCAGGAATTACATATGATTTAAAAGGAATAGATGGTCCGTTTGCAGATAAACATTCAACTGGTGGCGTTGGAGATAAAACAAGTTTAATATACGCCCCTTTAGTCGCAAAATTCGGTGTAAAAGTTTTTAAATTATCAGGACGTGGTTTAGGTCAAACAGGAGGAACTATTGATAAACTTGAAAGTTGCAAAGGATGAAGTGCAGAATTATCAGAAACAAAGATTAAAGAAAATTTAGATAAAGTAAAGATTGTTATTTTAGGTCAAACAAATAATGTTGTTCCTGCCGATAAAAAATTATATGCTTTAAGAGATGTGACTGGAACTGTAGATTCAATTCCATTAATAGCTTCAAGTATTATGTCAAAGAAACTTATTGTTCCAGCTGATAGTATAATTTTAGATGTCAAAGTTGGTGACGGTGCTTTTATGAAAGATATAAAAACAGCAACAAAATTAGCAAATACAATGATAAATATTGGAAAAGCTTATAATCGCGATGTTAAGTGTTTATTAACAAATATGAATAAACCGTTAGGAAGAGCGATTGGAAATGCGTTAGAGGTTAAAGAAGCATGAGAAACTTTGCAAGGAAATGGCCCTGAAGATTTAAATGAAATATGTATTGTAGCAGCGAGTATGACTTTAGTTCAAACAAAAATTTTTAAGACACTTGAAGAAGCAAAAATTAATGTTAGTAAAACATTAAACGATGGATCGGCTGCTAAATATTTAAAAGAATTTATTAAGGCACAAGGGGGAGATTTTAGCATAATAGAAAATTTTTCAAATAATTTTAAAGCAAAATATGAAATAAAAATAATGGCACCAGACAGTGGGTTTATAGAATTTGCTTCAACTGCTGAACTTGGATATTTATCAATGCATCTAGGAGCAGGTAGAGAAACAAAAGAAGATGTGATTGATTTTGCAGCGGGAATTTATTTGAATAAAACTTCAGGCGAATTTGTAAGTAAAGACGAAATCATTATGACGCTTTATACAAATATTGATGATAAAGAAAGGTTTATAAAAATAGCTCAAAAAAATATATTAATTTCAAAAATAAAAAAAAATGAACTTACTATATTAAAGATTATAAAATAATTATTTTTTTAAATTTTTTTTTGTTATAAAATATGTATGTAGTTAGCAACAGTGTAATGATTACACAAAAAAGAAAGGAATGTTAATATGAGAAATATATTAAATGAAACTATAAAAATGAATAATGGATTAGAAATTCCAAGAATTGGATTAGGTACATATTTAATGACAGATCCAGAAATTACAAAAAAAGCAATAGCGCATGCGTTAAAAAACGGATATAAAATGATTGATACAGCAGATATTTATAAAAACCATCATTTAGTAGCACAAGCAATTAAAGAAGCGGGTATTCAAAGAGAAGATATTTTTATTACAACAAAAGTGTGAGTTACAAATTTTGGATATGATAATACAATTAAAAGTGTTGAAAAAATGTTAGAAGAATTAAATACCAAATATTTAGATTTAGTTTTATTACATTGACCATCACTAAAATTTGATAAAATTGTTGAATCATATAAAGCGTTAGAACACCTTATAAAACAAGGAAAAATTAAATCAATTGGTGTTTCAAATTTTATGATTGAACATTTAACAATTTTAATAAAAAATGTTGAAATAATTCCAGCAATCAATCAAGTGCAACTTCACCCAGGTTTAACTTTATTAGAATTGCAACAATTTCATAATAAATATAATATTATTACAGAAAGTTGACAAACAATAATGAAAGGAAAAGTAGCTGAAATTGATTTAATCTCAAAATTAGCTAAAAAATATAAAGTAGATGCAGCAGCAGTTGCTTTAAGGTGAGCATATCAACAAAATATTTTAATTATTCCAAAATCAAATACACCAGAAAGAATAATTACAAATGCAAAATATTTAGAAAGTTTTGAACTAACTAACTCAGAAATTGATGAAATAAATAATATAGTTATTGATATAAAAAACTATACAGACCCTTATACAGTTAATTTTGAAAAATAATGTTTTAATACTTTAGTTAGGTAGTTGAATACAATAAAAAAAACAATGCATAATACTATTGACCTAAGAGCAAGTGTTTCTTGCTTTTTTTTATTTCAATATTACTAACCAGCATAAATAATCAACAATTATTGCAAAAACCTTAATAATAATTTATAATTATAATGTCTAAAGCGAGCTTAAATCATTAGCCCATAATGTTTATTTAGCCCTATCAGATAAGCATATTTAAAAATTTATTCAAAAATAATGTAAATATATTAGACATATTCGCTTGTTTTAGATTAATAAAGTACTCCGCCTAAGAGTGCTTTTTTTATATTATTTTTTAATCTGTATTAATATTTTATTTTAGCGATATCTTCTTCCGAACACAATATAAATTTGTATTTTAAATAGATATGAAATACATTTAAAGAAAAGAGGTCTTATTATGAAGAGATACACATCAGAAGAGAAAGAAAAAATAATTTTAGAATTTAAAAAATCAAAAGCATACCCCGCAGTATTTGCAAGTAGTTATAACATCTCAAGATAAACTTTAATTAGTTGATGTGAAAGTTATGATAAAACAGGATTTGAATGATCATCTACATCAAAAGTAAAAAAATAGACAAAAAAACAAAACAACTACAAAACGAAAATAAAAAACTAAAAAAACATTGAACTAAAACTTAGAGGTGAAATGTTTGCAGAACTAAGGAGGATATTCAGAAAAAAAAGTAATAAAATGAGAAAAATATATATAAATCAGTGATTGTTTATAAAATTAAGCAAGAAGATTGAAAACGCTTTTACAAACAAAATTTACCAACTACTAAGATGATAGAAAATTTAGAACAAAATTCCTTTAAAATTAATAGTATTAATAAGTGGTTTATGCAAAAAGATAATTTAAATTTATTATTTAAAATATTGTTAATTATTTTAT
>JGI994J12354_10001995_pt1 | contig 20373 bp, 17 predicted proteins | sample IntmicLarv3ML3BL_FD_12354 | JGI IMG/M metagenome (IMG submission 12354)
TTCATCTAAAAAGTTATCAGTTACGCTTATCCTATCCAAAAGAAAAGCAAACTTTATAAATATATCCTCTACGCCAAAAAAACTAACCAAATTTGCGCTTGCCTACTATGTAATGCAATCTTTGATAATTTTAATCTAAACTTAAAGCATTTCAGGGGATTTTCGCAACTTTTTTGTCAAAAAGCGCAGTTGCCTTACAATCTTCCACTAACCTTAACAAAAAAATAAGAAAATACCCTGAAATAACTTAAAATTTTGATCAAACTTTTATAAAAGTTTGGACTCTATAACCTCGTAACCCTTCGTAAATCTTCGCGCTTTCGTTACCGGCATAGGTTAAGAAGATACCGAAATTTACAAATGGAGTATCTTTAGCCTGTTCTTTTCGTGTGCGCATTGTAGTGGTATTTAGGGTACATGCACCGCAATGAATTATCAAATCAAACTCTGTTGGGTTGGGAAAGTCTTGTCCGCGAGAAAAGGATATTTCGCTATTTTCTCCGTACAATTTCTTGATAAGTTTGGGTATTTTTACGCTTCCGATATCGTCCTTCTGCTTGTGATATGTACACCCTTCAGCTATCAAAACTTTAGGGTTTTGCGGGATATTTTTCAGTTGTTCTAACCCTTCCAACACCGCGTTAAGTCCCAATTTTTGCACAGCAAGCAGGATGGAAAATGTCGTCAGACGAATATTTTCGTCAAAATCCCTTAAAATATCAGCTACTTGGCTTACGCAATTTGAGTCTGTCACCACCAGTGCAGGTTTTTTTGCGAGATTCCGTAAAGTTTCAGCGAGTGTCGTCTCTTTTGTGACCACGCTTACTGCGTTAAAATCGAGCGCATCGCGGAGCGCCATTACCTGCGGCAAGATAAGTCGCCCTTTTGGTGCTGCTGAATCTATAGGTGTAACAAATACAACGATATCTCCTTCTGAAAGCTGCCCTTCAAGTATTGTCGGCTCAGCAGTCATCCCCTCTTTAAGTTCAATTATTCCTTGCTTTAGCTCGGCAAGTCCAATATTTTCCGTTGTAGAGACGAGCACTATTTTGATATTTTTCGCAGTCAAATATTCAACCATCGGCACAGGGCTTTTCACATCCACCTTATTAATAACTGCAATAATCGGCTTTTTAGCATTTAAAATAGCAGCTAAAATTTCCTCATCTTCTCTTTCAATTCCGGTTTCGGCAGAAAGTACAAAAAGCGCGACATCAGTGTAGGTGAGGCACTCAAGCGTACGTTTGACTCTAAGTTCCCCCACCTCGCTGTCATCGTCAAGACCTGCTGTGTCCGTGATAAGTACCGGTCCTATCGGCAAGATCTCCATCGCTTTTTTTACCGGATCTGTTGTCATGCCGGCGTGGCTTGAAACTATGGCGATATCCTGCTCTGTCAGAAAATTGATTAAGCTGCTCTTTCCGACATTTCTCTTGCCAAAAAATGTAATGGCAAGGCGCATACTGTTTGGAGTTTCTAAAAGTGTGGAGGGCATATTATCTGGCTACCACCAGCACGATAGATGCGCCCTTTGCCTTTATTTTGCTTCCGACAGGCGGCTCAGTGCGGATAATCGTACCCTTTTTGTACTCAGAATTACTTTCGGATCGGTAAGCAACGGCAACACCTGCACGTTCAAGCTCAGCTTTAACTGCGTCAAACTGGTATCCTGAGTAATTTGGGACTGTAAGCATCTCATCCACTTTCACAGTCGGCTTTTCTTCAGCAGGAGCTGTAGGGGTGGTAAGCGGTTGCGTTTGTGTACTGTTTGCGCCCTGCCCGCCGGTTGAAGGTGTTGTATTTGTTCTATTAGTTTGTGGCTGCGTTGAAGTTTCGTCTCCTGTCACCACCTCGCTCGTGCCTTTTGTGGTATTTCCGCTGCCACCACCTTGAGTTGCGGGTGTCTGTGGCTTACCATCTGTACCCGGAGTCGATGTGTTAAACCTATCTTTTGGAGCTTGACCTGCGACTGTTAAGATAATATAAGTGCCGCGGACAGTCACGCTGTCGCCTATAGGCATCTGTTCTATAATTTTCCCATCTTTCTCTTTGCTCTTAGGGTCATACTTTATACGTTCAAGTTTTAGTCCGGCGTCCTCTATCATATCACGCGCAGCTGTGATGTCAAGACCAACAACTGCCGGGACTTTCACCCTGTTTTTTGAGTTTTCTCGGGCAAAAAATATGCCGGCAGCAAGACAGATGAACCCGATACTCAAAAGCACTACAGCGCGAATGATTTTACTCTTTTGGTTCTGCTTTGCCTTTGCTGACGGGACAGCTGTTCTCTCATAAGAAACTGCCTTTTCAGCCAAAGCTTCTTCGTTTTTACGATTAAAGTCTTCAACCGAGCTATACCCTTCAAACATCTTGGCAAGGTCTTGCATCTCCTTATTTTCAGGTGCTCTTCTTTTTCCCGGCCTCTTTGGGGCAGGGTTTTCATTATTATTATTTTGAGGTGTAATTTTATCGTCACTCATATTTAAAACAACTCCTTTAAGCTCAAAACTGCTTTTACATCTCTATTGCTCTTTGCCGCAATATCGCAAATAGTCATATCGTCAAGTGTCAAGCCGTCAGCATTAAAGCACGCGGCAGGTACTATTATTTTACCAAACTCGTCACTTTTTTGCAATACCTTCACTATATCTTGTCCGGTCAAAAGGCCTGCCACAGTAATATTTTTCCCATAAAAATCATTTTCAACCGCTAAAACTTTAGCATTTATCCTTTTTGCCACATTTTTTAAGATTGGGTAAAAGAGTGTTCCGGTTATAAGCGTTGTATTTTGCAAGTTACCGGAGATATTTTCCGTTTCGCTGAGGAAATTTCTTGTCATTCCAATACCATTTTCATACTGATAAAAATTTTTGTAGCTCTCGTATGAGGGCAACTCAATACCTGAGCGCAAATAAAATTCATCTGCCAAATAGTATTCGTACTCGTCAGTGCGTGGCCTGCACTTCTTTAAAAATTTTTCAAACAGCAGTACTACTTTTTCGCATCCTTGCTTATCAAAGAGTGTGAGAGGATATCTTCCCTCTCTAAAATCGGTGAGTCCTACCGGCACTATGCCTATGCTCTTTACACCTACTTCATGCAGTTTTGTAAGCGTATAAAGGAGGTTTTCGCCGTCATTTATCTGAGGACAAAGCACGATTTGCGCATGTAATTCAATGCCGTTTTGTTGCATTTCAAATAAGCGCGGGATAATGGGTGGCGCCTTAGGGTTTCTAAGCATTGCCCTTCTAAGTTCGTCATCAGCTGAATGAACCGAGATATAAAGTGGCGAGAGATGATCACGGTAAATACGGGCAAAGTCCGCATCATTCATATTGGTCAGGGTGATAAAGTTGCCGTGCAAAAATGAGAGCCGATAGTCGTCATCTTTAGCGCTGAGCGTGCTCCTCATATTTTTCGGCATCTGCTCCTCAAAGCAAAAAATACAGTTATTATGACAATGTTTTTCGCGGTCAAAGGTATCTGTAGTAAAGACGATGCCGAGGTCTTCATGTTCATCCTTTTCTATTTCCACCGCAAATTCTTTGTTGTCACGTGAGAAAAGCAGGGTTATTTCTTCGTCTGTTATGAGGAATTTATACTCAATAAAGTCGAGTGGCTTTTGCTCATTTATGCTTATAAGCTCATCTTGCGGTAAAAGTCCCACCTCTTCTGCAATGCTTCCCAAAATTATTCTCTCAATAATAGCCGCCATCATTTAATATTATAGCACATTAACGCATTGCGTGCAATAGTTTTCGTCCATTTTAGGCGCACACCATTCGCATATGTTCATTTTGAACAGTTTGTCTATAGCTACTCTGTTTGAATATTTGTATGCGAAGACGCAAAAACGCGCGAACGTTAGGTTGCTAAAGTAAACTTATATGAAAGTTTGAACAAAACTTTAAGTTATTTATAAGCCGACAAAGGATATATAGTAAAAAAAGAGAGAAAATATGCAATAATATACAATATTACGGGGCTAAATACTTGACAAAATTGCAAAGTATGGGTATAATATGAAATGCTATATTATAATTTTTAAAAATTATACGAGCAAAACTGAAGATATTATTAAGTAATAATGTCTTAAAAAAGTTAAAATAATCATTATTTTTGACTTAATTATTCAAAAGTTGGAAAATTATAATGGTTAGAGTTAGGAGTTTTAAGTAAATGCGTAAACGTTCTCTTTGGTTGGCAGGTGTGATTTTGCTCACTATCATTGCATTTTTGTATGTATTTCAGCCAATCACCTTATCTCCGCGCAAAGACCCGGCAGACGCCGAGCGATATTTGCGCCCCGTCGGTACCTCAACCGCTGATTTTAAAAGCACTTCAGCAGAGCAAAAATCGACATTTCTTCTCGGTGGAAAGACCCCGGTATACGTCTACAGACCAACACACGACATAAGCTTAGGTCTTGACCTTCGCGGTGGTATGCGCGTTGTTTTAGAGATAGCAAGCCGTGGCGAATTTAATTATAAGCTGAACAGAACTATTGCAAGCGTTGACGAAAGAGGCGCTAAACAGCTCGCACTCTTTGAGGTAGCAAAAAAAGAGCTTGCAGAAGGCACCAATATACAGATTGAAGTTACTAAAGACGGCGCGGTTATTACAACTGATGCGAAAAGCTTAGAAGCAACTAAAGATCAGCTTAAACAGCTAAATATTGCTATGACTTCAGTGTTTGGTGAAGGCAGCTTTAAAGCTCCGGATGCTGAAGAGGCATTTAAGCCGGTTACAGCAACTAACCAGACAGATGTTATTAACGTTATGGAAAAAAGAATCGACCCGAACGGCGTTAAGGAAATAGTTGCTTACCCGAAGGGTACTAACCAGATAGTTATCGAGATTCCGGGCGAAAAAGACCCGGATTTGGTACGTGAACGTTTGGGACGTACTGCTGAACTTAACTTTATGATCTTAGCTTACGATATAGTTGTTGGGCAAAATGAGGCCGGTGGTGTCTTCTTATCACGCGGCGGAATAGAAATTGACGACGAAGAAGCTCTAAAGAGTGCAGTACTTGTGGCTCGCGGAAGAGAGCTTGACCCAAAGAGCATCAGCGTAACATATGATAACAATAACCCGGCCGCTGACGGCAAACCGGGACTTGCTGTGTCATTTGGTATGAAACAGGATGCCAGAGGGAACTTTGCTGCTATGACCGGTGCTAATATCGGTCGCCATATGGCTATAGTACTTGAAGGACAGATAACTTCAGCTCCAACTATCCAAAGCCGCATTGACGGCAACGGTCAAATAACCGGCGGGTTCTCTGAGAAAGAGGCGCGTGAATTGCAAAATCTCTTAAAAGCAGGTTCATTATCTGTTAGAGTAAATATTATTGAGACCAGAACCATAAGCGCTACTTTGGGACAAGACTCCATTGACAAGAGTTTAGTCGCGGGCTTTATCGGCTTTATCCTTGTGCTTATATTTATGATAGCTTACTATAGATTGCCCGGTTTGATGGCAAGCTTTGCGCTTATTATTTATTTCTTCCTTGTTTTGGCGGTTATCCGTTTCTTCGGCTCCACCTTAACACTCCCCGGTATTGCCGGTGTTATCATCTCGCTCGGTATGGCGGTTGACGCTAATATCATCATATTTGAGCGACTTAAAGAAGAGCTTCGCGCTCAAAAACCGTTGCCAACAGCACTAAATGCTGCGTTCAACCGCGCATTGACCGCTATTATCGACTCCAATGTTGCGTCGATTATCACCGGTTTAGTTTTATATACATTTGGCGGAAGCGGCGCTGTTCAGAACTTTGCTGTCACGCTCGTTATCGGTATTGTTGTCTCATTGTTCACTGCGATTACTGTAACGCGATTGTTCATGGAATTACTTATTTCATCCAAGACCGGGCACAACTTGTCCAGGTATGGTTTATAAGGCGAAAAGGAGATTTTGACAAATGGTTGATTTATTTAGATATAAACACTGGGATTTTGTAAGTAAACGTCGCGTTTATTATGTTGTGGCCATACTTTTGGCTTTAGCTTCTATAGGTGCTCTTATATACAACAGCATTAACAGAGATAATATGCTAAATCTAGGCATTGACTTCTCAGGTGGCGGACTCGTTTCATACACTGTAGAAGGCACTCTGGCTGACCAGAATAAGGTACTTACTGCAGTACGTGCAAGTTTAGCTGAAAGTGGTGACGAAGCTCTTTCAAAGGCTAACGTTCAGATAGCAAGTACAGGCACCAGCGACCAAATAGTTATTCATACTATGATTTTGGCTGAAGAGAGAGAGCAGGCAACTGTTTTTGCTGATCAGGTTACGAGTACCATCACTCCGGCAATAACAAGCGTGAGCGAAGAGCTTGGGTTTAAGGTTAACCCAACACCTGACAGTCAAGAAGTTGTGACCGGTACTATTCGTGGTGAGATGGTTAATCACGCTATTCTCGCTGTTGTTATCGGCTCCCTTCTTATTATGTGTTGGATTTGGTTTAGATACAACATCGCAGGTGCAGGTCTCAGATACTCTGTTGCAGGTATTATCGCGCTCTTGCAGGACTTAGTTTTGCTTATCGGTTTCTTTGCGATATTCTATAACCAGTTCCAGATAAATGCTCCGTTCATCGCAGCGCTGTTGACTGTTCTCGGTTTCTCAATTCACGATACCATCATTATCTTTGACCGTATCCGTGAAAACCTTAGAATCATGAAAGGAAGGACATTTGCTGAGACAGTGAATATCTCTATTTTGGAGACTTTGGCTCGTTCGGTAAATACTGTTTTGACTTTGCTCTTACCGCTCATCGCACTCTTGATTTTCGGCGGTTCAACTATTCGCGACTTTATTGTCGCAATGCTTGCCGGTGTGGTTGCGGGCGCGTTCAGCTCAATCTTCATTGCAAGCCAGCTCTTGGTAAGTTGGGCAAAACCTGAACAGAAAATAATGCCAAAAGACTGATAATATTTTTAAGTTTCGTTAAATAAAAGTGGGGTCTTGGCTTAAAGCCAAGACCCCACTAATTTTTTTTAAGGTGAGCTCAGTCTATTTTGGCATTTACGATTTTTCCAAAGTACAGCTTATGGAAATCGTCAACGTACATAGCACGAACGTTTTCGTCCAAGAAATTACCATTTTCAAGGTCAGTTGTAAAGACAGTCTTGCACTCTAATACGAGTTTGCTCTCCTTAATAGAAGGGGTGACCACCTCATCGCTCTCAATGGGCGTGATATTGCTTTCTGCATACTTATCGATGTCTCGACCGGACTGAGTGCCACAGATCATAAGCGCGTTTTTGTTCTCATCTTTGAGCCAATTTATGGTAAATTCATTCACTTTATTCATAAATTCATATGTGTAGCGCGTAGATCTCACTGCGACTATCGCAACCGGCATACCCCACATAATACCGAAAAATCCCCAACTTATGGTCATGGGATTGCTGTTGTTTTGATCCCCGCCAACTACCAACACACCATCATTCCCGAGCGTGGTAAACGGCTGCATATCAATAATTTCATTCACGTCAATCTTTTTCATACATCTTCCTCCGGATTATATTATAGCATATTATACGATTTTCGTCCATTTTGGGTGTAGACCGCTCACTTCGTTCGCTTTGAACGAGCTGTCGATATTCGGAGTGCGTAGCACACCTCATCTAATCTCGTCCAATCTACCTCCCAAAATGAACGAAAATTAACGCTGACTGATTTTTAGGTTAAACTTGAAAACAGTTCCGTCTTTTGACGAAAAAATTGCGAAAACCTCTGCGAAATGCTTTAAGTTTAGATTAAAATTATCAAAGATTGCATTACATATTAGGCAAGCGCAAATTTGGTTAGTTTTTTTGGCGTAGAGGATATATTTATAAAGTTTGCTTTTCTTTTGGATAGGATAAGCGTAACTGATAACTTTTTAGATGAAATTTCAGTCGATGGCAATATAACTGAGTGGAGTGCAAACAAAGTAAAAGTCACCCCATCAAGCTAACTTTTTAAAGCGTCTCCAACTGAAGATTTACGCGCGAAGGCGCCGTTTGCGTGCAACGTGAGGTTGCCTTTAAGTTTAAAATAAAATTATCAAATGTGTGGTTTTGTTAATAGGCAAGAATAAATTAGGTCAGCTTGTTTTTATTTGATAGCTATAGCGATTCTGCCAATTTAATATTCCGAGAAAGACCCTATTTTACGGGTGTGTATCCGGTTTTTTCGACTAACTCTTGCCCTTCAGGAGACAATATCCATTTTATAAGCTTATCCACATTGGGGTTTTCGTTATCTTTTCTGGTTACTGCAAAAAACTCCGAAGCATAAGGGTAAGTTCCGTTCTTTACATTTTCGCGCGTGGGCTTTACGCCGTCTACCGATATAAGTTTTATTTTGTCATTTTCAACCATTTCGGTGGCAAAAAATAAGAAGGAATAACCTATGGCGTTGCCGTGATTTCTGTAATTTGAGGTTAGCTCTATTACCCCTGACATTGGTCTGACCACCTCATGCGTTAACGGATGTGCTAATCTTTTGTCACCCATAAATTTTATCATTCTTGTTTGACTGCCGGAGTCTTCCGGACGCTGAAACGGACGAATAGAGCTAAAATTACCGCCGACTTGGCTCCAGTTTCGCACATCTTTTGTGTAGATATTTTGAATTTGTTCTGTTGTCAGAGAATCCACTTTGTTTTTGCTGTTTACAAAAAAGACGAACGCTTCTTTACCGATAGGCGTAAATTTGAGTTCAACGCCCTCTTTTTTCGCATTTTTCAACTGTTTTTCCGAAGGACCGGCAACAAAAATAATGTCTGCACTTCCGTCAATTATATTTGAATAAGCACCTATTGTTGTCGTACAAAAGACTATGTCATCTTCACTACTCCACCATCTATAGCCTCCATCCATACTTCGTCCTCCCAGCAAACTATAATCGTCTTTTGGGTAAACAGCTTGCGCAAATGCTGCATACAGCGGGTAAAGGGCAGTCGCGCCGTCCATTTTTGGCAAATCATCCTCTTTACTAAACCGCAATGTCGATGTCTTATCAAGCATTGCGGCTTTTGTACCTTCTTTAAAAGGAATATAAAGCGAAAGGTCAACACTGTCCCCGTCTTTAACTGTAGCAAAACAACTATAGTAAAGGTTTGTAATATCTCTATGGAATGCCCAGACAGAACAGAGGAGCGTTAAGGAAAGGTAAATTATTTTTAGGTGCTTTGGCTTGTTTAAAAATAATGCCCGGAAAAACAGTACTAAAAAGACTAAAGCTACAAATGCTACAGGATGCACTCCAAATGCAAGCGCCAACATAAATATATAAAAACAGACCAATATGCCGACGACAATTGAAGTAACTTTCAGTGATTTTTTTAAACACCCCATGTTTTTTACCTCCGGGCAAAATAAGTTTTTAGAGAGATACCACTCCCTATTAATTAAAATACCCCAAATATTCGCGACTGGCTTCAAACATCTCGTCAACCATATCCTGAATTTCCTGCATTGAAAGCACGGCAGAGGTCAGCGGGTCAAAGAGCACGGCATGATATATTTTTCGCTTATCACCCTCAATGCACCCTTCAACAGCAAGCTCCTCACAGCGCGCACTCGTATTGACGAGCACAGCAAGCTGCGCCGGCAATTCTCCCACATGGATGGGTTCAAGTTTGCCCTTAGATGCTAAAACAGGAACCTCAACACACGCGCCCTCGGGAAGATTATCGATTAAACCGAAATTGCGGACATTACCGTTAAATTTAAACATCGTATTGTCGCCGAAAGTGGCATTGAAAATATACGCCGCATACTCATGTCCGCGAGAAATATCAATTTCCTCTTGGTTTATCCAATCCTCAATCTCTTTGCGCCAAGTTTTATTGCCCTCAAAATAGGCATCCAAAATAAATGCGTAAACTCCGGGATTCCACCCTGTGCCTTGCGTACAATACTTCTCTATAAGGTCTGGGCGCTTTCTAAACCACGCGTTATATTCGGAATTATGCCCCGAGCTTTCGGTCACACAATAGTCAAGGTGCAAAAACATCTCGTTTCTCACCACTTCCTCGTTATAAATTTCCGGATTTTCCATCGCTTTTTTGAGCATCGGATACGCGTCCTTACCGTTCCACTTATAGTCAAGGTAAAACGCTTGATGGTTGATGCCGGCGCAAAGGTAAGTAACTTCGTCCATTGGTGCTCCAATCCATTTTGCGAGCATTTCCGCGGTGCCTTGTACACTGTGGCAAAGACCGGTGATATTTAACTTTGTCTGCTCTTGTAAAAATCTGCAGAGCATAGCCATGGGGTTTGTGTAGTTTAGGACAATAGCATCGGGGCAATATTTTTCAATATCGCGACAGATTTCAAGCATTGCGGGCGCAGTTCGCAAAAATCTGAAAATACCGGATGGACCGCGCGTATCGCCGACATTTATATCCACACCATACTTTTTCGGAATCTCAATATCGTGTCGAAAGACCTCAGGACCGTCAGCCAAAATAGTTATCAGCACGCCCTCGCTCCCCTCAAGTGCGAGCTTGCGGTTCGTAGTTTTTGTAACTTTCGCGCTGTATCCGCCGGCGTTTACAATCTTCGAAACTGCCTGATGGATGTAATTTAAGCGCTCTTCGTTGATGTCCATAAGACATATTTCCGCATCGCTAAACGCCGGAAATGTCAAAATATCTCTTGCTAATGTTCTGGTGAAAGCAAAACTTCCTGCACCAATAAACGTAATCTTCTTCATTTTTCTATCCCTCTTGATGTTAATCTCTTTGTATATTTTCGCTTTCTTCGGTAACAATCCTTTTTATTTAAGATTCGCTTTACAAGAAAAATAATATGTGTTATAATTTACCTAACCTAACTATTAAAGAAATAAAGGAGTATATTTTCCTATGAGCACTAATACAGAAAATAAAAGAGACACTCAAGGCGGAAGTAAGGATTGGATACAGCAATTAATCAATTTTAAGCCACGCTTGGAAAGGGAAATAGGCAAAGGAACTATAACCTGGATTTCGCCGCTTGAAAGTGAAAGCTATACAGAATATCAATTAAACAGTCCACACATTAAAAAAACATTCGATTTTGACGACGAGACTGTTTCACTTTTATGGCCTAAAGGATGCCATACCCCTCAATGGGACGCGATAGGAAGGGCTGATAGTGACGATACGATAATACTTGTGGAGGCAAAAGCTCATACAAGCGAAACCAATAGCCCGTGTGGGTCGAAAAATAACGAGAATATAGAAAAAATAGTAAATCATTTGTGTGAAACATGTAAATATATTAACCCAGCACAAAAATTCAACAAAGATATCTGGATGGGCGAATACTATCAGACTGCTAATCGTCTTTCGGTCTGGCACAATTTAAAGAAAGAACGCGAAGTCATATTGGTGTTTTTAAACTTTGTAGAAGTTCCAGAGGCCAAGTTTAAGACAAGTTTAAGCGACTGGGAAGATCACATGAAAAAAGTTTTTGACGATTTGCTCGGCACTGATGTTAAGTTACCGGAAGGTATAAAAGTTATTTATTTTGACGTTTCTAAGTGAAAAACCGTTATAAAGAGTGAATGTTATGAAAAAATGGTTTATTGGAGTCGCGCTAACAGCTATTTTATTCTGTTTTGCGCTAAATTCCGCGCTCGCGGCAGATAAAGAGATAAATATCATCGTCAATGGTGAAACGCTGAAATTAGAGCAACCGCCGATAATGCAAAATGGAAGCGTTTTCGTGCCTATGAACGGAGTTTTTGAACATATGGGCATTGCCGTCTTTTGCGAGCCGAACTATATTAACTGCGTTACAAAAACCAAATCCATTACCTTTATAGACATAAATCTTTATGGCAATGGGCGCAAATTTGAGAATGAATATCTCATCTCTATTGATGGAATGCGGGTTCCCGGTGTTGGTAGGCTGCCTAATGTAAATGACAAAATAATGTTACCGGCGCGGCTTGTTGCCGAAGTCTTTGGCGCAACCGTGAGCTGGGATAATTTAAGCTCAACAATTACTATCACTGCAGATATTCCGGAAAATGAACGTTGGAGCGCAGAGGAGATAGCTGTTGCTAATGTCTTTACGCAAGAAGTTGCGCTAAAAATAGCGGACAACAGCCCTATTTATCGATACACGGAGCGCAAATACGACCGTGAGATTCTATTTCCTTCATATGAAAATGGCGTTAAGCTCTATAATTTCAACTATAATGACATTGGCAGCATAAGGAGATTACAAATCTCAGCGAACGGACAGGTAACCTGTCTTACGCCGTACAATTATAAAATAGTTACCGCTGACCACCCGCAGTATGAGCTTGCGCTACACGCACAATGTCTCCCATTTCAGGAAAAATTTGATGGGTATTTGGGTGGCGTAGCTTATTTGGGCAAGCAAGATGACACAAAGCAATTTTGTGATGAGTATCTGTTTGGAAAGTGGGAAGAGAAATTCAAAGAAAACCCTATCAAGACTGTAGGCACGAATGGAGATGACTATATTTTAATATTTCCCAAGTATGTGGGCACAACGATTACTATTCATAAAATAAGTATGGATAATGAGTCGGTTAAAATAGTGGATATCATTTACACCGGCGAAGAAGCTGTCCTTTTGCGTACAGATATTCAATCACAATGGCCAAATACATCAATAACCTTTACTCTTGGAAAAGATTCGGCAAAGTTTGGTTTGACCTCAAGCAATTTGGGGATATATGTTTCAGACAAAGGGTTCGGCATGAGCAGTACGAGCCGCTCTAAAGAGTGGTATGATATGCTCAGATTTCCATATGGTCACATAATGAACTTAGAGATACCCTTAACTGTAAAGGAAAACGATAATGAATAAAAGATTTACAATATTTCGTGTAATCGCAATCGCTCTTACGCTTCTCTGTTTTGTGCAAATTTCTGCTTTTGCTGTAGATAAAGAGATAAATATAGTCATAAATGGTGAAATGCTGAAACTTGAGCAACCACCTATAATGCATGAAGGGAGTGTCTTTGTGCCGTTGCGCGGAGTTGTTGAGCATATCGGCGTTACTGTCTTTTACGAGCCAAATCAGATTGACTGTGTCACAAAAACTAAAACAGTAACGCTTATTGATACCAAAACTTTTTTTGAATCCGAGACCAGCGCATATTACGTCTATACTGATAACGCCTGGAAGGGTGGCTTCGAAAAGATTATAAAAAATGGCAGAACCATGATTCCGGCACGGCTTATTGCCGAGAGCTTTGGCGCAACCGTGAGCTGGGACAGCGCAAGCGCGACAGTTACTATAACAGCAGATATATCGGAGAATGAGCGTTTAAGCGAGGAGGAAATATCTGTTGCAGATGCTTTTACCGTGGACATCGCGCAAAAAATGTTGGTTGACACCCCGCTGTATCGATATTTTGCTCGCCTTGGGCTGGAGAGAGCATCCCCGAAGTATGTGCATGGCAATAAGAGTTACAACTTCGTATATAAGAGCTATAGCGCTCAAGGAGATAAAGCGCTGAATGTCTCGCCCGAAGGAGAGGTAACGCTTATTGAGAGCGGCGTTTACGACGACTATAGCGAATATCCACAATACATGCTTACACAACACGCGGAATATCTGCCGTTCCAAGAGAAATACGACGGATATTTGGGCGCTGTGGCTTATACGAACACTTTACTTACCCGTATTTATCTGAATTTTGACAGAGAATACTTTTCATACGCTCCGGAAGGTCTTCCACGCGAAAATGATTTTGAAATTGTAAAATATCATGACAGCGATGAATACCTTCTGCTTTTCCCAAAATATGAAGGCACAATTATAGAAGTTATCAAGATAGACAGCGAAAATAATGAACAGACTATTTATCGTGGTAATGGTCCTATTCGCCTATACGCAAATATCTCAGAGTTGACTTTACATGAGCTGGCGGTAATTTTCACCTTGGGCGAGGATTCTTTGCGCTTTATCCCGCGTACTATGACCCCGTGGCATTATCTGTCCAAAGAAGAGAGAGTTGAGCTTAAGACGGAGAATCAAAGCTATGTGGAAACAAAAATCGAAGAATATAATCATCCGGTTAAAAATATCCCGCATAACCGTATAATGAACCTAACCAGCGGCTGGAGTCTTTATTACGCGTACGAATACTTTTAGCAACCTTACGGCAACCTTACGTTGCACGAATTTATGACTTCGCATGTAAATCTTCACACGAAGTGACTTTAAAGTGAGTTAATAGGATGAAATTTAGCTTATTCGCACTCCGTTTGGTTATACCGTCATTGGCTGAAATTTCATCCAAGAAGTTATCAGTTGCGCTTGTTTTACACAAAAGAAAAATAAACTTTACAAATTCATTCATACCCCAAAAAAAACTTACCAATTTTGCGCTTGCCTACTATGTAATGCAATCTTTAATAATTTTAAGCAAAACTTAAAGCATTTTAGCGAAGGTTTTCGTAATTTTTTTGTCAAAAACCGCAGTTGCTCTGCAAGCTTAACTAAACTCGACAAAAAAATAAGAAAACCTTCGCTAAAATAACTTAAAATTTTGATCAAACTTTTATAAAAGTTTGGACTCTATAACTTCGTAAACCTTCGTATTACCAGCCACGGTTTGCCAAACGTTGTGTTTCCGGTATTTCGTCCATCTCTATCCCGGTCATTGGCACGCCGAGATCTGCTGATATTTCCGCCAAAACATCCGGGCGGTCATAGTATGTGGTTGCACTGACGATAGCTTTTGCGCGACGAGCAGGGTCACCGGATTTAAAAATGCCGCTTCCGACAAATACTGCTTCTGCGCCGAGCTGCATCATAAGCGCAGCATCAGCAGGGATGGCCACACCGCCGGCTGAAAAGTTTGGCACAGGAAGTTTCCCATGCTCATGAATATAAAGCACGAGTTCGTACGGTGCGCCAAGCTCTTTTGCTGCAGTCATCAGTTCATCGGTGCGCATTTCAGTAATCTGTCTCATCTCGGTTTTAACTGTACGCATATGGCGCACTGCTTCAACTATATTTCCGCTGCCTGCCTCACCTTTGGTTCGTATCATAGCAGCGCCCTCACCAATCCTTCTTAGTGCCTCACCTAAATTGCGACAGCCACAGACAAACGGCACTTTAAATGCGTGTTTATCTATATGGTAACGGTCATCAGCAGGGGTCAACACTTCGGATTCATCAACAAAATCAACGCCCAAACTTTCCAAAATCTGTGCCTCAACAAAGTGTCCTATTCTCGCTTTTGCCATCACGGGGATAGAGACTGCATTGATGATTTCCTTAATCATTTTAGGGTCACTCATACGTGCGACACCACCTTCAACCCTGATATCTGCCGGCACACGCTCAAGCGCCATTACTGCGCAAGCGCCTGCTTCTTCTGCTATTTTTGCCTGCTCAGCGTTAGTAACATCCATAATAACGCCACCTTTGAGCTGTTCTGCCAAACCTACTTTACTTTTAAATGTTGATTTATCCATATCTTTTCCTCAATTTTTACAAAAAAAGGGCTGACTTTATTTTTAGTTAAGTCTCCCTTTTATTTTTATTTACTTTACGCTGCTTTGCATTTTAAAATATTTATCAATCAAAATAATGGTGCCCGAGACTGGACTTGAACCAGCACTCCCTAAATGGGAACTAGGCCCTCAACCTAGCGCGTCTACCTATTCCGCCACCCGGGCTCTTGTTAAACTATTTTGATAAAATCGCTGAAATTATTGACAACACAAAAAATGATACAGCAAGTATCGTAGTTACACGCGTAATCTGTGCGTCCAACCCAAACTTTTTGATGGAAGAGCTTGTCTGACCACCAATAGTTCCCCAACCAAGACCGGAAGAAGAACCGCTCTGTTCACTCTTTGTTGTCTGAGAAGCGATGATAAATATCAAAGCAACTGCAGCTAAAACCTGTAAAACAACTATAATAGTGTGTAAAACTTCCATTTTTTTCTCTCTTAAAACAATGCCCTCTAAACTTTTTTTAGCTTTTTTACCAATGCTTTTTAAAAGGCAGAATTAATTATAACAGATTTCAAGCATATTTGCAATAGAAAAAATCACTTTTTTTATTTAAATTTCCGTTTTTACGCTATTTTTAGCTTTTTCTCTTAACTTTTTTCACTAAAGTGCTGTCGGATAGCTTCCTAAAATATTGAGAAATTGTACATTTTTTTGCACTTCACCAAGTGCTGAAGCGATGTTACCATTCTCCAAATGCCCTTCAATATCCAAGTAAAAGATATATTCCCAATTAACATTTTTGTCCGGTCTTGACTCAATCATCAAAATATTTATGTCATAACTCTTAAAAATGTTCAATATTTCGCTAAGTGCACCTTTGTCATTCTTTACCGTAAAGAGCATCGTTGTCTTATCGTTGCCGCTTGGACGCGGAGTGCTGCTGCCGACTACGAAAAAGCGCGTGCTGTTTGCGCTATTATTCTCTATCCTTTGTGCGAGTAAGCCGAGTCCATAATGCTCAGCCGCGGTCTCAGTGCAAATAGCTGCCATATTATTTTTCTCTGCCGCCATTTCCGCAGCTTTGGCGGTAGAATTAGCACTCACCTCAATCACATTCAGCAGGTTTTTCCTAAGCCACGCGCGTGACTGCGCTATTGCCTGTGGGTGAGAGATGACCTCTGTTACTTTAGATAGTTCTCCTTTACCGTACAAACTATGCGTTATCGGCACTATAACTTCGGCAACTATTTTGTTTGCGGAATTGTACATAGCGTCAAAGGTCTCACGCACTACGCCCTCTGTTGAGTTTTCAGCCGGCAATATGGCAAAATCCGCGCGCCCATGCTCAAGCTCTTCAAGCGCTTGACGTATGTTTTCAGTTGGAATGTACTCAGCGGTCGCGCCAAACTGCTTTTTAGCTACCTGATGCGCAAAAGTGAACTCCGGACCCAAGTGAGACACGCGTGGTGCGCTCTCAAGATTTCTGCAACAAGAGATTATTTCCTTAAAAATAGCGGTAATTCCAACATCAGGTATAGGAGTATGGTCAGAATCCAGCACATTTTCAATAACTTTTTGCTCTCTGTCAGGTGCTAAAACTTTCGCTCCGGTTTTGCCCTTAATTTCCCCAATTTCTATCGCAACTTTTGCGCGCTCTTTTAGCAACTTTACAAGCTCTATATCTAAATTATCAATTTTTTTTCTTAAATTTTCAATGCTCATGCCCATTTTTCCCCTTAAAACTATTGCAAAATTTCGCCAAAACTGGTATCATTACCTTGTAGGAATTTGTAAATGCACAAAAAAAAGTGCATTTAATTGACATTTTTATTTTTTTCGCTAAAAATTAAGGATATTTTCATGAAAGATAATAATAATACCTTTATAAGAAATTACCCTAAGGGAAAAAGAGCAAAGATTATCCCATCTTTTCCGGACGGCTTGTGGAGAAATTGCCCAAAATGTAAGACCTTGCTTTATACTAAGGATCTTACTAATGATTACTTCATCTGTCCGAGTTGCGGATACCATTTTCCGCTGAATCTTTATCAGCGTTTGGAGCTCTTGACTGACCATGGCAGCTTTAAAGAGGTTGATGCTGAGCTTGTGGGTGGTAATCCGCTCGATTTTCCAAATTACACGGAGAAGATAGAGAGCAGTCGACTGAAAACCAAGCAAAAAGAGGGGTTTGCTTACGGTGATGCTAAGATGGACGGTCGCGATATAGTTATCGGGGTCGCAAGCTTTGCTTTTATGGGCGGCAGTATGGGTTCAATAGTCGGTGAAAAGGTTACTCGCGCACTTGAACGAGGAGCTGAGCAGAATAAACCTGTAATTATAGTTTGCGCAAGTGGTGGCGCGCGTATGCAAGAGGGCATAGTTTCCCTAATGCAGATGGCAAAAACTGCGGCTGCTGTTGAAAAACTAAGAGCAACCGGACAGATTTACATCACTGTTTTAACTGACCCGACTACTGCCGGTGTCTTTGCAAGTTATGCGTCTATGGGCGATGTCATCATTGCCGAGCCGGGTGCACTTATCGGCTTTGCCGGTCCGCGCGTTATTGAGCAAAATCTGCGCATAAAATTACCGCCCGGAACGCACACAGCTGAATTTCAGCTTGCACACGGCATGATAGATATGGTGGTGAACCGCCGAGAGCTGAGAGGCACGGTGAGCAATCTCGTGACTTACCTTTCAAACGATAAGAAAACAAAGGGGGCAAAATAATGATATCTTCAAGTCGTTGGCTACCATTTGAAAAGCCCTTACAAGAGATACATGAGACCATTATGGAAGTGGAGCGCCTGTCCGAAGGGGAGGGTGTGGACCGTTCTGATAAGATCAAGGAATTGTACGCCGAGTACGATAAGCTCAGTCAGGCGATTTTCTCCAACTTGTCTGCATGGGATAAAACCTTAATGGCTCGTCACCCGAACAGACCGTACACTTTGGACTATATTTCTTATATTTTCGATGATTTTATCGAGATGCACGGCGACAGACGTTTTGGAGACGATACAGCTATAGTTGCCGGAATAGGTTCACTTGATGGTCGTGGCGTGGCAATAATCGGTCACCAAAAAGGCAGAGACGTAAAAGAGCGTCAATACCGCAACTTTGGCAGCGCTAAGCCCGAAGGTTACAGAAAAGCGATGCGTGTCATGGAGCTTGCTGAGAGACGAAACATTCCGGTGTTGTCCTTCATTGACACGAGCGCTGCTGAGAGCCGTTTAGAAGCTGAGGAGCGCGGAATCTCTGAATCCATCGCCAGCTGTATGGGGCTTATGAGCAGATTAAAGACTCCGATTATCGTAACTATTATCGGAGAGGGCGGCAGCGGTGGAGCTATAGGTATTGCAGTTGGTAATCATGTGGCGATGCTTGAACATTCTGTTTATTCTGTTATTCCGCCCGAAGGATGCGCGGCTATTTTGGATACATTTGGTCGTGACGGCAGCCGTGGCGATGAAGCAGCGGCAGCACTTAAGTTGACAGCGCAGGATAATTTGAAATTTAAGATAATTGACGAAATTATCCCTGAGCCGATAGGTGGCGCACACCGCAAACCTGAGGAGATGGCAGAGCTTATAAAGCAGAGTATTTTAAAGGAGCTTACGGTTTTAGATAAAATGTCCCCCGAACAGCTCGCTGCACAGCGTTATGCTCGTTTTCGCAATATAGGCTTATAGTTTTTGTCCATTTTGGGTGCAGAACCGCAAGCTACGCTTGCTTTGAACGCGTCGTCAACTTCGGAGTGCGAAGCACACCTCGCGCTAGCCACGTCCAATCTGCATCCCAAAATGAACAAAAACAAACTTAGGCAGTTTACGAAGGTTTACGAAGTTATATAGTCCAAACTTTTAAGTTATTTTAGCGCGATTTTCTTATTTTTTGTTAAAGTTAATGCAAAGTTGAATGGCAACTGCGTTTTTTGACAAAAAATTGCGAAAATCCCCTGAAATGCTTTAAGTTTAGATTAAAATTATCAAATGTGTGGTTTTATTAATAGGCAAACACAAATTCAGTTAGCTTTTTTGGACAGGAATAAACTCGTGAAGTTTTCATTTCTTTTGTGTTAAATAAGCGTAACTGATAACTTTTTGGATGAGATTTCAGTCGATGGCAATATAGCTGAGCGGAGTACAAACAAAGTAAAAGTCACCCCATCCGACTTATTTTAAAGCCGTTCTGTCTGAAAATTTACACGCGTAGGCGTAAATTCGTGCAACGTAAGGTTGCCGAAAATCGCGCTAAAATGCTTTAAGTTTAGACTAAATTTACTAAATGTTGCGGCTTAATAGCAGGCAAGCGCAAATTTAATAAGCTTTTTTTAGGGGTTCGTATAGATTTGCAAAGCCTGCTTTTTTTTAAGAGAAGAAGCGTATTCGATAACTTTTTCGATAGAATTTCCAGCCACTATCTTTATAATATCGTTTGTGGTATTTAAATACAGATATACGATAAAGTGTTTTTTTAAGATATCACTCGTCCTTTTTTTCTTCCTCCTTCATCGGTTTGCCGCGCGAGTTCAAATTATTGAAAATAATTTGAACTACATTTCTATTTTTTCATAAAGAAAAAAGTAGAAATGTTAGCACAATTTTATAATAAAAATTGTGCCTCGCGCGGCAAGCCGATGAAGGAGGAAGAAAAAAGGGCGAATGAACCCCTTTGTTATATCGCCTTTAACACAAATTTCATCCAAAGAAGTTATCAGTTACATTTGTGCAACACAGAAGAAAAACAACCTCTGAAAGTTCATCCCCATCTCAAAAAAACTTACCAAATTTACGTTTGCCTATTATGTTATGAAATCTTTAATAATTTTAGGGTCTTGACAAGAACAGAGTGATAATGTTATACTATTTATGTTAAAAATTACGAGTAAAATCATCACTTTGGAACTTAAAAACAGGTATGTCAAAAAC
>JGI994J12354_10001996_pt1 | contig 20363 bp, 17 predicted proteins | sample IntmicLarv3ML3BL_FD_12354 | JGI IMG/M metagenome (IMG submission 12354)
CGCGAACATAGAGGGCATAGCCGCCGTCCTCCGCCTTGCCGTAAAGCTCTATAACGTCGTTTTTGCGGCTTGCCTTTCGCGCGTTGTCCACAAGGTTTATCATGAGCGTTTTGAAAAGGTCCGGCTCGATTTCAATCTCGCCCTTTTCCCAGCGCATGTCAAGCGTCATCCCCTCCGCCGAGAGCGAGGGAACGGTCACCGCCGCAATGCTGCGGATGAAGTAGCCCACCTCAAACCGGCGCAGCTCTGTTTCCTGCTTGCCTGCCACGATTATGTCCATGAGTTTTAGTGACAGGGCTTCAAGCCGCTTTCCCTCGGAAAAAATGTATCCTGCTGCGGTAAATCTGGTTTTTGGCGACATGTCCTTCGAGCGGAGCATGTCCGCATAGCCAATAATCGCCGTGAGCGGCGTTTTAAGCTCGTGCGCGAAGCTTGCCATAAACTCCTCACGGCGCACGGCGGCGTCCTGAAGGTCTTCCATGCTGCGCTCAAGCTCTGTGATACGAATTTTTTGATGGCGGTTTGCCTTGTCTTCCTTCTGGTTGATAAACCACATGAGCGCCGATGCGGCAAAACCGCCAAGCGGTCCCGCCACGAGCAAAAAGGCAATATATTTGCCATAATGTGCTGCCGCTTCGGGGAAAAGCCACAGTGTGACACATTGACCGGTGCACAGCACGACAAAGATGATTCCCGTGGTTATGAAAAATATTTTCAGGGGTCTTGACATGTTTTTCTACCAAACCGCTCTTCGCGCGACATGCGCACGAAAAAGCCTTTCTGTTCTAACGCTCCGGCGTGAAATCTTAAATTTCGAGCCTATAGCCCACTTTGTAAATTGCTTTTATCTTTTCCTCCCAGTGCAGCTTTTTGCGGAGGCGCTGCACATGAAGGTCCACCGTTCGGGAGTCGCCCATGTATTCGCTGCTCCACACGCGCTCATAGAGAGTTTCGCGAAAAAGCGCAATGTTTCGGTTTCTGACAAAAAGCAGAAGAAGCTCAAACTCTTTCATTGTAAGCGCAATCTCGCGGTTTCCGCGGCGAACGCTGCGGCTTTTTGTGTCGATGATGATGTCGGAAACTTCAATCTCTGTCTGCGTTTTTCCAGCGCGGCGCAGAATGGTTTCAACCCGGGCAAGAAGCTCGACAATTTCAAAGGGCTTGGTTAAATAGTCGTCCGCGCCAAGGCGAAGACCTTTAACCTTGTCCTGCGTTGTGCCCTTTGCCGTCAGGAAAATCACGGGAATTTCCATCGGCTTTATATATTCCAAAACCTCATACCCATCTGCCCCGGGGAGCATGATGTCAAGCAGCACAAGGTCAAACCTCTCCTGCTCCAAAATGTCGGAAGCTGTGATGCCGTCATAAGCGCAGACGCATTCATATCCGGCTTCTGTAAGGTTCATCTCTATCAAATCGTTAATTGGCTTCTCATCTTCAACCACAAGTATTCTAACCACAAATACGCCTCCATCTCTCAAGCTACATGAGAACCTTCTCGAATGTGTCCCTGGGCACACGCGCGCAGCGCTGTGGGATAATCTAGGCGCTCAAGCCGCGCGCGCCGGTGCCTAAAGTTTTTTTGTATGGGAGCTTTGTCATAGCCGAAGCTCCCTATCACAAAGCATTTTAATCGCATGATATATTGAGTGTCAATCATCATACCACAATTTTGCGAAATAATCAACTTTTTGTCAGATTTTGCTCGATTTTCTCTCTTTTGTGGGGGCTTGGTGGGGATTTTATGCCACAGGCATTCATCCAAACCCATTTTCGTGGCACTTCGTGCCACAAAAATGGGGACTCAGTTATAACAGAACGCACCTGTCTTCTTGTGTACTGCGTTATTTTTCTGTGTTTTTTCCTTGGCTTTAATCTTTAAGCGCAAGCTTTAATTTTTCAAGCGCCTTTTTTTCAATTCTTGAAACATAGCTTCGGCTTATGCCATAGCTTGCTGCAACCTCGCGCTGGGTAAGCGGCGTTTTTCCGCCCAGCCCATAGCGCAGCTTTATGATGTCCGCTTCGCGCCCGTCGAGCGCAGTGCCAATATAAGTGCGCACATTGTTTCGCATTTCCAGCATGCTCAAATTTTCAAGCATGTCGTCATCCTCTGCCAAAACATCCATAAGCGACAGGCTGTTGCCCTCGCCGTCCATATCTATAGATTCTGAAAGGCTCACATCCCCCGAGGACTTGCGAATGCTGCGAAAATACATCAAAACCTCGTTTTCAATGCAGCGGCTTGCATAGGTTGCAAGTCGCACATTTTTGTTTGGCTGATAGGTGGAAACACCCTTAATAAGCCCAATTGTGCCGATGGAAATCAGGTCATCCCGTTCTGCGGTTTGGGTGTAATATTTTTTGATTATGTGTGCGACAAGCCGCAAATTGTGCTCTATAAGCTTGTTTCGCGCCTCCAGATCGCCGTGCTGTGTCCACATTTCCACATATTTTCTCTCGTCCGGCGCAGAAAGCGGACTTGGGAAAGACCCACTTGAGCCATTCCCGAGCCGAAGCATCAAAAAGGCATTGCTGATAAGAAGCAAAAACGCTGAATATAACATTGAATCACCTCGAATAAATATAGCTTGGCATTTTTTGCCTGAGTCCATTTTCGTGGCGCTTCGCGCCGCAAAAATGGGGACTCAGTTATGCTCTAAGCCTATTCAGGGGTGGCAAGTCCTTATGCGCTGCACTTTTGGGGACATGTCAAAATATTTCAGCGGAAAAAGCAAGCGCCCTCCGAAAGCCAAGGCTCTCGGAGGGCGCTTAAAATTGAAAGGTAAAATTATGCGTTGTAAGATAGGATTAGTAGGTCAATCTTGCTTACATCACTGTCAGAGATGGTGTAATAATCGTCCCTGTCCTGGAACACGCGAACCTCGACAATTTCGGTAACGCCGTAGGGCATGCCGCCTGCCATAATCGCACGAAGACCATCATAGACGTTTCTAATCCATAGCTCTTCAACAGCATGGAGAAACTCTTCATACTCTTCATCAGACATGTCAGCATCATAGCCGGCGTAGTATGCCTCTTCATAGATTTCGTAGTTCTCGTCAAAATACTCGTCGAAGTATACGTCGAATATTGTCATGGGTGTGATAGAAATTTCAACGATAAAATCGCCGTTGCTCTGCTTTTCAGTGGACATAACCTCAAACTTTGAGTAGCTATAAATCTCGGTCAAAAGTGCTTTGCCTTCGTTTATAAGCGTATCGTCCGCGAGATCCTCAAGCAAAAAGTCGAACCAGTATGCGAAGTATTCAAACTCAATGTCAACGTTTTCCTTGAGCATATCCTGAGCATGGGAAGAATCGAACTCTACAAGTTTGTAGAAGTCACTGCTTGTTTTTCCGTGGTACATGCACTCGAGAGAGCCTTGGATGTAAAGACCGGCATCAAAGCTGCTAGCGCCAAAAAGTCCGCAGCCTGCAAGAGAGAAGACCATTACAATTGCCAGAAGTAGGCAGCCTAATTTTTTCATTTTTAATTACCCTCACAACAAAATTATTTGCTCTTCAAGGCGGCTCGTTTGCCACTTGAAACAGCTTATGTATTGTAATACATTTCCTTACGTTTAGCAAGCGTTTTTTACGAAGTCACTCGTGAACGACACGTTTGAACCTGTGAACGTATCTTTTTTCATTTTTTTCTATTAAATCTGTGGCTATCTCTCCTCGCGGAAATAGGCAAGACCAAGACTTTCCGGCGGCTTGTTTTCGCGGCGGCTTCTGAGGGATACAATTACCAAAACCAAAATCGTCACCAAATATGGAAGCATCTTGAAAATCTCAAGAGACGACCTTGTAAGTCCCGGGATGTAAAGATACATCCACGACAAAATTCCGAAAAGATAAGAGCCCCAAATCGCGTGTGTCGGCTTCCACCGCGCAAAGATAACAAGCGCGACGGCAAGCCAGCCAAGCCTTTCAATTCCGCCGTCCGACGCCCAGGTGCCCTTGGTATAGTCCATTACATAGTAAAGCCCACCAAGCCCGGAAACTGCCGCGCCCACGCAGGTCGCGAGGTATTTATATTTTGTAACGCCGATGCCTGCGGCGTCTGCCGTTGCAGGGTTTTCGCCGACAGCGCGAAGGTTAAGTCCGCGCCTTGTGCGGTTTAGGAAATAGCTTAGGAGAATTGCCGTGATAATCGCCAGATAGACCATGAACCCAAGCGACGAGAACACCGGCACATTGTTCAAAAACGGAAGCGTTGCGGAAAAGGCGCCGTTTGTTGTGGAGAGCGAAATTTGACCCACGCCGCCTGCGATTTTATTAAGGCTTCCGCCGAAAAAGTTTGCAATGCCGCCGCCGAAGATTGTGAGCGTGAGTCCTGTAACGTTCTGGTTTGCGCGAAGTGTGATTGTGAGAAAGCTGTAAATAAGTCCGCCGATGCCGGAGGCGACGATTGCGCACACGAGCGCGATTAGAAGCCCCACAAGACCAACGGGCGCTGCGGCATGGGTTTCGTAGAAAAAAGCGCCGGATAGCCCAGCGATTCCGCCAAGATACATGATGCCGGGAACGCCGAGGTTAAGGTTTCCTGATTTTTCGGTTAAAATTTCTCCCGCTGCGCCGAACAAAATGACCGTTCCGAAAACGAGGGATGCCTGAAGCAGTGCAAAAAGCTGTGTCATGCTGTTCCCTCCCTTGTGCTTTTTTTGCGGAAGATAAGTCTGAAGTTTATGAAAAATTCGCTGCCGAGCAAGAAAAACAAAATGATGCCCATAACCATCTGTGAGGCATAGTCGTTCAGGTTAAATTGTGAAGCAATCTGAACCGCGCCCTTTTCCAAAAACACCAAAAGTGCCGCAACTGCAATCATTACAAAGGTGTTAAACTTGGCAAGCCATGCGATAATGATGGCTGTGAAGCCGCGCCCACCGGCTGTGGAGGTTGAAATTGTGTGGCTTGCGCCGGAAACGGCAATGAAGCCGGCAAGACCGCAGACCGCGCCGGAGAGCGCCATCGTGCGCATGACAATTTTTCCGACCTTTATTCCGGCATATTTTGCCGTGTTCTCGCTTTCGCCGACGACGGAGATTTCATAGCCGTGCTTTGTGTATTTCATGTAGACAAACATGGCGACTGTGAGCGCCAGAACGATTATGACGTTCATCATATACTGCTGCCCGAAAAGCGGCGGTAACCAGCCTGCTTTGGTGCTTTGGTTTATAATTCCGACGCTGTTGGAGCCAAAGGGTTTTTCCCAGAGCGAAACGCAGTAGGCTGTTAGCTGGATTGCGATATAGTTCATCATTAGGGTGAAGAGTGTTTCGTTTGTGCCAAATCTCGCCTTGAAAACCGCGGGGACAAAGCCCCAGAGTCCTCCGGCAACCATCGCTGCCGCTGCCATGACAAGCAGAAGGACCGGCGTTGGCAAATTGTCAAAATAAATCATGCACGCCGCCGTTGCAATGCCTCCGGCAAGAATTTGCCCCTCTGCGCCGATGTTCCAAAATCTCATGCGAAACGCTGGCGCAAGACCGATGCCGATGCACAGAAGCATCATTGTGTCACGGGCTGTGACCCAGGCTCTTCTGGAGGTGCCGAAGGCGCCGTCCCACATTGCGACATAGACCCTTGCCGGGTTTAGCTTTGTGAGCGAATAAATTATAAGCCCACTGACGACAAGCGCTGCCAAAAGCGCTGCCGCTCGCACTGCCCAGCTTCGGGCGGCGGAAACGCCGTCTCTTTTTGAAATTCTGATAAAAGGCTCTTTAATTTGATGGTTCATTTTCTGCGCCTCCTCCCAGTTTTGTCATCATAAATCCGACCTCGCGCTTGTCGGTGGTGCAGCCGTCCACGATTCCGCTGACACATCCGCCGCACAAAACCAAAATTCTGTCGCAAAGCTCAAGCAGAACGTCCAAATCCTCGCCAACGTAGATAACGGCAACGCCCTTTTCCTTCTGGCGGTTTATGAGGTCGTAAATCGTGTAGGAAGAGTTGATATCAAGACCGCGCACGGCATATGCCGTCATCAAAACCGTGGGTGCCGAGGCAATTTCGCGCCCGACAAGCACCTTTTGCACATTTCCGCCCGAGAGCCGGCGGACGGGGATGTCAACGCCCGGGGTGTTAACCTCAAGCTCCTCCACAACGCGCTCGGCAAGGCTGTGTGGGCTTTTTCTGTCTGTAAAGAAGCCGCGTCCGTTTCGGAAGGAGCGCAGCATCATGTTGTCCGTAAGGTCCATGTTTGCGACAAGCCCCATGCCGAGCCTGTCCTCCGGAACGAAGGAGAGTGCGACGCCCATGTCGGAAATCTGCCTTGGGCTTTTTCCGATTAGCTGCTCCTGCTCGCCTTCGGGGGAGATGTATGCGATGCTGCCGCTTTCAACCTTTTGAAGTCCGGCAACAGCTTCAAGAAGCTCCTTTTGTCCGCAGCCGGAAATTCCGGCAATGCCCAAAACTTCGCCGCTTCGCGCCTCGAAGGATACATTGCCTAGCTTTACAACACCATCAATGTCGCGAACAGTGAGGTTTTCGACCTTTAGGCGCGTTTCGGCGTTTTTAGGCTGTGGGCGCTCGATGTTCAGCGAAACGGGGTGACCCACCATCATGTTTGTCATCTCGCCGGAGTTTGTTTCGCTTGTGAGCATGTCGCCAACAAACTGTCCGCGGCGCAAAACAGCGACGCGGTTTGACAAATCCTCAACCTCGTGGAGCTTGTGGGTGATGATGACAATCGCCTTGCCCGCATCGCGCATGTTGCGAAGAACGGCAAAGAGCTTGTCCGTTTCCTGCGGAGTTAAAACGGCAGTCGGCTCGTCCAAAATCAGGATGCTCGCGCCGCGATATAGAACCTTTACAATTTCGACAGTCTGCTTCTGCGAAACGGACATGTCATAAATTTTCTGCCCCGGGTCAATTTCAAAGCCATAGGCATCGCAAATTTCGCGCACCTTTTGCGAAACCGCGCGCATGTCAAGGCGCCCCGGCTCCTCAAGTCCTAAAATTATGTTTTCGGCAGCCGTCAGCACATCCACAAGCTTGAAATGCTGGTGAATCATGCCGATACCAAGGTCAAAGGCTGCCTTGGGGCTGCGGATTGAAACCTCCGCCCCGTCAACGAAAATCTGCCCCTCGTCGGGATAATAAATGCCGGAGAGCATGTTCATCAGCGTGGTTTTTCCGCTTCCATTTTCGCCCAAAAGCGCCAAAATCTCTCCGCGGTAAATGTCAAGCCATGCTTTGTCGTTTGCTGTGACTGTGCCAAAGGTTTTGGTGATATCTCTCATTTGAACGGCGGCAATTTTTTCCTGCAAGACTTTTTCCTCCTGTCGCGCCCCTATAAGGGGAGGTTTTAATAAAAGATAAGCCCACCTTCGAGTGGGGCAAAACGCGCAAAGCGCACAGCTCAAGCCGCGAAAGCTTCGCGGAATAAGCTCTGTGCTTTGATACGCTTTGGGGCTGCTGCAAGAAAATGCAGCATCCCCAAAAAATCTGCTTTTAATTAGTTTAGGGTTGTGATGCCGTCAATGGAAAGGTCGAAAAGCGGAGCGGAGATAAGCTCGGACTCGTGGAAATATCCGTCCCAAATCAGCTCAAGCCCATCAAAGCCCCAGGAGCTGGAATAGCTGTCGAGCTGCTCGCCGTTTACGGTCCATGTGGATGTGTCAAAAACGTGAAGCGCGCCGGATTTTAGGGCTGCTTCAACTTCGGCTACCTTTTCGGCTGTGCCGGGGGCGCAGCTTTCGCCAAGGACAGAAATCTGAACGCCGTCGTTCTCATATCCATAGGCGGTGTTGCGCGGAAGGGGCTCGCCTGCCATAACAGCTTCAATGATTTCGGTGTAGCAAATGCCCCAGTTGTTTTGTGCGGAGGTAAGTGCGGCTGTGGGCGCGGCTGTCAGCATGTCAACATTGTAGCCAACGCAGTAAACCACAGAGCCGGAGTCCAGAGCCGCCTGAACTGCGCTGGGCGCGCCTGTTGTGTCGGCGTGCTGGCTGATGATAACGCAGCCAAGAGCCATGAGTGCGTTTGCAGCCTCCGCCTCGGCGGTCATGTCTGCCCATGAGTTTGTGAAGGTGACGCTCATATAAGCTTCGGGAACAATGGACTGAACGCCAAGAAAGAATGCAGTGTAGCCGGAGACAACCTCAGCATAGGGGTAAGCGCCAACATAGCCGACATGGGGGTCTGTGACCTCGCCGTTTTCCATAAGCTCCTGGAGCTTCATGCCGGCAACAACACCGGAAACATAGCGAGACTGATATACGCCGGTGAAATAGTTTACATAGTTGTTAAGGTCAGTTGTTGCAGCGTCTGTTCCTGTTGCGTGGGCAAAAATTACCTCGGGATATTCTCCAGCCGCCTGCATCATGTAAGAGCTATGACCAAAGCTGTTTGCAAAGATGAGAGAGCAGCCCTGCTCAACAAGGTCAACCGCGGTGTCATAGCAGGTTTCATCCTCGGGAATGTTGTATTTCCAGATGATTTGGTCGTCTGTCAGTCCGAGGGTTTCAATTGCATCGCGAATTCCGGAGATGTGCGCAAAGTCATATCCAATCTGCTCGTCATGAAGCAGGATAACGCCAATTTTAAAGGTTCCGGCATCCACAGCCGCTTTTGCGGCGCTGGTGTCAACCGGCTTGTCGAGAGATGCTGTGATAATCTCGGCAATTGTTAAATTTTCGCTGCCGTTTTCGGTGGTTTCACCGCCGGGGTTTGCGGTATTGGGTGTGTCGCTGTTTCCGCCGCAGGCGCTGAGCGCGAACACCATAACAAGAGCAAGAGCTAAAGCCAGATACTTTTTCATTTGTTTTCCTCCAAAAATTTGTTTTTTCTTTATATCCAAACCCGTGAATGGGAATAGACCGCAATAAAAAATCAGCAGAATTCCAAGCTTCCGTCGTCGCCCATTTTCGCAATTTTTGCGAGCGACTCAACGCGGTAGCCTCGCGCCCTTACAATGTCGCCGCCGCCCTGAAAGTTTTTTTCTATGGCAATGGCAGCACCGCAAACCGCAGCGCCCGACTGGGTCGCAAGGTCGATAAGCCCCAAAAGGGCATTTCCGTTTGCAAGGAAATCATCAACAACGAGAATTTTGTCCTCGCTTTTTAAATAGTCGCAGCTTACAACAACGTTGTATGTTGTCCCGTGGGTGAAGGAGGACACCTGCGTGCTGTAGATGTATCCATCAACATTTGATGTTTTGTGCTTTTTGGCAAATACAACGGGAACATCCATCTCAAGCGCCACAGCCATTGCAATTGCAATGCCGGAGGCTTCTATCGTCAGAATTTTGGTGACGCCTTCGTTTTCATAGAGTCTTGCGACCTCGCGCGCCATCTCGCGAAAAAAGGCTGTGTCTATCTGCTGGTTTAAAAAACCGCCGACTTTTAGGATGCCGCCGGGCAAAACTGTGCCCTCGCTTAAAATTTTCTCTTCCATCAAACGCATATTAAAGGCATGTCCTTTCAAGTTTTTAAGAAAAATTATCTCCAGAGAAAATAAATAGACAGACTTGTTTTCAATAAGCCTGCCTGTCGATAGGGTCGCTGTAAAGCGAAATTACATACACAAAATGGATGGTGTATGCAGAACCAATAGTCGTGACTTTTTGGCGTCACGGTAGAAACATTCGGACCGTTTTTCCCGAACCTATACTGGCAATATTTAATTATAAATTAATGTTACTATACTCGTCGTTTTTTGTCAATCAAGTAAATGCCTTCAAAAAAAGTTTGTTGGTTTTAAATATAAAGCGCCATATTTTGTTTCCACTTTGCGCAGTTTTAACCAGATGGTGTATTTTCGCTTTGCCGTGTTAAGCGGTCTCTTCCTTTTTGCTTTTACGGATGTCAAAGCGCCAGATTGCGATGATATAATTTACAAAGGCTATGGACTCCGTTATCGCGCATGCCACAGAGCCTGTGATAATGTTGTAGCTGAGCCAGAGGGGAGAATTTATAAGAAAGCTGAGTCTTGTTTTTCTCGTGTTTTGCGACCATAGCCCGAAGGAGTTGATAATCATTGCCGCGCCGGGCAGAAGACTGTGCGGACCGTCCCATGTGAGTATGGAGTTTAGGAAAAATGCCGTGACAAACGCCCAAAGCCACAGGCGGCTTTTTGCCCATGCCCTGTCGTTAAAATAAAAAACTATGCTTCTTGAAAAGCTGATAAAATTTATCATGACAGCCGTCATCGCACCGAGATAGGAATAGTGTACGCTCCAAAGCACGCAAGCGACCGCCTGTGCAAGCAGAATAAGCCGTCTGTTATTAAACTGCATAGAGCCGATGACAAGAGCGCTTCCCAAAAATCCGATTGCCTGAATAAGCCAAAAATTCATATGTAAATCCTTTACTGTCAAAAAAGTGGTTAGTTTAGCATTAAAATATTTAATGAAATTATATTTTACATAAATCTAAACCACTTTGTCAAGAGCAAAAGGGAAATCAAATGCCGCCCGTTACCCAAAACCGGCGGCATTCAAATTTCTACTCTTCCATTTGCTTTCCTAAAAAAGCCGCAACGGTTTGCGCAAGCTTGCTTTCCGTTTCGCCGTGGGACGCCTCTCCCCTTGTCGCGATGAAAATTACGCAACCCAAAACATCTCCGGCGGAAATAATCGGCGCTGCCACAGAAACGCAAAGCTTTTCGTCATTTTCGCAAAGCTCCGTTTCGCAGGCGCCCTCGGCTTTGTAGAGCGCTCTGTTTTCCATGATTTGCTCAAGGCGTGCGCTTATGCGCCGCTCGAGTAGCTCGCGGCGGCTCACGCCGGAGCCGGCGATGATACTGTCGCGGTCACAAATTGCTGTGACCGCTCCGGTTGTTTTGTGGATGCTGTCACAAATTTGCGCGGCAAAATCGGAAAGCTCCACCATGGGAGAATATTTCTTGAAAATAACCTCGCCATCCTTTTCGGTATAAATTTCAAGTGGGTCGCCGCTGCTGATAACACTGACACACAAATCCTTCGGCTTATGATTTCGTGATTTTTGTGAGATAATCTGTGTGCCTGGCTTAAAATTTTCGGCTGCCTCCGGCAGCTTGCCTGTCGCGAGAAGCGCGTCTATATCAGCCTTCAGTCTTATTTCTATGCGGTCCTCATAGACCTGGACTTTTTCGATTATAAGCTCTAAATCTGTTTTGTCGAGCTTTTCTTTGCAGAGAACCTCATCGAATATATCAAGCGCGGTTTTTGCGATTCTGTTCACGCGTATCACCGTGTTTTTTCTGTCGGCAGTCAACTCAAGCTGGTGATTTAGCCCGTCAATTCGCTCGGACAGCTCGTCGAGCACTTCGCGGTATGCTTCATCTATCGCAGTTTCCCTGTCGGGATTTCGCAAAATTTCCTTTGCCTGCTGCCGTGCCAAAATTTTAAGCTCTGCCTGCGCCGCTTCAATCTGACCTTGCAGCATTTCGAGAGTGCTCGCAGTTTCTTTCACGGTTTCCTGCTCGTTTTTAAGCGATTTGTTGAGCATATCCAGCATTTCTGCCGAGTTGTCGCGCACCTTTTGAACATAGGATTTTAAGAGCGTGTCAAGCAGCTCTACACGCGTGTGGTGCGCTGTGCAGCCCTTTAGTCCGCGCATGTGATATTTTCCGCAGGTGTAAGCCGGAGCCAGGTCCCGGCGGCTCATGGCAAACATTGGGCTACCGCAGTCTCCGCAAAATATAGAGCCGGAATAAACATTGTCGTTTTTCTTCACACCCCGATAGTTTGTGACAGAGCGCTTTTTGAGAAGCTCTCGCGTGAGCGCGAAGGTGCGATATTCAACAATCGGCTCGTGATTGTTCTCAAACACAATGTTCTCAGCCTCGTCAAGCTTCATGTCGCTGCCGTTTATTCTTTTGCGGCTATATTTTTTCTGCCGCAGCGTGCCAATATAAAAATCGTTGTTTAGAATTTCGGAAATGGTGACAATGCTCCACTGCGCGCGCGCTTTGCCTTTATATTCCTCGCCGCGCGCCTCCTTGCGGAGCTTTTCGCTCATACGCGGCGTTGGAATGTGCAGGTCGGTCAGGTGGTTTGCGATTTTTTTGTAGCCCCAGCCGCTGTTATAAAGCTCATAAACCTTGCGAACGACATTCGCTGCCGCCTCGTCCGTTTCAAACGCCATTGTTTTGTGGTTTGTCATAAGATAGCCATAGGGCACCGAGCAAATCCACTTCCCCTCGCTCTGCCGCCGGTTTATGACCGACTTTACCTTTTTGCTCGTGTCCGTTACCGGCATTTCGTTAATCAGAAAACGAAATTGTATCGACATCCAGTCATCATAAGTCGGGCAGTCGATGCTGTCGCCTATTGAGATAATGCGAAGCCCAAAATCGCGCAAATCTTCAAGCTCCACAAGTCCCTTGCTATTGCGGCGCGAGAAGCGCGAAAAGTCCTTGACGATGAGAATGTCATATGCTCCGCCCAAAAGCCGTGGCCGCAGCTTCATATAGCCCTCGCGCTGCTCGAAGGTGTAGCCGCTGCGGTCGCGGTCCTCGTAAAAGTCGAGCGCCGATCCGGGGAATTTTTTTTGCACAAAATCTTCGATAATTGCTTTTTGGTTTTCGATTGATGTGTTGTCGCGGTCCATTTCTTCGTCAACGGAAATGCGGCAATAGCCGGCAATTTTAACTGCTGCTTCCAGCGTGCTCACCTCGATTTTTTCTTATTGTTATCAGCTTGTAAAAAAGTCAAACAACTCTCCCAATTTTTTATTGCATTACAGAATTGATTTAGTAATTTTACGTTTAGTTAACAATATTGTATCACGCAAGAAAAAGAAAAGCAAGCGGAAGTTCCGCTTGCTTTTTGCGGCAGGCTGCCGCACATGGTCTCAAAATCTGATTTGAATTTTAGCTGATAAAATTTTCAGCTTTTCCTTGTGGCTGAAAGTAAGCTAAGTCTTTTAATTTTCACAGTGCTCACCATCATGAGCGACAGCGACAAAATTAAAAGAAGCGCCATGCCGGAGCAAAAAGTTTCTGTAATCGCAGCTTGCAGGGTGGGCGACACCATGCAAAAAATCGTGACCAGCATTCCTGCAACCGTAATCGGAAGCCCCACAAAATGCTTGCCAAAATCGCTTAAATTATATCTGGCAAGCCTAAACGCTCCGGCAAGAGGAAATATCCACAAAAGGCAAACGGTCAGATCCGACGCTTTGCAAAAGCTCAGCGAGCTTAAAAGACACACCGGCGCCACCCCGAAGGTGATCAAATCTGCAAAGGAATCAAGCTGCTTTCCAAGCGCCGTGACCGCATTGAGCCGCCGGGCAATGGCGCCATCGAAAGCATCAATCACCCCTCCCAAAAGTATCAGAACGGCACATATTAATTTGGCTTCCGGCTCACTACTTTGAATCACCAGCAAAATTGCCGACACGCCCAAGAGCATATTAATAAGTGTAAGCACATTTGGAAGCTGCTTGAGCATATTTTTCTTCATGTTACCCTCCGACGTTTTATGTAAGGCTAAAGAAACATATTCCTGTTTCTTTAATCAAATTTAGCTTTATGGCGCATTTTATATCCTGCCGCATAGCCCAGGCTCGCTAAAATCACAAACCAAAATGTGACGAATCGAAAAACAACCGCGATTGCCGACGATTCTCCGGCAGATAAACCCACAATCAGCAAAAGAGCCGACATCATGGCTTCAAAGCTGCCAAGCCCACCTGGAAATATGGGAATCATGGCGACCATGTATGACACAAATGTGATTGCGCAGATATAAACAGGGTTTATTTCCGCTGAAAACGCAGAGGCAAGAAGGTACATCTTCATCGGGTAAAGAAGCCATATGAAAGCCGACAGCGCAAATTGAAAAACGCTCTCATTTCGCCGTCCTTTTAAAGCACTTGTGTGATTAAGCAAAGTGCTTAGAAAAGTCTGCATCCATTTTGCAAATTTAAGCTCTGAGGGCTTTTGACGTTGAAGGAGCTTTTGCGCCTTTTTCGGCGCCAAAAGCACCACAGCAAAAAGAGCCAAAAGAGCAAGCAATATGCCATAGATGAGCGCCCTTATATAAAGCGGTTGCAAAAAAGGCACGCGGTCTGCCAAATATAAAACTGAAAAAAGGTTTATTAAAAAGAACGCGCTCAGGCTAAACAGCTTTTGTAGCGCAACAACCGAGCCGGCTTCCTCACTCAGGCAGGGGAGCATTTTGGAGAGATAAACCGCCCTTGTGACCTCTCCCCCGATTTTGGCGCCTGGTGTAATCGCCTCTATCACAGAGCCTTGCGAATTGATGAAGATCATTTTTGAAAAAGAAAGCGGATGACCCAAAGCCCTTGTAAGGCGAAGCCACTGATAATTTATCAGCGCCTGCGTCCCCACCTGTAGCAGCAGCAAAAGCAGAAGCGTGCGAGCTTTAATTTGGGTAAGTCCATTGTAAAATTCCCGATAGTCAAGCCGTGATAAGAGGAGAAGCAGCAAAACAATCAATATGCCTTGCCATATCCATTTCCTCTTCATACTCCGGCTCCTCTTTTTGGTATAAAATTGTTTCTCCCAGATTTCTTAAATGCTTATGCGTGATGCGCGCGCAGGAGCGAAGCGGCTCGCTGTCCATGCTGCTGTACAGACCTTTTATCCTGTGCCTAGGTCTTCGCACCAAAATTCTCGCGCCCGATGACAGGCGGTTTTCAACCGCCCGGAAAACCTGCTCCAGTGGGCACACCTGCATCGCAAAATGCACAACAGAAAATTTGCACGGGTCTATCGCGTCGCCATCGCCATGCAGAATTTCAATGGAATCGGCATATCCGAGCCGATTTATGGCGCGCCTTGAAGCCAAAACACACGCTCTATCATTGTCAATCACCGTGATTTTCGCTCCGGTAAGCCGGTGCAGCAAAATCGCGCTAAGCGGACACGCGCCGCCGCCGATGCAAAGAACACGGTCATCCTGCAAAATGCTCGCAAGCTCAACCTCTTTTTGTACAACGTCTTTATAGTATAGCTCAGCCATTTTATAGATGACGCTGTTTTTTGCCGCTATATACTCAATCCTTTGGGTTACACTTGTAATAAACTGTGCCATTTTACATCCCCTACATAAACATCTGTGCAATCTGGTTGATTGCGCCGCCGACAAATAGCGCCACAAATGTTGTAGAAACGAAAATTATAGCGGCAACCTTCGTTTTAAATTCCTTCGTAAGAATTCCAAAGACAGACAGGCATGGCAAATATAAAAGCGCCACTGTCGCGCCGACAAATGCTTGCAGCGAGCTAAGCTCCAGCACCAGCAGGGGGGCCACTGCCATTTCCCTGCGAACTATGCCAAGTATTAGCGCGATAACAGCCTCTTTAGGCATTCCAAGCCAATTGCTGACAAGTGGCTCGGCGTAAACCGCAATAAAATCAAGAAGTCCCGTTTCTTTGAGCAGCGAGGCGACCACAATTGAAATCATCATGGGAATTTCCGCTTCAAACATGAAATGCTTCATGCGAATCAGCAGCTTTTTTCCATAAGCCTTTCGCTCGGGCATGAGAAGGTTTGGAATTTCTATAAGCAGTGGGTCAACAGAGCCTTTTATAAGCTTTCCGGATATTTTGACCACAGCCATAAGAAAAGTCAGCGAAAACAAAATCATCAGCAGCATCAGCCACCATGAATAGTTCCCCAGCAGGCTGAGAAGCGCACCTGTCTGCGAAATGCAGGGAACGGCAAAGCAAACCACCGTGCTTATGATAAGGCGCTCTTTTCTGGTGGTTGCTATGCGGCTTCCAACAATTGCCGGCACCGCGCAGCCATAGCCCATGGCGATGGTAATCATGCTTCCGCCCTGTATTCCAAGCTTGCGCATGATATTGTCAAAAAGCACGCTGATACGCGGCAGATATCCTGAATCCTCCAAAAACGAGAAAACAACATAAAACAAAAAGACATACGGCAAAATAAGCGCAAGTATCCACTCAAAGCTTATAACAAAAATTCCATACTCTCCGATTAAAATGTTCATGAGCATTCCCTCGGGCAAAAACGAAGTGAATATCATGTTAAAAAACGGCACCAGAACCTGATTTACGAGCGGAAGAAGAATCGTCGCGCGCAGCACCTTGCCGCCGCCGACAATGACGCCGATGCAAAGAACCATGACCAAAACAGCAAGCGGAATTCCGGGAAAGGGCTTCATCATGCTCTCGCCCATACGGTCTAAAAAGTTCGGGTTTGAGGCGTCTGTTTTTCGCACCCTTCTGGTAATTTCCTTCGCGCGCAGCCATGCGCTTTCGGAGTCATCGAAATCGCCGGAGCTTTGACAGCCGCGGCATTTGTCGCAGTGTCCGGCAGCTTCATCTTTTCCGTATAGCTTGTGCTCCAGCGTTTTTAAAAGCTTGTCAAGTCCTTCTTTTTTAACGGCAACCGTCGCAACCACCGGCGCGCCAAGCTCCTGCTCAAGCAGCCCTATGTTAATCTCAACACCGTGCCGCTTGGCGACATCCATCAGGTTCAAAACATAGACGGTCGGAACGTTATATCGCTTTAGCTCTATAGCCAGGCAAAGATTTCGCTCTAAATTTGTGGCATCGAGAACGCAAATTACTGCCAGTGGGTCGCTTTCCATAAAGCGAACTGCCACTGCCTCAGCCTCGGAGGTTGCCGTCATTGAATATGTACCGGGAACGTCAATCAGCGTGCATTCTTTTTCGCCGATTTTCACGGTTCCATCCATGTAGCTGACCGTGGTTCCGGCATAATTGGAGCTGATTGCGCGAATTCCCGTAAGCTCGGTGAAGAAAACGCTTTTTCCAACGTTGGGATTTCCCATCAGCAATATTTTGTTTTTCTTTTGCAGCACCTTGCTATCCTCTGTTACGGTATGACAAGAAGACATCAGCCTTGCACCTCCTGAACCATAATTTGAAGCGCTATGTCCTTTCCAAGCGCAACCGAGCATGTATCAATCTGTAGCAGCACAGGACCTCCCATGCTATATTTATTTTTGATCCTGATAACCGCATTGCTGCGAACGCCAAGGCTGTTTAGCAAGCCAATGTCAGGAACGGTTTCAACTTTATAGGCGAAGCCGCGCTTTGCGTTATAAAGATTGACGCTCATAAAAACCCTCTCCTTAGTCTATTTGAAAATTTCTGAGAAATGACCTCAAGCTAAGAAGCTACCCCGCATATTTCATCGTGATAAACGTAGGAAGCTAAAATCAACGCTTCAGTTAGTTTAGTCTAACACATAATTCACAGTTCGTCAATATTTTTGACAGAGCCATTTTTATTAGCATTATTGTGTCGCAAAAAGCTGCAAGCGGAGAATGTTCTCCGCTTGCCTTTTTCTTCATTTTCTGTTGTGCAAAAGAAGCCCTGTTGTTTTGTCCAAAAGGTTGCCGCTCCCGGATTTGAAAACCGCGACCTTGTATTTCTTCGGCTTATATTCTTCGTATAGGGGCTGTAAGGATTTGCGCAATGCCGCATCGCTCTGCTCTGTGTTTGTCAGCCATATTTCAACAATTTTCAGTGAATCTTTGACGCAAACCTCCATCACGCACCTCCTTTTATGATATTTTCGCCCTAAGCGCTAAATATTATTCCTCTCGTATGTCGGTTTGCCCCCCTTGTCACTTTAGACCAGGCATATCCGTATTCTGCCGGGCTCAAAATGCCGCTCCTACGCATAGGTGTGCCACCTGCTGTGAAATCAATATATCGGTACAGATGTGTTTCAGCGCGAGCGCTCGGTCGAGCGCCGCTCATATTCGCCCCAAACGGCTCATGCTCCCACTTAGCGCCGTTCACAGTATCGTTTTCAGCCAACAAAAAAACAGGCGCAAAACCCATCCGTTCTCATCATAACATGGTTTTGCGCCCACCGAGATTTCTCTGATTTAGTTTTTCGCCGAAACCGGGCTGCCCACAGCTCATGGAGCAAAGCAGCGTAGAAACAAGAAAAAATCGTCCGCCGGTTTGCCGTTTGTGCAAAGCCCGTCATGATAAAAACAACAGGATTGTTCTTCGATTTCTATGAATTCTTCATAGAACCATAGCCGAACGAGCAAACCCATGTAGAGCCGTAGCGCCTACATTGCTTGGCGTTGTTGCAGTATTCCCAAAGCTCCGGCTCGCATACGCGCGCAAAGCTCTGTATATGGACGGCAGGTGAGAAGCCCATGCTCAGCGCAGAACCAATCTTTTTATCCTAGACGACATTCTATCAACACCTCACTCATTTTCAATCATACTTCGGAAGCGCTGTGCTGGAAGCCATGCAAAAAAATTGCGTATTTCCACAAACTTATTTTTATAACCGCGCCCGGTTACCTTGACGCTGCTTCAGCTCGGCGCTTTGCGAGTTTATCACACCAGCAAGCTCAAGCTGCCACTTCTTCGTGTTCCTGCCCATTATTTCGCGTCAGCGCTCTATAATCCGCTGATTTTATGGCGTGGGCACAAATAAAAAAAGCCGCTTCCTCCGCGATAGAGGAAGCGGCTTTTTCTCAAAATTTGATAGCTGCCTGATTTTTATGTCCGGTTAAACAATTCGCCCAGCTTACGCCTGTTAAGCCCTCGCCCGATGATATTGAGCATCGGGCGCATATCGCCTTTTGCCGGCTCAACCGTGGAGCCGCCCGAGGTATAGTTCACAAGCCAGCTTCCATTTTCGCCCGACACATAGCCCTTAACACGAGACACCTCGCCGCAGGCAGAGATGCCTTCAAGGCTTTGCTCTAAAAATTCTTTTTCAAATATGCCGCTTGGATAAATCGTGCAACTTTGAAACAGGGCGGTGTGGTCAACGCTTTTCAGAAACTTCGCAGCACTTCCGTGCCCAAGATTTTCTAAATATACAAAGTCAAATTTATTAAGCCCTGTCAGTGTGGCATCATATATTTTTGGTGCAGCTTCCGAAACATATTTCGGCGCATGACGGTACAGAAGCTCCTCAAGCTGCGCGGAAATTTCGCCGCGCTCCTCCGGGCAGAGTGTTTCGGTTTTGCTGATGATAATGCGGCTACATGAGAGAATTTCTCCAGCCATGACAATCTCATCCTCGTCGGACATTTCATGCAAAAGCGACATCGGGTCAAGCACCGCAAGCACACATCCAATGCAGCAAGCCTTTTTAACCTTCGGGCTTCGCATGATTTCAAAAAAATCTTCAGGACTGAATATGCCGGACGGCTCAACGATAATGCGGTCATAGCTTTTAGAAAGCTCCAGCAGCATATCATGAAAATTCACCTTTAGAGAGCAGCAGATGCAGCCGCCTGACAGCTCCTCCACAAAAAGCCCATCGTTTTTAAGCACGGCAGTGTCCACACCGGCAACGCCAAATTCATTTTCAATCACGGCAAACCTCTGTCCGGACGCCTTCAGAAAACGTGCATATTTTTTAATGAATGTAGTTTTTCCAGCGCCCAAAAAGCCTGTAATCAGGTCCACTGTAGTCATAGCATGACCTCTGCCTATTTCTTGTAAACCCCGTAGGTTTTGGCAATTTCTATCATGCGCTGGGCGCGGTCAAACGATGCGCCGGAGGGATATTCGCAGCCCGTCGCCAGCATGAAGCCGCCGCCCTTTGCCATCGCATCAATCTGGTCGGTGCATTCCTTGTCCCATTCCTCGTCCGTTCCAATCACAGCGCTCGCAGGGGTGACGCAGCCGATAAGCGACACCTTGTCTCCATATTTTTCCTTGCACTCGGCAAAATCCTTACAGTCGTCCGGTGGGTAGAGAAACGAAATTGCAGCAGGCTGAATCAATTCAATTTGCGCATCAAAATATATGCGCTGTCCGCAGTTGTGAATCATGTTGTGGCAGCCCTTTTGGCGAACAATTTCACAAAGCTCGGGCATAAATTCGCCTTCGCATTCGCGCCACATTTCTTTAGACATGATAGAGCCCGAAGCAAAGAGCGTATCCCACATAATCGCGGCAACGCCCGTGTCGCAAAGCGCTGCGACATAGTCCTTCAAGCTGTTTGTAATTTTTCTCACAGCCTTTTTGACGGTGTCGGCATCGTCATAAATGTCAATATACAAATCCTGCTGATTTCGCAGCATGGAAAGTATGCCCAAGGGACCGAACACAAAGGCGACGATGGGCATGTCCTTGCCCTTTGCCTCCACCAGCTTTTTACAAACATCAAGATGCATCATCATGCGCTCGCAGTTGCGATAATCAATCTCCTCAACCTTGTCATAATCATCAAGGCTTTGTATAACACACTTTGAATAGTCGGGGTGCGCCGCCTCGTTTTCGGGAAAAATCAGCTCCTGCCCCCATGCGGTGCATTCCAGCGAAAGGTCAATCAGGGTTACAATGCAGTCGATGTCAAATTCCTCGGCTGTTGCAATAAACGCCTTGGCGCAAACATCGGCGTCTGTCGCCCACTGCTCGTATGTCGCTCCGACAAGCCTGCGCCCAACGCCTGCCATAACTGGATAAACCGGCACTCGG
>JGI994J12354_10001997_pt1 | contig 20355 bp, 16 predicted proteins | sample IntmicLarv3ML3BL_FD_12354 | JGI IMG/M metagenome (IMG submission 12354)
GCGGCTCGTCGCTGGCGGGGCCGTCGATTTCCACAGGGTTGTCGGACGTTCCTGCAGGCGGTGTCGATGTTGCAGGAGGAGTGCTTGTGCTTGTGTTATTATCTGCGCAAGCGCCAAACAGTGCGACAAGCATAACCAGGGAGATAAGTAGTGCTAGAAGTTTAGTAGAGTTTCTCATTTTTGTCGTGTGCTCCTTTTCATTAATATATCTGAACTGCAAAAGCTGGGATACTTATGCAAGTACAGTCCCGTTGGGATTAGGGGATTTTGCTTACAGTGCCAAATTCGGAGTACCCTCGGGGTAACAGAGTAAAAGCGACAGATTTCCGTAAAAAACTGCTCCGGGGATGTTGTGAGGAAGGAATATTTCGTCGCCCTGCTTGATTTCCATTTCACCGTCGTCAAAGGTGATAAGACCGGAACCTTCGAGAACGATTCCTACACGAGGGAAGCCGGTGGATATTAGGGGAACGCTGCCACTTATGTCCGCGCGGGAAAACGAGAAATAAGATGTTTGTTCCGGTCCGATGAGATAATATTCGCTACCCCAGTCACCCTTGCGTATGGTCTTTGGCGCAATGCGCCAGCGCGCGAGATTTTCCTCCTCGGAACAACCGTCATATACGAACGCGCCAAGTGAACGCTCATTATATAATTTAATTTCATCTTCGGTCGGTTCCGGACTTTCCGGTGGCTTAGACCCATCGGGGCGCGGACGCGAGAACATTTTACGAAGCGCCGACATCTGGAATGGCACAACGGTTATGTCGCTAGGCTCCTGAACTTCAACGACAAAACAGCCCGCGCCAAGTGCGTGAGGAACTCCGCCGCCGACGAAATATGTTTCGCCGACCTTGACCTCAATTTTATGGCACAGATTTTCAAGAGCCTTGAAGTCGTCGGCAAAGTAATACTGTTCAACAAGTTCACGGGTGACGCCTTCTTTAAATCCAAGCATTATGTACGGCGGTTCGGGTGCGTCCTCGCGAAGTCCGATTATATACCAGCTCTCTTCTTTGCCAAAGGCACTGTTCCACATTTCCTTTGCAAAAGGGCGTGTAGGGTGGCATTGGAGGAGATACGGCTCTTTTGCATCGAGGTATTTGATGAGCGTTCCAAGGTTTTCGCCGTGATGAGAGTAATGTTCCTTTCCCAAAACAGCCTTAGGGTCGAGCGCGATTGCCTCGAAAAGGAACATACGGCGGCCATCGGGGAGAATGACTTCGGCACAGCCCTGTGTCGAATCCGCGCCCGCGCCGGGGCCTCCGGCACGAGTGGTGGAGCCAATCCACGCTTCTGATCCGCTTCGGTCATCAATCGGAGGTTCAACTCCGCGCAGCTTGTCAATTTCGCGGCCGCCGACTCCGCGTATACGGTTTGGCACAAGCATCCACGGACGATTGTACAGGTTCATAAAAATCCATCCTTTCACTGTTTGGGTTTGCGTTAGCTTACATGAGGGAGCGGCCCTGGATATTTTAGGATAACCTTGATAAGTCCTCTGTTAAAATTTTTACTGCGATTTATTTTTCTATGCTGAATTTAAACGAAGTCTGCGACTCAAATACGGTGTTAGCGGGGAATACGGGCTGAGGAAAATGGGAATTTGCCGTTGCGTTGGGGTAGTACTGGGTTTCAAGACAGAGGGCTCCGAAACTGCCATAGTTTTTGCCCTCTTTCGCGCCCTCAACGGGACGCTCGTTGCCGGAGCAATAGAGGTGGACGCCCGGCATATCGGTCGATAGTGTCAACCTAATACCGGTATTTTCGGCGGAAACCCAGCCGCACTCCCTGTAGCCGCCGCCGGCGAGACACAGGTTGTGGTCATATCCGTTTTGTAGAGCGATTTGCTCGTGTCCGGTTGCGATGCCCTCTCCGAGGGTTTTAGGCTCCCGGAAGTCAAACGGTGTGCCGTCAACTTTCAGAATTTCTCCGGTAGGAAGGCCATTCGGTGCGACAGGGGTGTAGAAATTTGAGTCAAACTTGGCGGTGTGTCTGTGAATTGTGCCGCTGCCGTGTCCCTCGAGGTTGAGGTATACATGGCTTGCAATGTTGAGTATTGTATCCTCGTTCGGAAGGCAACGATAGCGAATTTGCAATTCATTGTACGTCGTAAGAGTGTAGGTTATCCAAACGTCAACTTCACCGGGAAAGCCGCCTTCACCCATGTCGCGGTGATAAAGTGTAACGCTGTCGCTCACCGAGTCGGAAGTGATTTTACCGTGAAATAATTTCATCGCGTAGCAACCAGCGCCGCCGTGAATTACAAACGGAGCTTTTTTGCCGCCCCATTCAGGCAGAGGAAGCTTGTGCAATTTGCCGTATATCCAAAGCTTGCCGTCGCCAATTCGATTTATAGCACGACCCATAACGCCGCCGTTAAATCCTCGCTTTGTCATCTGGTCGTCAAAGGTGTCGTAACCCATAGCGACATCGACAAGTTCGCCACTGCGCGATGGAACCCTGAGCGCACGGATAACCGCGCCGTAGTCGAGAACATCGACCTCTGCGCCGCCCGCGCTTTTCAGCCGGAAAAGTGAAACCTCTCTGCCGTCGGCAAGTGTGCCGTAAAACATTTTTTCAGCCATTTACAGTTTCCTTTCTTTGTTTCAAAGATGAAAGCATTTTTAGCGCGATTTGTTATTTGTTAATGAAGATAAACTTTTTTGTATATACAAAAACGAGAATCCTAATTGGAGCGAGAGAATCTGCAAAGAAATGTCCAGATAGGGGAGATTTGTACTCTCATGTATAAATTTGCCTGCGATGTTTTTGCCATTTTGCATGGCCGTTCGAAAGCCAAATATAACAGATATTGAATTAATTATAACATTGCTTTTTTGTGGAACAATATCAGAATGATTAAGGAAATGTATCAAAACGTCGAAAAACGCAGCATCTTTTGTGCAATGTCCAAACGAACATAGATATGTCTTAGATGCTTAGGTAGGTGTCTGGTGGAAAGAGAAACTGGGATTTGGCGTTTGACAATGTATATTTTTTGGAGTAATATAAGAACATAAAAAATGATGCAGAGACACAAGTTTTCAGGAAAAAGCAGCGTTAATTTTATGTTGAGGTAATTTTAGGAACTTTTGATAGTGCGTAACGGGGTGCTGAAGAAATAAATCTTTGATATAGGAAGCAAGTATTAGGCCGTCCCAAATATATGACATTCCGCCGGCTACAGAACGGCGGAGGGACGCGGCAATATGGGGGAGAGGGGAATATGGAGACATTTGAGCTTAACACTATGTTATTGCAGTTATCGCCGAATGAGCAGCAGCGAAAGGAAATGTACAACAACAGTGCGAGCAAGGCTGAACAAGTTGAAAAATTTGCGACAATGAGGAAGCTTGAAAGACCGTTTGTGTACTACTATGAACTAAACGAAAGCCACAGTGTACAATTTTGTAATAGTCCGCCAAGTGTGAAAAACGAAATTCTTGAGCGGCGCACTCCGCCCTCGTTTTATGCGAGCATGGACGGGATAAAAAAGTGGCTGTGTGTGCAGCGGCACTCGCGCTTTATCCCACATTACGACCACATGCACACATATGTTGAGATAAATTACATGTATTCAGGCAGTTGCCTGAATGTAGTTGATGGTCACGAAATCAGGATGGAAGCCGGAGATTTTGTTTTTATCAAGCCGGGAAGTGTCCACAACATACTTTGGGCGGAAGAAGAAGACGTTCTTGTCAACATAATTCTTATGCCCCATGCCGCGGGCGCGATACTTGACAAAACGCTCATCGGAACGAACGACCTCTCCGCGTTTCTAATCGAAGCGCTGTTCAGCGACACGACGAAGCCAAACCATCTTTTCCTGAAAATGCGTGGTACGGAATCCATACAGACAGCGATGAAGTTGCTGATGTGCGAATATTTCGACCCGAGCAATATAGCTGCCGACGTGCTTGCTGAAAGTTATCTGCGCACAGTTTTTGCGCTACTGTGGAGGGAAAGCATCATCCACGCACAAAAGGCCATTTATGCAAAGAAACCGAACTCAATGATTGCTGAAATAATAAGCTACATACACGAAAGCTGTGCCGGGTGCACACGTGAGTCTGTTGCTAAGCACATTGGGTACAACGCGAATTATATCAGTAGATTGTTTGTTGAGCATACGGGGAAAAGCTTCGTGACGATTCGCAACGAATTTCGTATGGAACGTGCGGAAAAGCTACTGAGTTCTTCGGACATCCCGGTCAGGGATGTCGCGGAGCAATGCGGATTTTCCAATATAACTCAGTTTTATAAAGTGCACCGCGAGTATTTCGGAAGACTTCCGCGAAAGTAGAAAAAATTATGCACTGTGCTATACCGGCGGTACAAATAAAGCAGGGGAATGAAAAATGGACGACGTAAAAGAAAGAAAGTTTAGTTCGGTTGAACTTTTCGAGAAACTTCGCAGAGAGCGCGCCGCAAGAGCGCAGATGCCGGTTGGAGGGGAACGCTTTTGCGTACCGCGCGGTGAGCTTGATAACGTTGACACAATTTTGTATCGTCCCCAAAATGTGGTTGAGGGTGATCTTCCTGTGCTTTTCAACCTTCACGGAGGCGCATGGGTTGCAGGGGACGCGATACTTATGGATTCGTTTTGCACACTTTTGGCGGAGGAAATTCCGGCACTTGTCGTAAATGTAAACTACAAAAAGCTGGATGTTCACCCTTTCCCGTATCCGCAAATTGAGCTATGTGACACGGTGCTATATTTTGCGGAACACGCTGAGAAATATGGAATTGATAAGACGAAATTTGCAATCGGCGGACATAGTGCGGGGGCGCACATCGCGGCAGGCGCGGCAATCAGGCTAAAGGAGCTGGGGTTTGAGCTAGTATGCCAAATGCTGGTGTATCCATTTACCGATTTCACAATGGAACCGGAAGGCAAGGAAGCGCAAATGCTTGCGGCGATGAAGCCTATGTTTTTTCGGGATTACGGCGAAACTCACCGCTGGCTTTCACCGTTGCAGGCAACGAATGCGGAACTATCCGGGATTGCACCTGCGATTTTCATTGTGTGCGGAAAAGATAGTCTGAAGCCGCACGGTGTCGAATATGCGAAACGACTGATTGAAGCCGCTGTTCCGGTGAAGTTTAAAGAGTATCCGGAGGCGTTGCACGGCTTCCTTGAAGTAAACCGTCGTGAATATGAGGGCGATGACCGCCGCTCGCCAGAGCAACTCGGGATGACACTGGACTGTGAAAAATACTTAATAAACGAGATTAAAGCATATTTAAGATAACATTGACAAAACACTGCTTTTCACAGAGGTTTGTGAAAAGCAGTGTTTTTTTGTTGTGGATTTTTTGCACACAACAGTGGCAGGATAAGCGAAATATAGGTAGATAGACGATTTTTAGTTAGTGATTCATTATGATTTGTGCTTGATAATAAATTCAGCTAAAATATGAGCTAGGCTCATATTTTAGAGGCTAATGCCAGAAAGATAGATGCGGCCCATGACGTAAATGGGAACGAAACAGACATGCCTGTATTCATTTTAACAATGTCATCGCCCGAGGCAGGTTCTTTACGGAAAGGAGAAACAGCAAGGGCGAGTCCCTCGGCGAGCAGGGCGTTAAGGTAGCGCACACATATCGTGCGTGCGATCTCAGTCTCGCCGCCGTCAAACAGTCCAAGCAAAATCAACGCGTTGGTCGGAGCCACAACAGGTCCCCGAGTAAACGAACGCTGGGCGTGGAATGGACTTTGTAAGTTCTCTGTAGCGATACCATAGTCTGTCAAAAACTCATTCGGATCTGAGATTCGCAGTGCTATCGTGTGCAATATATCCCTTGGCAAACGTTTCCCAAGCATGGCCGCCTGCAAAAGAGCGACCGAGCCGCACTCAAAGTACTCGCCCGTTGCCACAAGCTTGGCGCGGAATTGCTTTCCGTCCCACAAATCGTTTACCAAATAGTCCAGTACCCGAGTGCTTTCAGCCATCCAGAATTCGGCGTTTACTGTATCCTCGAGCTTTTCGGCAAGCCGTGAACAAGCCTCGCATAACATCACAATATATGCCAACAAATCAGGAGATTGTATTGGTAGCCCACCCTCGAAAAGCGTTGCTTCGTCATAGCCCGACTCGTCCGGATGGTAGTACGACGGATAACCAGTCTTGGCATGGTCATGGTGTTTAAACCACCAGTTAGTGAATCTGCTCAGTTTATCGTAGAGCTGTGTATAATCGTCTTCTGTCAAGCCTGACGTATCGAAATTGTCCAGCATATAACAGCAAGCGAAACCATACAGCGGCGGCTTGGTGGAAATATAATTGTACTGGGCAAGGTCGCTGGCATTGTCCGGTATACCGCCTTCTTTGTCCTGATAATGAAACAGCGTCAGAAGAAGTCGCACGGCTTCTTTGGCGTTATCAGCGAGAGCCATAGCGTGGAAGCACTGCTGCCAGCCGAACGCGCGGATAAGAAACAGCTTGTGCATGTAGACCGCAACGTCTTTGAGTCCTTTCTGGCCGCCCTCCGGCCCGAGCCTAGACTGCCAAACCACCCATATCGCGCGTTCAGCCATATCACGGTACTGAATCGGCACTTCGGGATAGTTTTCGCAGTATTTCTCAAAGGCGGCAAGCGTTTTTTCATACGCCGCATCAAAGGGTATGTAGGATTCGTTTGCCACGCCGTTTGAATAGTATTCGTGGATTGCGATTTCGCCGTGGTTGTCGCCCTCCGGCGAAACATCAATCACGAACGGATACGGTGAAACTTGACGAAAATTCCATTTCGCTGTGTTTGTCATATTGCCTGAAATGTGCTTGAATAACAGCTTACCCAATAGGTTAAAAGCAATTTCAACCTCACCGGGGAAGCGCTCGACTCCGCCCTCGTGCATCAAAGGCACATAGTCGAAGCGAAGGGTTATCCCCCTGACGCGAATACGCATAATGTCTGCAGCCTCGTATGTAAACTCTGCCGTACCATATTTTGTTGACACAGTCAGTTTCGCAGCGTCACACTCGTAGATGAAAGGCAGCTCATCCCCTTCAAACATGGGGATAATGCGGATGGGATTCGGTCGCGCAAGGCCGGCATCTTCAGACCGGCAGAGTGAAAAGTACAGGTTTTTGTCAGTTATGCTTTGGTAGACGGAGAGATATGCTCCCTCGATGCTGAATGGAAGGCGCTCCAGCGTAAACTGGCGGTTAGTTCCGAATAAAATATTACTCATTTTATATACTCCCTTCCGCGTTTTTTTCTTCTTCATAAAGCAGGTTAGCCAAAACAAGAAACACAGGCGCACCCCATGAACTATAGCTTCCGGGGGTTCTACGGCCACCCCGCGCCAGAACAGCCCTGCCCTCGGGAGGGGACGGCGGATTTTTCTGCGGAGGACTGGGCGCAATTACCTGAGGGCCAAACTCCAGTGACATTTCACACCAGCGCCTGCAATTTTCAAGTGCGACATCCTTGCGGCCTGCCATATATAATCCGACAGTCATCATCATCTGTACCGGGGCAAGGATAGTACCGAGCATAAACGCGCCATTGGTCACATCGTAGTACTCGCTCAATTGGCTTTCGGAAGCAAATCCGTTGGGCATGAGGAAGGTATCTTCTCTCCCAACCTTGTCTGCTATCTTATCAATAACTTCCTTAGGAAGCCGCTTGCCGAGGATGATGGGCTGGTATACCGCAATACTTTCCACATCAATAACTTCGTGGGTTTCATCAAGACGGCAGATAAATTTTTCGCCGTTCCACAGGTTTCCCACCAGTTTATTAAGAAGCTCGGTTGAGCGTTTCTGCCATGCGGCGCTCTCGTCTACCAAACCAAGCTTATCTGCAAACTTCGAACAGGATTCCATACACATCACAAGAAAAGCTGCAATATCGGGAGCTTCGACAGGCATACCCTTTGAGAAAATCGACGCATCATCCCAACCGCTTTCATCGCCGTGGACATAGCCTATCATCCCGTCGCCATCTCTGTCACGAAAGTCGTACCACCATTCAATCCACTTGCACATTGGAGTGTAGAGCTTTTCACAGTGCGCGGCGGTGAGCTTTTCGTATCCGCCGATGCGGCTGATGATATAGTCAATCGCAAACCCCTGGAAAGGCGGTTTGGGCGCAGTCATGGTGACATAGCGGTCACTGCCGCCGTCCGGGAGCTGCCCGTATTCGTCCTGCAAAGTGAACATAGAATAGAGCAGGTCAACCGCTTCGTCAATATCCGGCCAAAGGGCCATAGCCTGATAGTTTTGGTGCCAGCCCATCGCGCGCATAAGGGCACCTGTTCGCATCATATAAACCATAGGAACTTTAATAAGTCCCTTGGGCGCAACATAGCTTACCCATATGACATAGATTGCAAAAAGGCGAATATGAGCATAGCGCACTGGCACAGGCGGATATTTTTCGCACCATGCGTTGAAGTCGTCGAGATTTTCTTTTACGCATTGGTCGAAAGGACGCAACTCCGGGCGCACAACGCTGGACTCGGAGTAACGGATGTATGCCCGTAGCTCGCCCTGCTGATCCGGTACCCAATCCATTTCACAGTTCGCTGGACGGATTGCCCGTGCAATCCATTTCCCGTTGTGACTTTGCGTTCCCGCTGTAACTTCAAACAGATATTCGCCAATTTGCGCAAAGGCGGCGTATACTGTTCCGTCATACCGGTCGAGAAATTGCTCGTGCGGTTCAAAAGACAGTGCAAAATGAATCCCCACGCCGCCGGAGGCACGGAACTGAAGTGTTTCTTCGCCATCAAAGCAGATTTCAATTTGACCACGGTTTGTCTTTACTGTGACCAGACTGGGGGTTGCCTCATATTCATATGGAACAATCTCACCATTGTACACAGGCCAAAACCGGATGTAGTCAAATCTGCTTTTACCGCCCACTTCACCGTAGGAATAGGCGACACAGAGGGGTGCGGGGGCACCATCAGAGGCCTCCGGGTCGGGGAAGCCTTCGATAACCATCAGACGGGAGCCTCGCCGTCCAAATGGTATGATGCCAAGATTCAGTTTTTCGATGGAGAAAGAGAAGTTTGCTGTCGAAGATGTTGTTTCCTTGGTTTTTTTATCACTCATTGCCATGTCCTCCTAACACAATTATGTTCTTGCGTTGCAACAATTAATTGCATAATTATAGTATCTATCAAAAAGATAGCATAGCGATATCTTTTTGTCAAGTAAATACTTTTTGCGAAACATAAGTGGCGACACAAAAAAGTCGCCAAAAACTTATGTGACGGATAAAACTGGCCTAATTAAGCAACCAAAATGTAAATTTAGCGACATCTGAGTGGAATCTGACTGATGGCGAAACAACTAGTTCAGATGAAAGTGTGGAATATAACAGCGGCACAGTATAGAAAAAACGGATACCTTCGATTTATGCCGAGTCATGCAGTTGTGTGCCAGAGCTTCTTCACCGGGAACAAACAACGGGCCTTTTTTAATGTTAAGGCAAATAGTTGTATCAAAAACACAACGAGAGGGTTTGTTGCCATAACTACATAATAGTAATCATAAATTGTGCAACAAAACATATGCGTGGAATTTTACAGGCTTCGTCATATTGCTGAAAACAATGATATGAATTTATTAGAATATTACTATTGACAATATACAAATAAGTGATATATTAAGTATTAATAGTATATATTGTGAAGTAAATACTATTAGAAAATTAAAGGGGGATTATATACCGTGCATGAAGTAACCGAGTTCATCAAAAAAGCGAGAACATTCTTCCTCGGAACAGCGGATGGGGAACAACCTGAAGTGCGGCCAATCGGCGTGTTTCAGGAATACGATGGCAAGATTTATACTGCTGTAGGCAAACACAAAAATGTTTATGCCCAGATAGTAAAAAATCCAAAAATCGTTATCTGCGCGATGGCTGAAGGCAAGTGGATTCGACTCCGCGCTGTGGCACTCGATGCCTCTGAGGAGATCGTTGCCAAGGTTTTCGCAGACAATCCGTTCCTGACAAGCATTTACAACGATGAAAGCGGGCTCAAACTTGGTGTGTTGGAGCTTACCAATGTTGTCGTTGAGTATTGCGGCATGATGGGTCCGGAACGCACAGAAACTCTTTGATTAGGAACGTGAATACATATTTAAATTATTATTTATATGAGGAGTATTAAAATGAAACGGATAAATTGTTTAATTCTTGCGCTGATAATGATAATCGCATGTGTTTCCCTTGTTGGGTGCGATAATTCGAGCAGCGGAACCACAAGCACTCCACCGGTAACAACCTCAAAGGATCCCGTTTCCTCGCAAAAGCCTGACGAAGTGGATGAGGTAAGTTTCTTCCCGCTCGCCGATAAGGCGACAATATCCGTCTGGGCTCCGTGGGGATATGACAACGTGACGACACTATTCACAACCTATAACGATTCAATTTCATATCAGTATCTTGAAGAGCTTACAAATGTGCATCTTGAGTGGAGTATGGCTCCGTTCATGGGTGAGAAAGAAGTGTTGAATCTTCTTCTTGCCTCACAGGACTATCCGGATCTTATTGCGTATTTCACCATCAGCGGTTTTAGTGTACAATATGCTGTCGATAACGAAATAGCAATAAAAGTTGACGACTATGTTGACCAGTACATGCCGAATTATAAAGCAATAATCAGTGATCCGGAAATCAAGCGCGGCATTACTACCGACGATGGCTATATGGGTGGTTTGTTCTGTCTTAACTCGGTAAAACAGAACAACTGGAACGGAATGGGTATCCGTAAGGACTTCCTTGACAAACTTGGACTTGAGATTCCGGAAACTTATGACGAGCTGAAAACCGTTCTTGAGGCGTTCAGAGATGAGCTTAATCTTCCCGCCCCGATGAACCTCGACGGATTTAACCTCGGCGGCGACCATATGCATTATTTGATGGCGGCCGGATTTGGTGCTATAGGCACGATATTCCAGCAGGACGGCGTTGTAAAATACGGCCCAGTTGAGCCGGTCTACCGTGATTATCTTGAAATGATGTCAACTTGGTACAAAGAAGGACTTGTTGACCCGAACTTTGAGAGCAACAATCCGTTCTTTGGAAACGGCGAAACAATGCTGATTAACGACCAGGTCGGATACACCGTCGGCGCCGACATGATCGGTGACTGGATGGAAAACAGTCAGATCCCGGTAAATCCAGACTTCTATCTGTATCCTGTTAAGAATGCGGTCAAGAACAAGGGCGAGATCACCCACTTCGGTGTTGAGAAAAACTGGGTTGAGATTGAAACCATTGTTACCACCGATGCAGAGAACCTCGAGACAATTTTCCGCTGGATTGATTTCTGCTATTCTGACGAAGGATTTATAATCTTGAATTATGGTGTTGAAGATGTAACTTTCTTCTATGATGAAAACGGCGAACCGACCCAGAGTGTTGAGATGATGGAGTCATATTTTGACTGCAGCTTCGAGACAATCATGCGCGGAATCGCAAACATTCGTATGCCGTATGTACGTGATTTGTATCATGCACGCGATACTCATAAGAGCAACGGTTATCAGAGAGAGACTTATTTCCTGTCTGGTGAGGTCTGGGGACTTGACGATGGACTCTGGCTGTTCCCGGCAAAAGCAACAATGACCGCAGAAGAATCCCAAGAGTATGCGTCAATTTTGAACGATATTCAGACGCTTGTCGTAGAGACGAACGTCAATATAATCAAGGGCAACAAGCCCCTTTCCGCATGGGACGATATGGTTGCAACCTGCAAAACAATGAAGGTTGACCGCATAATCGCAATCAAACAGGCATCGCTTGACCGTTATCTGAAGCGCGCATAGCCTTATTTTCAGCGTAGCATTCGACATTGCTATGACATCATAGATTTGGGTTGAAAGCGCGAGGCCGGAACCCGAAAAGGTTCCGGCCTCGTTTCTTACCCGCTCTGAGCTTTCAAACAGCAGTAGCTTGGCAAAAACTAATATGATTGTGTATGCATTTACCAAATCACCGCAAATTTTGTACCGGAAAGGATGAATATTTGTGGAAATGGCGAAAAAAGAGCTGCCAAAGGCAAAGAAATATGAGGGAGTATCTCAGTATTGCCCGCCGCTCAACTTTGAACTCGTTGGGAAATCGTTTGAACTCGTTATGGACAGCGGTTACGACTATGAGATGAAGTTCGTTAGCCGTGAAAAGCTTTCTTATGGACTTCTTGAAGAGGAGAAAAAAGAGTACAGATACGAGAGCCTGAAAGTTGACGATGACGGCACATATTTTGTCAATCTCGAGATGCTTCAGGACAAGGAACACACCGTATACACATTCGTTCTCGACCTTGAACAGAGCCTTGTTACGTTTGTTAGGGCGCGTATGTTTTTAAATCCTAAGCTTCCTAAGCTTCCGTATACAGACATCGTGTTCGGCGCAATTCGTAAAGAGGACGGAACCCTTCCGGAAATCCGCCATGGTTATACCGCAGATATGGCAAACAAAGCCATCTGTTGGCGTTACGGTGCCAACAACGTTATTCATGTCTACTCAAGTGAGCGTTACTACCGCCTGGGATTCCTGCCCGAGGATATTGCACGCATGAGGGCAAACAATCCAAACCCGGACGGGGGTGGGCTTGGTGCTCCAGGCCGTATGTATGAGGAACCGTCCGATTACATTAAGATAAAAGAGGGCATTTATGTCTTTAATATGATTGAAGAGATGGCCTGTCGGGTTCTTCCGCATAGGCAGGGTAACAACTTGTTATTTTTGATGAACTTGAACAGGTTATACGATGTTGGACGGTCGTACGGGCACAACGGCGAAGCTCAACCCGAAAACTACACCTATGGAGCGTTTGGCGAGTATTATGACGCTTCTGAAATACTGGCAAGAAAAAGCTCGGGCTATATCAGATAAGAAGATTTAACAAGGGAAATTACAAATGAGGTTTTATGCGGAGTCCTTACCCAATCACCGCAAATTTAACAAAATGTGAGGATATTATCATGGACGAAGTCAAAAAAGAACTGCCAAAGGCTAAACAGTACGAGGGTATGTCACAGTACCGCCCGCCCCTTTGCTTTGAGCTTACCGAGAAGGCTTTCGAGCTTGTTATGGACAGCGGCTACGAATATGAGTTGAAGTTTATCGACCGCGAAAAACTCGCCTATGGACTTCTCGACGGCGAGAAAAAAGAGTATAAATACGACTGTCTCAAAGTCGACGACGATACTTATTTTGTCAACCTTGAGATGCAGGCTGACAAGGAGCATACAGTTTATACTTTCATTCTTGACACGGAGCAAAGCTTGGTCACATTCTGCGAGGCTCGCATGTTCGTAAATCCAAAAGTTCCGAAGTTGCCGTATACTGACGTTGTATTTGGAGCAATCCGCAAAGAAGACGGAACTATACCTGAAATCCGCCACGGATATACTGCAGATATGATAGACAAGGCGATTTTGTGGCGCTATGGCACACTAAATGTTATACATGTATATTCGAGCGAGAGATATTATCGTCTCGATTTCCTGCCTGCGGACATTGAGCGTATGAGGGCGAATAACCCAAATCCCGGTGCACCTGGACTGTTTGGCGCAGACCGTGTGTACGAGGAGCCATCGGGCTATATCAAGATAAAAGAGGGCATTTACGTCTTCAATATGAATGAAGAGATGGCAGCGCGCGGTCCGCGTGGTCAGGGTAATAACCTGTTCTTCCTGATGAACCTGAACAGAATGTATGATGTCGGGCGTTCATACGGTCACAACGGTGAAGGAGTACCTGAAAACTATACCTATGGCGCGTTTGGCGAATATTACGACTCGTCTGCGACATTAGCGAAAAAGAGCACCGCATACATCAGATAAGAAAAGCATCACCAAGGGAAATCGCAAATGAGTGCGGTTTCCCTTGGTGAGTTATAAAATTTGACAGTATAAAATTTGGCATTATGAGAGGATAGATAATTATGGAAGCAACAAAAAAAGAACTGCCAAAGGCAAAAAAATACGAAGGTATGTCGCAGCTCCGTCCACCCCTTTGCTTTGAACTTACAGGCAAGGCATTTGAGCTTGTTATGGACAGTGGGTATGACTATGAACTGAAATTTATCGACCGTGAAAAACTCTCTTTCGGGCCTCTTGGCGGCGAGAGTAAGGACTATAAATACGACAGCCTTAAAGTTGACGATGACACTTATTTTGTCAATCTCGAGATGATTCAAGACATAGAACACACAGTGTACACATTTATTCTCGACCTTGAACAGAGCCTTGTCACGTCTGTTAAGGCGCAGATGTTTATCAATCCAAAGCTGCCCAAGCTTCCGTATACCAATATTGTGTTCGGCGCAATCCGCAAGGAGGACGGGACAATCCCGGAGGTGCGGCATGGCTATACTTCAGAGATGACAAATAAGGCTGTGTTGTGGCGTTACGGTACACTCAATATTGTCCATGTGTATTCGAGTGAGCGCTATTATCGCATGGAATTCCTTCCCGAAGACCTTGCGATTATGCGGGCGAATAACCCTGCCCCGCCCGGCGGAACGTCAACACTAAGTCGTCTTTATGAGGACAAACTGGAGTACATAAAGATAAAAGATGGCATTTATATAGTCAGCATGATTGAAGAAATGGCTTGCCGCGGCCCGCGTCAGCAGGGTAACAATTTACTTTTTCTGATGAACATAAACAGGCTGCACGATGTCGGACGCTCATACGGACACAACGATGAAGGGCTGCCGGAGAACTATACGTTCGGAGCATTCGGAGAGTATTATGATGCGTCCGAAACACTGGCAAAGAAGAGTACTGCATATATCAGATAAGAAATCATATAACGAATAGCTGAAATTTGACATTATGAGAGGATAGATAATTATGGAAGCAACAAAAAAAGAACTGCCAAAGGCAAAAAAATACGAAGGCATGTCGCAGTTCCGCCCGCCCCTTTGCTTTGAACTCACAGGCAAGGAATTTGAGCTTGTTATGGATAGTGGCTACGACTATGAACTGAAGTTCACCGACAATGAAAAGCTTACCTTCGGAATTCTTGAAGGCGAGAAAAAAGAATATAAATACGACAGCTTGAAAGTTGATGATAACACCTATTTTGTCAACCTTGAAATGCAGGCGGACAAGGAACACACAGTTTATACGTTTATTCTTGATCTTGAACAGAGCCTTGCGACCTTTGTCACTGCCCGCATGTTCATCAATCCCAGAATACCCAAGTTGCCGTATACCGATATCGTATTCGGGGCAATCCGTAAGGAGGATGGAACTATACCGGAAATCCGCCACGGCTATACCTCCGAGATGAGGGAGAAAGCAATTTTATGGCGGTATGGAACATTCTCAATTGTCCATGTGTATGCAAGCGAACGCTATTATCGTGTAGCCATGTCGCCGGAATACCTTGAACAGCGCAGACGTGAAAATTCCGATGCACCTGCCAGAATAACGCCGCCTGACCGTGTCTATGAGGACAAGATTGACTGCATAAAAATTAAGGAGGGCATCTACATACTCAACATGATAGAGTATATGCTCGCGCAAGGTCCGAAAAAGCAGGGCAACAATTTGCTCTTCCTTATGAACCTGAACAGGTTGCACGATGTTGGGCGTTCTTACGGACACAACGACGCGGAGCTTCCGGAAAACTACACCTTCGGTGCGTTCGGTGAATACTATGACGCTTCCGATGTTCTTGCGCTCAAGAGTACGGCCTATATCAAATAAGAGACCCATATTCCATAGTTTTCAAACTGGATATGATAGGGGAAATAATATGTACAAGGATAAATTTATAAGCCTGATAATGGGCAATGGTGATTTCAGGCCGTATGGAACACCTAATTGCTTTGAGCTTGCTAGTGAGGATTTTGCGCTGAATTTCGGATCGACAGTGTGCAGATTCGGTGAGGATACGATTACGCTTGATGGAAAATCATACGGCTATACTTGTGCCAAATGCGATGATAATACGTATTTGGTGGGATTTGACAAAGGCGCGATCTTCCTCGACAAGGCGACAGGTTGTGCCGCGCTTTATGTAGATGGCAAGTTGCAGCTATGCGGACTTTCAGAAAGCGAAGCTTCGGCCGCAAAGCTTGCAGGATGCACAGCAAGGCTCAACTTTGCGCAAGGAGTTGCTGTAGTCTGTAAATTTGGCGAAAAAGACATAAAGTTTGACGGCGGCAGCATTGCAGTTGAGAGCGGTAAGCTCGGTGAGGATGTGTATTTTGTCGGCGCAGATACGGAAGACGGATGCGTTGCGCTTCTTTTTAACACTGCCCGCTTCCAGTTTTGTGGGTATCTTGCCGGCGAAAAAGACGCGTTGGGCGGATATCTAAGCACGGTTCAATAAGAAACGCAGGAATAATACGAAACAAAATTACCAAATGAATTGACTAATGCTATGCAATGATTGTATACTCATATTATGTGGAGGTCATAACGATGTATGAAGTAACCAACTTTATCAAAAAAAACCACACGTTCTTTCTCAGCACTATGAGTGCGGACCAGCCTGAACTGCGCCCGATAGGGGTCTTCGAGGAGTATGACGGCAGAATTTACACAGCCGTAGGCCAGCACAAAAAAGTTTTCCGGCAAATTACGAGCAATCCGCTGATTGTCATAACTGCCTGCGAGGGCGCGACATGGATACGTCTCCGCGGTACAGCTGTTGTAGCGCCGAACGAAATTGTCGAAAAAGTGTTTGCAGACAACCCGTTCCTGAAAAGTATATACAATGACGAGAGTAAACTCAGTCTTGGAGTCATCGAGATTGCGAATGCTACTGTCGAATATTGCGGCATGATGGGACCGGATCGTACTGAGGCATTGCCCGGCACAGAAAGGTATGTCCTGCCGAGAGCTAAACTATACGAGGGTCTTTCGCAACACCGTCCTCCGCTATGCTTCGAGCTTGTAGGGAAAACTTTTGAGCTTGTCATGGACGACGGTTACGACTATGAGTTGAAATTTATCGACCGCAAGAAAATATCATATGGCGTTGTCGGCTGCGAAAAAGCAGAGTATAACTATGAGTGCCTGAAGGCTGACGATATTACCTATTTTGTAAATTTCGAAATGACAGGGGCAACCCCTCGCTCCGGAATGTCGTTTGTTCTAGACATGGAGCAAAGCCTCACCACCCGCATAATCGCGAGCGAGGGGCTTAACCCGAAGCTGCCAAAACTTCCGTCAACGGAGTTTGAGTTCGGCGCAATCCGCAAAGTGGATGGAACTGTTCCTGAAATCCGCCATGGCTACACAACCGAGATGGAGGGCAAGGCAATACAGTGGCGCTACGGAAGGTCATCAGTCGTCCATGTCTATTCCAGCGAACGTTACTACCGATTGACTCTACCTAAGGCTGCCCTCGAAAAAATAAAAGAGGAGAGCCCTGAAAGGTACGCGTCGATGAGCGGTGAGAATGGTAAATTCTTTGAAGAGCCTTCAAGCTATGTGAAAATTAAAGAAGGTATGTATCTGTTCAGCTTCGTTGAGGATTACATGGCGCGACAGGGAAGAACAGGCTGTACGCTGTGTTTCCTGATGAACTGGGACAGGATGTACGATGTAGGGCGTTCGTTTGGCTACAACGGAAACAACGAAAGAGAGAATTACACATTCGGCGCATACGGCGAATTTGTCGACCCGGAACCGATGCTGAGCAGGAAAAGCTTTGCTTACATCAGATAATTTTAAAAATCATGTACGGCAGACGATATTCAGCGTTTGCCGTACATGAAATATAGTGAAGGAGTGAATACATATGGCAGGTACACATACTAAGCCCATAATAGTAGATGGCAAAATGTTTAAGCGTTCAGGATCATGGTTTGGAATTTTTCAACGCGGCAGCGCATTCGGTGAGGTTGCACTGAACCTTGGAACATTGCATGGCATGTCGGCAATGGCACCGGACAAAAGCAGACTTATTAATATATTCCCGACACACAACGGAGTGAAAGTTCCGTTTAAGGTTGAAGCGTATCCGGCGGAGATGATACTTGTTACAAAGCACGGCAACGTCAGGTTCACATTTGCCGACAAGACAAAACTGCTTGCCGAGGGCGACGCCGGAATGGGGCTGCGCTTTGAAAAGACGATGGTTCAACACGAAACAGTACACCCTCGTAAAAACGGAGCATGGGAGGCATTCTTCCGCCTTACCTGCGCATTTATATTCAAGGGGATTGAGGGATCCTCGTTCGACTTCAACGATGGAAATATCCCATGGGTATGGGAAAATCTTACGAGTGGCAAAATTTATGGACAAACCCGCCCAGGTCCCGACGGAAAGTTTACCCTTGTTATGGAGGAGTTTGTCTATGACGGAGTTGTTCGCGACGAATATCCGACATATGCCGAGGGCAAGGCCTCAATGCAAAAGGAATGGGACGAGTTCATCGAAGCTATGCCGGTTTTCTCAGGCCCATATGAGGAAAAACGCGAGGAATGTGAGTACTTGCTGTGGTCATATCTGACAAGTCCTTATGGTACTGCGAAATATCCGATGATTCAGATGTTTGCGGGAGTTATGGCATCGCAGTGGCAGATGTGCCAGAATGCTGTTGCTTTGCAGGAGCATATCGACCTTGCCGTTGATCTTATGCTAGGGCCGATTGACCGTATAAGCGACGATGGACAGCTAACCGATATGTATGACGACATAATGTGCGAGTCACTCATGATTAAGCCGCCGGTACACGGCTGGGCAGTCAAGGAAATCATGAAAAATCACAACCTGCTTGAGGAATGTTCGCGCGAAAAAATTGAAAAGCTGTACAGTGGCATGTGGAGATGGGCCGAATGGTTTATGAACCACCGTGATGACGACGAGGACGGCCTGCCCTCCATAATTCACAGCGACGAAACAGGACTTGACAACTCGACGCTGTTCATCAATCATTTGCAGCTTACGACTCCCGATCTAGCGGCATATCTCGTTATTCTGTATGAAGCCACAGGCGACTTGGCAAAGCTTTTGGGAAAACCCGAGGCCGAAGCCGCGGAGTGGTACAAAAAATCAACAGATTTGCTTCAGCGTTTGCTTGATAACCTCTGGGACGGCGAGCACTTTGTCGCTATGGTTCCACAGACAAGGGAAAAGCTGTTCTCGGGCAACATAGTTCACTATGTCCCTGCTATCTTGGGCAACAGGCTTCCGAAAGAAATTCTGAACAAGCTCGCTGATGACCTGTCGGACACCACGACATTCCTCAGCCCGTACGGACTAGCGTCAGAGAACATGACAAGCGACTATTTCTCGCCGTCAGGTTTCGGACGTGGATGTATCCTTCCGCCTATGATGCTCTACATATGCACGGGACTTTGGGATACCGAGCGCCACGATACGGCAAAGCTGTTTATGGAAAACTACTGTAACGCGCTCAATAAGTTGAATTTCTCGTTTTTCATCAATCCGATAACAGGGACAGGAAATTTCAACGGTTGCAGCTGGTCCTATTGTGCATACACAATCCTTGCCCGTATGCTCAGCGAGGAGAAATAACATCGGTTAGCAGGGCTCTGCGATTACATTCATTTAGGAGGTCGAAATAATGTCTGACTTTTCGTTTGAACACACCAACCTAACGCCTGAACAGGTTAGAGCGGCAATTCTTGCCGCTCCTGTCGCGACTGGTGCCGCGAGTTTTGCGGGCAAAAAAATCAGCCTGATTCTGGATGGCGGCGAGGCACTGGTTATGTCATTCAGCGGGGACGGCTCTGCCGTGACCGCAAAGGGAATAGGAACTTTTGTCGAAAATGTCGGTTTTTCCGTGCTTGAACTTAACAGCATGACCATGATTGCCTACAGTGTTCCGGAAGCACTAACCTCGTTTGTTGCCGTCTATGACAGCGATTCAAAGCTTGCTACGGTCTATGAGCTGTGGTTCTGCGGCGAATTTGGGCCTGCGCGTGAGGTTTGCCGTCAGGTATACCACGGCTACCTTACAGGATGGGAAGTTCCGAGACACCGTCCGTCGCCGACAAAGCGTCTTGTTGGCAAGGCAGTTCGCTGGACAAGCGACGCAGGCTCGTCGCTTGCAATCTATGCAACGTTTATGTTCTCGTCATTTGTGCCTGTTGGTTCTGACCAAACATTTACGGCGCCGACCGATTATTTTGAGTTCAATCATCACACCTACCTATACTCACGCTGCGAGATTGACTTTTCCGGCGAACTTGTCCTTGAGGTGTTCGATTTGCACTCAATGAAGCTCATTGGAGTCCGTGTCGGATTCAACAAGGCTGACGAATTCGGGTTTAATACATACACTGCGACGGGAAAGGTGTTGGGGCAGTTTGCGGCCTACGGCCCGTTTGGTGCGGATTATGACCTACCGCCCGTTATGATGCGTCCGGGTCCCGACGGCCCCCCCCC
>JGI994J12354_10001998_pt1 | contig 20333 bp, 13 predicted proteins | sample IntmicLarv3ML3BL_FD_12354 | JGI IMG/M metagenome (IMG submission 12354)
TATCGCCGCCGCCATTGGCATTGCCGTTTCCGTCGCCGTTAAGGTCGCCACCGCCGCCTGCGCCGTTGCCGTCACCACCGTTAAGGTCGCCGCCACCGATGAATATCTCACCGTTATCGAGCATGGTGAACGGGATTTTAACCACATAACTGTCGCGGCGATCAAGGTCTTCGTCGATGTTACAATCGGCGTGAGAATTTAGTATATATTCGGTCAAAGGTTCGGAATGGACAACAGCGCCATTCTTATAAACGACAAAACTCAGGTCGTCTCCCGTAAAGAGCCTCATAACCCTCATGTGGGTAGTTACGCCGGGGGGCAGAGTGGGGTCTTCACTCCAGGGAGTGTAACCATACCATGGTTTGTATGTACAGAATACAGACTGCGAACATCTGTTATTATTAAATTCATACTGCATATTGGAACCGGTGATCGCAACTTCATATTCCGAGAAATCGATAGGTTCCAAACGGTGGATGGGGACAACATCGCTGAGAACCTTAGGGGGAGGAACCTGGTGCAGGATAACCTGGATATCGTTAACATCCTTCACCATTTCGAAAAGTCCCGAAACGTTCTTGTTAGGTTTGATGTCGAGTTCTGTGATAACGCCATGAAACAATGAGGCTTGTTTGACATCAAGCTGATTGCCAAACGTATTCACAGCTACTCGCATCCCACCCTTGGTGTCGGCTGCAATCAGCTTATAATCGGCATCATTGAGGTTACTCCATGCGACGACAGTATATTTTCCTGCCGCTACAGATAATTCGATACTCTTCCCTTCGGGCAATGCATCAGCCATGTCGGCCGTAGCAATGCGGGTTGTCTGTACGAGATTTTCGTCCTGGTCGTAAAAGAACAAATCGGTATGTTCGACTTGTTGTGCGAATTTGTCCACGTAGTCGGTATTCAACGTATACACAAAACGCAGGTTTAGAAAAGCCGGACAATGGCCATTGTCCAGTCCGTCTTTTATATCGCAACCCGATAGTGTAAATATTGGAATACAAACGGCCACTACGCCTTTACAGAAGTTTGATAGGCCTGTTTTCATATGATTATTAATTAAGTTGGGGGTCACACTTTATTTTAATAAACAAACGATCATTATGTTAAATAATTGTTCCCTAAATTGTTTAAATGTTAATAATTGTCACTAATCCTTCTAGAATTAACCTAAAATTAACCTATTGTTAATATACTTAACATCAAGTTGGCATTTTGGTTAAATCCTATGCACAAAGTTAAGTATTAAATCTCAAACTATCCTATTTTTAATATTAAATTTAACTATATAATCTACAAATACATTAAATATCGGAATGAATATATGATAACATTGGCATCCACAATAATTTAAATAACCCCTCAAAAGCCTTTGAATAATCATAATTCATAAATTAATATACCAAATCGCATACTAATTCGTAATATTACTTAATTGGTCGTCTTCTTGTAGTATATTAATTGCTCCTGCATCAATTTCGAGTGGCACAATATAGCCACTGATAGTTATAAATTATCCCCCGCAAACTTATGAAAGCAATACTCAACCAATTAGCAATGATCGTTGTGGTGATCCTGATCGCATCACCTTCATATGCAAAAACGAGGGCCCGGGAAGTCAATCCTCCCGAAATCCAGAAAATAATCGACGATGCCCGTAACCAATTCACCGGCGACACCACCGCGATTATATCCCTTACCTGGCTGAGGTTCTTTCGGGATTGTTCGGGATAGTGGTGATCACCAACGACGGCAAAACGTACAAATCGGGAGATACCGGGTATGAGTTCGGGATCGAATCTATATCAAAAGTGCTGGTGCTGGCGCAAGCTATAGAAACGGCAGGGCCGGATTTCATAGAGCAGAATATCGGCGTGGACGGCGGAATCCTGGCGGTCGTACCGGGCAAAATGGCCATTGCCGCGTTCGCTCCTCCGTTGGATGCGTCAGGCAACAGCGTGAAAGCTCAAAAGGCTATACGCTATATTTCGGAGCAACTGAACTTGAATATATATAAAGAAGCTGCCGCAAAATAATTATGCCACGGCGTGCAATACGTATAAACCACGGCGGATGATTCTCTCATCCGCCGTAGTTGCATTTATCTTGTGTTTATCTGGATCTCCGCCGGCCGGTTGCCACTCTTGGAGTTTTTGATTTGCCGGCAGAAGAATTTTCACCCCGAAAAGCCTTGCTCTTCCCCGAGGAAGACGAACTCTTGGCAAAAGGACTTTTTACATATGGATTCTTAGCAGATGGATTTCCAGCAGCTGCACTTTTAGCGACAACCGGTTTCTTACCCACAGCCGAGTCCGACCGGGAAGGGGTGTTCTTCTTAAAACTTCCTTTAGAATAACTTCCTGCGGTTTTACCGCTACCGGGTCGTCCTTTTTTGCGATAATCGGCAAACGAGCCTTTGGATTTATCGCGCCTTTCGTCGGAGGCCTCCTCGGTCCCCGAAGATAGTTCGAGAAGCCGTTGCATCTCGGTTGTTTCTTCGGCCGTAAACAACCGCCATCGGCCCGGCTCGAGACCTCCCAGCGAGATATTCATCACCCTCAGCCGTTTGAGCTTAACGACTTTATATCCCAGCACCTGCGCCATACGGCGGATTTGGCGATTGAGTCCCTGTGTAAGATATATCGTGAATGTGGTCTCGTTTTGCCTGAAAATTTTACATGGCTTGGTAGTAACCCCGAGTATCCTCACCCCCTGGCTCATAATCTTAATAAATTCGGCGGTGATCGGCTTATCTACGGTTACTATATATTCCTTGGGATTGTTATTGCCCGCCCTGAGGATCTTATTCACTATATCTCCGTCGTTGGTAAGGATTATCAAACCTTCCGAATCTTTATCGAGCCTGCCCACCGGGAAAATACGTTCTTTATATCTGATATAATCGACGATATTCGTTTTATCGGCCTTATCGGTAGTCGAAGTAATCCCGACGGGTTTATTGAAAGCTATATACACCGCCCTTTTCTGGGGGGAACGCCCTACCCTTTCTCCGTCGACCGCCACAACATCGCCATCTTCGACCATGCTGCCCAGATCGGCATCGCGCCCGTTGATGGTTACGCGACCTTGTTCTATATATTTATCAGCTTCCCTGCGGGAACAATATCCCGCGTCGTTTATGTATTTATTGAGCCTTTTCATTTTTATCACTTAATATCGCCGACAAATATAGTGAAAGGTGAGCGGGGAATCTCGAATTTACTTCGAAGATTTCTCCGAACCGCATCCTATATTATTCAAATATAGTGAAAGCCGAGGGCAGAATCAAGCTCGCTTGAATTCTGCCGAGGCGTAGCCTATACCCTATAGCGATTGTTACTTTTTTTTACACAAAAGACTTTTTTCTTTTTGCCATATTATTCTTGTTACTTTTTTAGGCAAAAAAGTAACCAAAAAGCCTTCCGGGGAGGAAGTCTCCACTCCGTTCTGATTTATTCCCCGGGTCTCAAGATATTTCGCTATCGCTCATGAGGTCTACATTCGGCAATTTAGCCGAATGGTTTGTTTGTACTAAATCAGATATTAGGCTAGAGCGGAAAAAAGGCCAAAACATTGGAACGAGCGAAACTGAAGAATACAGAACAAACAAATATCGAAGGGTCTATGACCCTTTTGGGAGGTTTTTATTTGGTTACTTTCTTTTTAAACCAAAAATCTGCAAGCAGAGAGTAATAGAGGCTAGCAATGTAATAAAGGGTCTTGACCCCCGAGGCGCAGCTGATTTTATTTAAACTCCCGCGGAAGGCGAAAGGGAAAGAAAGTTTAAAAAAAGAAGGCAACAAGACAAGGCTCGCAATGCAATAAAGGGCCCTTGGCCCAAAAAGAAAAAGTAAGGGCCGAAACATATCCCCAAACCATTACGTTAGAAGAATGCTGTTTAAAAATTTGTTTTGAAAAGATATCTTTAATAACTAATTTTGCTTCTTGCTTCCAAGGGAGATGAGAAGTCGGAAATCGGCCATAAACTCTTACTGGCAAATGATTTAACGTAAAATAACACCAAATATAATGGCTCTAAGAAAAATGTCTGCCGAGCAGGCGGCGGAATTGATCAAACACAACGATAACGTCGGATTCAGCGGCTTCACCCATGCCGGATGTCCCAAGGCAGTCCCTATGGCTCTGGCCAAACGCGCAGAGGCCGAGCATGCTAAAGGAAACCCATTGCAGATCGGTGTATTCACCGGCGCATCTACCGGCGACTCGATAGACGGAGCCCTTTCAAGGGCGAAGGCCATAAAATTCCGGACTCCGTATCAGACGAACAACGATATGCGTAAGGCGATCAATAACGACGAATTTCCTTACTACGATCTTCATCTTTCGACCATGGCGCAGGAGCTGCGTTACGGTTTCCACGGTACGGTCGACGTTGCCGTCATCGAAGCTTGCGAAGTTACAGAAAACGGCGAGATCGTACCGACATGCGGTGTCGGGATTTCACCTACCATTGCCAGCCTGGCGTCTCTGGTCATAGTCGAGCTTAACAGCTGGCACCCAAAGGACCTTCGCGGCATGCACGACCTCACCCAGTTCCTCGATCCTCCGTTCCGCGCCGAGATCAATATCGACAATCCCCGCGAACGAATAGGTAAAGACCACATTAAAATAGATCCTGCAAAGATCGTGGTCGTCGAAACAAACCTTGCCAACGAAGGAGGCGGTTTTGCTCCGGTAGATGAGATTACGGCGAAAATCGGCGAAAACGTAGCCAACTTCTTTGTAAAAGAGATGGAAGAAGGCCGTATGCCCAAAACATTTCTGCCCATCCAGTCGGGAGTAGGAAATATCGCCAATGCGGTGCTTGCCGCGCTGGGGGACAATAAACAAATACCTGATTTCGAGATTTACACCGAAGTAATCCAGGATGCGGTGATCGGACTGCTTGAATCGGGCCGCGCCAAGTTTGCCAGCGGTTGTTCGCTCACCCTGAGCAATCCCTGCATGGAACATCTTTACGCCAACCTACCGAAATTTAAAGATAAGATCACACTTCGTACCTCGGAGATATCCAACAACCCTGAAATCTCGCGCCGTATAGGAATAATAGCGATGAATACCGCGCTGGAGGCCGATATTTTCGGGAACATAAACTCTACCCATGTGATGGGCAGCAAAATAATGAACGGCATCGGAGGATCGGGCGATTTTACCCGCAGCGCCTATATCTCGATATTCCTAACGCCTTCTACCGCGAAAGGCGGCAATATCAGCGCTTTCGTGCCTATGGTCTCCCATGTGGACCATAACGAACACTCCGTAAAAATCATAATATCGGAATACGGCGTGGCCGACTTAAGGGGCATATCTCCACGCGAACGCGCCGAGAGAATCATAGAGAACTGTGTGCATCCCGACTACCGCCCATTGCTCCGGGAGTACCTCGCAAGCGGAGCGAAAGGACAAACACCCGCGAACCTATACAATGCTTTCGCTTTTCACAAAGCATTTATGGAAACCGGCGATATGAAAACCGCAGTGATGGTCAAAAAAGACTAGTCATACGCTACACTTACTAAGAAGAAACCCTGCCGCAGAGATGCGGCAGGGTTTCTTCTTTAATATCAACTCTTCCTGGTAATAAATAATTACTCCCCTTCAACATCTTCGGCGTCCTGGCATCTCATTTCCCAAGGAAGCATACGGATACTGGCCGAAACATTCTTATCATCGGTCAATATCTCGCCGGGGCCTTTAAGGGATTTCACGGTCACTTCGTACACATTGTTACGGACAACGCCATAATAGCCAAGATCGGTTATCCCCAGACTCTCTGATTTGAAATGCCTGATCGGGATATAATACACGTTCATTCCCGATTTATGGTAAGTGAGCCCTCCTTTCGACATATATACGGGTGGCTCCTCGCCAACGGTAAAGTCAATTTGTAATCCTGTTTCATCGATCACATCCTGAACTCCGGACAAATCCTGCGGAAAATCATCCGCCGCCTTCCAGGCGACTGCCTGGGCATGGTTGAACAGCACTTTTTTAGAACCAACTTTGAATGTATAATAACCATCGCCTTTTGCGTATCCATCTGGAGTTATCTGCACGCTCATCATCACTCGGGTACCTATATAGCCTATATTCTCCGGGGTCTGTTCGGCAATATCCATGGTATTTTCCAGAACATACTCATATGAGGGAGAGTCGGCGGCAGTGTTAAACGCACTCCCGTTATCGAAAGGCTTATTGATAGAATTAAAATGTGCCCCCAAAACAGCTGGTGCCTTTGAAGCCATGATCATATTGGGATCGATCGCATACCAGTCGGAAGGACTTGACGAAGTCTCGGTCAGGGGATCGAAATTCCTCAATATAAACATCTTCGTATTAGTTATATCCATTTTCCACGTAACGCTTTCGACTTTTGACCCGTCGGCCAACGTTGCGCTGAAATCGTCATCTTTGACGACTTTTATTTTTGCCATCGCACGGCTAACATTTACAACAGGAAGCGACACCTGTTGCTCGGCCTCGGAAGCGCTCCCCTTCAGCGAGCTTTGCGGAATATCCACCACTCCCTTGCTGTTGGACATCAGGATATCTTTGTAATCGTTGCCCGAAACATTGGTGGCAATAGATGTGAGCACACTGAAGCTTCTCGATGCATTGAATTCGTCAAAAGTCGTCGCCGTACCGGAACCCGCCACCTCGACCTCCTCCTGGGATGTGTAATAGCTGAGAAGCGACGCCGAAGGGTTGAGCAGTACCACCATCGAGTAATCCGTTTTCTTTACCTGAAGAGCTTTCGCCACAAACGCCTCTTCGGAAGAGGTATTGGAAGTCGAAATGCCGGCTCCTGAGAATGATCCGGTTCCACCCTGATTGCTGACAGCAAGCTGCTTTTTATATTGCAGCGTTTTGCCGGCCGTCTTGTCGAACAGCAGTAAGTAAGCCGAACTTACCGACACTTCATTGGCCGAAGCATTGGGATCGGCAATGGCGCGGGTAACAGGCTGGACAGCCATTTTAAATGACAGGAAAGCAGTTTGCGAAGGATTAGGGTCAGGATCAGGTTCATTATAATCCACTTTTTTAGGATTACAAGCAAAGAGCATAACCCCCAGGCTCAGGGCGATTGCCCCAAGCAGCGTTTTTTTGATTTTCATGTATGCTATAGTTTTAGTTGTGATTTCCCTATAGTAGGCCCGAAGCCCGGCACGGCGGCATTAATATTCGCCGATCAAAAAAATCAGCGCAATCTTTGCTTTCATCCAAATATGCCGCCATTACCCCCCCCCGAGGGAACGTTCTCTCTCCGCTCTGAGCCTGCTATTACAAATATAGATTAATTATTTGTTTTATAATGTACTTCCTCATTTTTTAACGCGAAATCTATTCAACCGGTAGTTGACCGGTCAAAAATCATAAAAATAAGATGCCGTGGTATATCCCCACGGCACATAATAAAAATATTAATGATGGGGGAAATCCAACCCGAGGCTATCGATCATCACCATATCGAAATGTTTGAGCCCGATTTTATCAAAAGTCCGCGGGTCATTATGATCGTTAAGGTAATGGCGGGTGGTAACCCGGAAATCCGGAGATACGACCGTCAGGGAGTCCTGGCGGATAGGGGTTTCAACGCCACCCAGGGAAAGCATAGTATGGAAAACCACATTAGAGGTAACCGGCAGTTCGCTATGGGACTGGGCATTCGTGCGTACTTCGGGCCACAAGTCGTCATAACTGTCGGAAAACCACATTAGCAGAGGAACGTGCAGCTGGTAATAGCTGGGTATAGGAGAAGCATGAAGGAATAGTTTTCGCCTGTCGTCCAGGATATCTTCCCCGTGGTCCGAAATATAGAGCATTGCAGTGGCGGCATACATATCCGAAAGACGGGATATAATATCGGTAAGGAACCTGTCGGTGGAACGGACAGTATTATCGTAAGCGTTAATAAGCAGCGGCCGGTCCTTCCGCTTTATCGAAGTAAAATTATCAGGCCCGAAATACCGTCCCCCCGCATCGTAACGCTCGGTATAGTTAAAGTGTTGGCCGTATGTATGTAAAACGATTAATAGTTTCTGGTCGCCGCCCGCAAGCAATTGGTCGACCATCGGCAACAGTTCGGAATCGAACGGTTCGTGTTTCAACGTTCGCCCTTCCATATGTTCTTTGAGGAAACAGGTGGTATCCGCCTCGCCTGCAAAGAAATCGACGAACGAACGGTTGGACATCTGGTTCGAGAGGAAAACCGTACGGAAGCCGGCTTCTTTATAAGCGGTTATAAGGCTTTTCTGGGTAAAAATATCATTGTAGTTTTCGGCCGAAGCAGGACTCAACAGTATCGGAACACTTTTATATGTCGCATTACTCTGTGTCAGCACATCGGTAAAATGCACCAGATTAGAGGTTTTGGACAGCAGCGGAGTGGTTTCGCGAGGATAGCCATAGAGTTGCCAGTTGAGCGCACGCGCAGTCTCCCCGATAACCATGATATACACTTCCCTTATCGAATCCGGATGCTGGGATATGGCATTAAAAGTAAAATCTTTCGAAGTCTCGTGGTAACGGCTGGTATTTTCGAGATACTCACCGGCCAGATACATATTATGGAATATATTCACCGGCCAAACGTGTAACCTGCCGCTATATTCCCTGTCTTCCTTACGGGCAATTCCCATAGCAATCATTCCGGCGAGGAATACGACACCGGCAACAATTGCCGCGCGTTTGCGGAAAGACGGCAACAGCCTGTCGGAACGCCGCAGGGACATTATCGAAAAGATAATCATCGGGACATAGAGTATAATAACTCCTGCCAATGACGGGGCCAGTTTGTCGAGAAGTTCGAAAGCCTCGTTAGAATTGGTGCTGGCAATGGTCAGGAACATATCGGTCGCAACGATCGAATTGCCGAAAAGATATAATAACACCAACTGAAGCGCTCCGAAGATAAACATGGGGGAAAAAATCAGCATAGGAATTCCCGGCCGTCGGAAAACAAGCAGGAACAACATGTACATCGCTTCGGGAACGAGTATCAGCGCTATTTTGGCAAACAATCCCAAAGGTTCGGTAAAACACAGGAAGAGATTAGGCATCACCAGCACGACGGCAAATATCCAGTAGTAAGTCCGCTGGTCGTTAAACATGCCCCGTATTTTATCCCTCAATTGTCCCATATCCCAAACACTAAAAAGCTTCGTTTATCTGGAAAAGGAAACCCGATTGCCCTTTACCAAAGCCCTAATCCAGCCTTACGTTAACTCTCTTTTTAAATTCCCAGCGGTAACCGATCCCGTAATTCGGAAGGGTGTGCTCCCAGTGAAAATTATCAAAATTCCTTAAAACATTCCCTGCTCCTACCCAGGCCACGACTCCGTGGCGGTTGTATATATGCTGGCGCAATTCGAGCTGCGCTTCCATCAACATATTATCGTGGTACTGTCCTTCGTAATATCCTCTCATGCGGTAAGACCCGCCCAGTTTCGCCATCATAGTCCACGGAGTGTCGCCGTAGTTCAATTCGGTATGCAGATCGGTGGCCAGCACCGCACCTTTCCATAATGGTTGGTAAAAGTCGGTAATAATTTCCGTCCGTGCAAATGCGTATTTATTGCCCNNAAAGGATGGGTGTATCCTCTGTCCCAGTTTAAGGAAAACTCCTTTACAGGCGCTGGTAATAACGTCCCGGGTGTCGTATATCAGCGAGAAACCGACTCCGGGGCTGTTTATCCTTGCGGATTGCCCGTTAAGCATTTCGGATCGCTCCACATTCTTGCCATATATAAAATCCGCGCTCACGTCAGGCCCCAGGTAAAGGTTCGGAGCAATCCCGAACAGGAACTCCAATTTTATCCGGTTCTCTTTACGTTTATATTCGGTCATATTGTCGTCGTTGCTCGCATTTTCGTAACCCGTTCCCCAGAAAAGGCTCGGGAAAGAAAAAGTATACAACACGTAATTAAAACGGTATTTTTCCTGCGAAAAAATATTTTCTCCCCGCACTCCCAAAAGGTAAAAACCGGTGGTCGACACATCTCCGTATATGGAAACATTGGAAAGAGGTAAAGTCGGGTCGGAACGATCCAGACTATACAACCCCGAAGCGACAAGTCCGAGGCCCAGTTTCACATCACTGGAATAATGGGGCCCGCCGATAATACTAAAATCGAACTTCTTATACCGCTTCTCTTTATTGGATTCTGAGAAGAATTTTTTGAATTTGTCCCAACCGCGATGGGAGATATCTGTAGAATCGGAGCTTTTCGGTAAATCTGCCATAGAAACGACACTGTATTTCGATACGGTAAGTTCATCGGCAGATACAATCCCCGTCAGGGTGTCATCAATAATTATCTTTTGCGCCTGCGAAGCTGTAAACAATAGAATCGCTCCCCCTATAGCCGTTATCCTGCGAACGGCAAGCCGTATCTTCATTTCTCTTTCTTTCTCTAAAACAATCCGAAACTGACCTCGCAAAACTAATAGACCAATCCCACGTTATCCACCATTATACTGTTACCTATCGTGCCCTGGTAGGCGCTGTCGTAACTCGATGATATCATAAGTATAATATGTGTCGGTTCGTCGCCGGTATCTCCCCACCCTGTTTCCACGACAGGAACGATTTTGCCATTGCTGTTTTTGCAATAATATGAATTCTCCGGCGGCAGAAGGTTCATATAGGGCTTAAAAGCAGGCAGAGTCGTTATATTGCCGTAAAGTATGGGTATTTGATAACCATTTACCCATTCGGGTGTATTGTCTCCCAATCGTTCGACTGCCGTGCCCACCCTCTTGGCGTAAACATCACCATTCTCGTCTTCCCATCGTTTTTGCAGAAGAACAATAACCGAAGCATAATCACGCCCGGGTATCTCTTTACGCGAACTAAAGCCGGTTGCCTTTATACGCGTATTATCCGGGCTTGCTTTGAGTTTATAATCCATAACCATCGCAGTGGGGCGCCTGGTAAAAGGGATACCCATCATAAGCTTACTATTGGGGTTCTTGGTATCCTTGATCGGTTCGTCCATCTGACCCAGAAAAATGCTTCCGGAAGCCAGCACGCTGATATTGATAATCCCGAGTACTTTCACATCCTCAAGCCGGGTGTCCAGCCTGGCGCATTGGCCATCCCCGCGTTTTTCGGGAAAGACGGTAGCGCTGCTTTTTATGACACCGCTTACTTTTGCCAGCACATTAGAGGTGGCCCACGGAGAACCGGCCATATTCTTATAAGGGGTATTATCGCGCAGAGTATCTCCCTTGGCAATTTCGTAGATGTAACGCGTGTTGCCTCCTATAACGGCCGACTCGTTGATCTCACGTACGACCCAGTTATCAAAATTTCCAAAAGGTAATATTACTATTTTCTGCTGACTTTTTACGGCAGAGGAACCAATCATCAATAAGCCAACCAGACATCCGGCGACTAAAAATTTCTTTCTCATAGCATCCGTTGTTTTTATAGATAAATACCGAAGATTTATCCCAACTTATTTTTTGCATAATATAGGATGCGGTTCGGCAATCTTACTAAAATGAATTTCCTTCCGATTGCTCTCGCCTTGCACTATACTTTACAAATATATTGCATTTACCACCAGCGAGTAAGTTAATTCTTCAATGGTAAAGGTTAAATGCAATCACCATCCTTCTAAGCACCTAAATGCCTTGTAGATATAGTTAGAGTAAATATTATCGGGGGTGGGGTTCATAAACCGAATACTTAATAATTAGATAATGTTTATCTAATACTTGTGAAACCGGGTTATCAGAAAGTTTAACGACTTTACGGATCAATTACGGCACGCGTATTACTGTGCATAATGCGGCACGGGTCGTAAGAGCCGTCAGTCTGTCAATCGTTTTTTCAACCTAAAAATCACTAAAATATGTTTACAGGAACAGACATTCTTACTTTTTTCAGGAATAACCCAGCCCTGGCGGTCTTCCTGACCGTCGCAATCGGTTTCTGGCTAGGTAAATTCCGCTGGAAAAGTTTCTCTCTGGGAACAGTGACCAGCGTTCTTTTGATCGGTGTAATCGCGGGACAAATGAAGATTGAGATTCCCGAACCTGCCAAAACTTTATTCTTTCTGATGTTTCTATTCGCAGTAGGATATGGCGTAGGACCACAGTTCTTCCGAGGCCTAAAGACGGATTACCACAGGTAGGCTTTGCCGCTGTCGTATGCCTCCTATGCCTGGGATCGGTGTGGTTTATGAACAACGTCGGACTTAATGTATTTATAGCCATCGTAGGTATTTCCACAGGTCCTACTTTTGTCCAGGGCTTACAACAAATGGGATGTAGTATCCTGGTTGTAGGTATCGTGGCCACTACGATTCCGCTTATAGGTGGAATCCTGATCGACAAATATGTGTTCAAATTTAACGACGCTCTAACTCTTGGATGTATTTCAGGAGCCAGGGCTACAACCGCTTCATTGGGAGCCGTGGAAGAAACTATAGAAAGTAATGTTCCGGTAATGGGATATACCATTACATATGCCGTAGGAAACACACTGCTTATAATATGGGGGCGCGGCGATCGTGCCGCTCCTCCCTGATGCTTATAATATAGCGAAATAAAACACTGTAAATCGCAGCCAATGAAAATTCCTGAATGGAGTTTGATCTTCTTAGGGTTTAATTCCCCGCCGCTTGCGGCGAAAGAATAAAAATTATTGGCTTAATGTCGGCTTAATGTTCAAATTATTCCTCAATTGACACCCCACTACTTCCGCAGTGGTAGTTCGTTCAGAAAAAAGAACAGATATCTATTAAACTGCCTCGCACAAGCTATGAGTTATCACACAGGGGACTGCGCCTTGCACCGGGGTGGTTCATTCGGAGAAAAGAGCAGACATATCTCTATTAAAAAAAGAAACCCGGCTTGCGCCGGGTTTCTTTTGATTTATATACAGATCAAATATTTCACTTGATCCAATATTTAATTAATAAGTTATAGTCCTTGTAGTGGTAACTTCTTCACGATCTTTCTTATCCCACCAAGTTCTACCAGACTTAGTTTCCCAAGCCTTAAACGCTGGATCACTAACAAGTGTTGCACGGATCTCTAGGTAGTTAGCTTCATTGATAGCATTTGGCCTAGGTACTACGTTACGACGACTCAAAAGTCCCTCATCAGTAGCGGTCATCATAACCTTTTCAAACCAAGGTGTATCCAGAGGTCCGCGTTGGTCATACGCTAAATCGTTAGATGATGTCAGAGTAGCAGGATATCCGGTGATCAGAGTCCATCTTTGCATGTTTTGAGCATGTGTAGAGAGATACACCCATACCTGAGCCATCAACGATGCCTTACCCGTGTATGGATTGGCTGCCAGATACGTATCGATCATCGCTTGGGTGATTTCGTATGGGCCGGTAGGGTTAACAGTAGGAAGCTTAGGATAAGTCTCACTGTTTGCTTTACTACCATGATAAATCTTACCGTTTGGATCCGCGATTACTATAAGATAGCGTTTAGCATCCATTTTAAGCTGGTCCATAGCAGCCTGAACACCGAGTTCATACCACTGCCCTGCGGTTTTGCCACCCAGCAAAGCGTCACCAGCCATATAAGACATCATGAAACACTGTTCAGGATAGGTAATAAGAGGATTACGCTGTTTGATGTCATTTCTTTGAGAACCCTCATTGCTACCTTCACCATCATCACCGTTACCGGAGTTATCCCAATTGTATGTGTTACCACCACTACTCATGATATAATAACGGCCCTGAGCTGGACATGCAACCCTTAATGAAATGGTAGTATCAGCACCCCATATTATGGTGTTACCTGATCCATCCTTCCATGGACCGGAACCAGCATAATGATCTGACTTGGTGATTCTCCATGACACTTGGGGATAAGTAATCCTTCGTTGAGGATAGATATTTCCTGTCACTCCCTGTGGATTCGCGCTCATGCCCACGAATAAATTATTCTCATCAAGAAGGCCCTCCCAACTAACATCAACACCATTATAAGTCCTATAATCCAGAGAATCTGAGAAATATTTTTGCATATACTCATAATCCTTGCTGATCAGAGGACTCAAATCGTTAGGACGAACCAAAAGAGGTGTACGAGGGTCGTTGGTTTTGGTAAGCTGATCAACAAAAGCAGTTGTTGCGTAATAGTTAAATACGCGCGCCAAGTCGTGACCATTCATACGTTCGTAACCGAAGTTATAGAACGCAGATTCATCATTGCCTTGCATAAGTCCTGTAGGACCTATTTCAGTGACAATATCCCTGAATTTCTGTCCGCCGTCCAGGTGTTGAAGAGCGAAAGCCATATTCAGACGAAGTGCGTTGCCGTATTTCACCCAAAGACCACGTATTTTGGCGTAATCACTCACCTTTTCCGCAGTATAACTGTCAGGTTTGTATCCGAAGAAGAAATCGTATCCGGATATATCGGTTTCGACACGTTCACCTCTGGTTCCGCTTAGTATTGCGGTCGCAGCCTTAATGTTCTGGTCGATAGCAGGATATATGTCCTGTCCAAGGTCATACTTAGGAGCCAAAATACCAGTGGCAGCTTGGAAAGCTTCGGTATATACCGCTGCACCGTTGACTTCGCAAAGATCCCAAAGGATCGACATCTGGCAAATCATCGCAATTTCACGAAGCTCTGCCCATTTCTGATAAGCGAATGGATCGTATCTTGACGACTCAGGATCGTTATATGCGTCGATATTTACTATAAGGTCATTCAAATAACGGCCCCATTTCCTATCTCCTCCATAATAATCGCCCCAGTTATTTTGCAGAGTCGAGGGTTGATCCGTTTCGTTCGGATTTCCAAAGATACCGCTCTGAAGCGCACCAGTATTTCCATACTGACCCAAACCATATCCATATGAATAATGGACATGATATTGCATGGCCTGCGTCTGATTTTGGAATATGCTTTCGCTGGCCCAAAAACTACTCCTCTTAAAGTCAGCAGTTGCTTGCGCAAAGAGGTAACGTGGATCCGTGTCAATAGCCAGATCCGGGTTGGTGTTCAACTCAATCATCTTGTCTTTACAACCGACAACGGAAATCATGAGCAACCCAACACCCAAAAAATATTTGTTTATTGTTTTCATACTTTATTGTTTATCTTTTTGGTTAGAAACGTACATTCAAAGAAAGCGAATAAGTACGGTTGAAAGCAGCACCTCCCTGAAGCGCCGGAGAAGTAACACTGTTGTTAGCCGAACCCTCAGGATTGCTCTTACCCAACATTTTGTTAACTAGGAAACATACGTTCTGAGCTGAGAATTGAAGACGAAGTGACTGAACGCCAACTTTAGACATCCATTTCTGTGGGAAGTTGTAACCCAGTGTCACCTCACGTAGTCTCAAGAAAGTCATTTCCGGAGTAAGCAAATCAGAGAATCTACTAGCCATATTATTCTGATAATATGTACTAGTTAGCATTGGCTGGATATGGCCNGCAGCGATAGCCTCGACCATGGTCATGCCTGTCAGGCTCACTGTACTACCGTCAAGAAGACTTACTACCTTATTTTCGTTAGCAGGGTTTGGTCCGAATACACCATCAATGATATAACCGTTGTAAACTTCTTGTCCGTCATAATTCAGACGTTTAAGACCACCATTAGCCTGGTCACGACCGAAGTTGGTATGGTTTGTCGCACCACCGTTGGCTACATAGGTCCAACCCGGACTTGGCATAACACCACCCTGACGGCCGTCGAAATAGATACCGAGGTCGAAACCTTTATAATCTACAGTGGTATAGAAACCATAATAGAAATCGGGTTCGGTTTTACCTAAGATCGTATAGTTGTCTGTTGAATTTGGATTACCATGTTCATCCACACCGTAATACTTATCAATGTCATTAGTAGGTATATAGGTAAAAATTTGATTCGTGTATTTAGTGCCACCAGGATGAGCAACAGAGGAAAGACCGGCATACTTGATCAGGTATTGACCTTTTTCATTTTTGGCGCGAGCGTCTTCTTTCATTCGTCCACCAACCGTCAAAACACCATAAGGTCCATTAACTGCGGCAAGAGTATTACCAGTATTCTCGTAGTTACCAAGGAGGAAAACTTCGTTAATTCCTTCGGAAAGTTCTTTGATCAGTCCGCGATCACGAGTCCAGTTACCTCCGATTTTCCACTCAACTTCACGNGTGCGTATAGGAGTAAATACTGCCGAGAGTTCCCAACCCTGGTTCTGGATATTACCCGCGTTGATAAGTCTNTCGTTCACACCAGATTCAGTTACCTGACCGACTCTCATGATCTGGTTCTTGGTATTAGATTTATAGTATGTAATGTCGAGTCCGATGCGGTCGTTAAGGAAACGAAGGTCGGTACCAAACTCTATAGACTGTTGGATTTCGGGTTTAAGGTCGAAGTTAGGAAGGACATCGATATTGCGGTTGGCCTGGAATATATTTTCCCCAAGAGGATTTCTCAGATCACTGTTAACATTATATCCACCTACACCGTCAGATGTTGCATAAGCGCCTGTACCCATACCTACCTGCGCCCAAGAAGCGCGGACTTTACCGTAAGAAAGTTTCTCAGGATCGATCTCAAACGTATCGGAGAATACCCATGCACTATTGACATTAGGATAGAATACGGAATAATTGTTCGCTCCTGCGATATAATTAGGGTAAGTTAAGCTCGAAAGCCAGTCATTACGACCTACAACCTCCAGAGTAATCTGGTTTTTCCAGGTTAGGGTTGCAATAGCACCGATACCTAAAGTAAGGCTGTTACGACGAAGATCTTTCGCTGATGCCATGCCCATTTGGTCTTGAGTTATAGGTTCTTTTGTGTTGTTAAAAGACCATACACCGGGAACCTGAAGACCGTCACGAGTACTCTTACTTGCGGACTGTGAGTAGGTAGGACCGTAAGCCTGCGCCAATACACGTACGTCGAGTTCGAGGTTGTCGTCTACGAATTTATTATTCGAGTGAAGATTAACCATCGCATCGAAAGAACCTCTGTTGCTGGTTTTAACCTCGTATCTGCCGTTTCCGCCCAGACGGTATTTGTCATTACCATAGTTGGTGGTAACATTCTGGACGTTCCAGTTGTTGTATGAAATACTACTGCCCAGATCGAGCCAATCGGTAAGCTGTGCAGTAATACCCAGGTTGGCAATTATAGATTGCTCCTGCTGAACATTACGATTGTCAGCATCTTTATTAAAATATTCGCGAAAACGACCTGAACCGTTTGAACCGTTAGCATCAGGTATACGGCTCCAGTCTTCCAGGATATAGTTTTCCCTATACCATTTCAGGTCGACGTTACGGTTCAGGTAATATCCGGTAAGCATGTCGTAGTTGTCACCGTGAGCCCAAACACCTTGGTTGTTACGGTTGTAAGCGTTACTGTTGGTGTACTGGAGCGAGAAGTTGGTACGAATATAGTCGTTGATGTCTCCGTTGGTTACAAATCTAATTTCATGTGCTTTAAATTTGTTATTTATGGCATTACCTTTGTCAGATGTGTAAGAGTAAGACAAACGGTATGTTGCTCGTTCGGAACCACCGGTAAGTGCTACAGAAACCCTGTCCTGTGAGCTGTTCTGGAAAAGTTCTCTCCAGTTATCTTCGTAAGCGCGGTATTCTTCAACAGGCCGATAATTGGAAGGATCGGTCTTATACCATGCGGTAAGTTTTCCGTCATAAGTAGGGTTATTACGAATAGATTCGAATGAAGGACCCCAGTTGACACGAATATAATCCGTAGAAGAGGAATTTGATCCTGGGATCACATCGCCTTCGTAACCGTTGTTACCATTACCACCACCCCAGCTATTCTGAAGGTCGAATGGCGATTTGTAAACCTGTCCGAATGTGTGAGAGTAGTTAACTTCGACACCTACACCTTTACGGGCGCGTCCTGATTTAGATGTTACGACAATCGCACCATTCGCACCACGAGAACCGTAAAGCGAAGTTGCGGCCGCACCTTTAAGAACGGTAACGCTTTCGAATTCACCCATGTTAAAGTTCTTCAACTGGCTACCGTATCCATTATTTTCACCGCTAACACCACCACCGTTATTTTCGAAGTGTTCGATCACGATACCATCGATCACAAAAATAGGCGCATTACTCTTTGTCAGAGATTTTGCACCACGAATAACGATCGCTGGGTCGGAAGTAACACCACTGGATGTACTTCCCATAACACGCACACCGGCTACTTTACCCTGAAGGGCTGCCATAGGGTTGAGTGCAGTAGTACGCGCAAGTTCGTCTCCGGCTACGGTAGTAGTAGCATAACCGACCTTACGGTCTTGTTTTCTACCACCAAGAGCGGTTACGACAATGGCGTCCGCCTCAATAGCGTCGGGTACCATAACTGTGTGAATAGCTGATTTTCCGGCTACCGCAACTTCCTGGGTACGCATACCCACATAGCGGAATTCCAATGTACCATTACTAGGTACGTTATTGATGGAGTAACGACCGTCTGCTCCGGTCGCCATCCCTTGGGTGGTACCTTTAACAAAAACGGTTACACCTGGGAGTGGTTGTCCGTCTTCCTGACTGGTGACCACACCGCTCACCTGGATTGCTTGTGCATAAGCACTTGTGCCCATGAACATTCCAAGGATCAACAATGCTAATAGTCTAATTTTCTTCATAGAAAAGCATTTAAATTTGAAAGGAGTTAATAATATATTGATCAGGCCAAATTCGTGCACACAATAAGTCCATACGAAAACCTAACTAGGGGCAAATATATGTATATAATTCAAAAAAAAAAACTTTTTTTTAGGCTTTTGCCTTTATTGACGTGATAATTTTGGACTTGGATTGTCAACTTAAATTTATTGCCGAATTTATTAAAATATTTACCGAATTCGGCGTGCCGGTCATTTATCGGCAAGTAAAGCCTGAAGAAACCTCCATGATTTTGATACTGTGGAGATTTCAAGTTTTTCGGAAGGAGAATGCTCGCCACGCAAGGTCGGCCCTATGGAAATAATGTCCAACCAAGGGTATTTAGCGAGAAACAACCCGCATTCGAGGCCGGCATGGATAGCTTTAATTTTGGGAGTGTGTCCGAATAATTGTTGATATAACTCATCTGCACGCTTTACGAACGGGGAATCGGGATTTGGGGTCCAGCCGGGATATCCGTCGGTATGTATCACGTCAGCTCCCGCCAAAAGAAACAAATCTTCGATATCTGTGGCTATATTCAGTTTAGCGCTCTCGATCGAGCTGCGCTGGGATGTGGTAACGACTATAAATCCATCGGGACTGGATTTAACCGAGGCTAGGTTGGTGGATGTCTGGACAAGGCCGGGCATGGTATGGCTCATTTCGATAACTCCATTGGGAATAGCCCCCAGAGCCGCAACAAGCCGGTATGCTTTCCGGCGGCCAATGATATATTTGACATACTCTGACGATTCCATCTCGATAGACATATCGGGTTCGATATGCGAGTATTCGGCAATGATATCTTTTTTATTTTTCTCGAATTCTTCAATCAGCGACTGGAACTGTCTGTTGGGAAGAGCCACCGTGGCCAGGGCATCACGCGGGATCGCGTTACGCAGGTTACCTCCGTCTATATGAGCTAGCCGTACGTCAGCCAGATTCATCAATGAACGCAGAACACGCGCCAGTAATTTATTGGAATTGGCAAGCCCTTTATGTATAGAATCTCCCGAATGCCCACCCTGCAAGCCACTGATAATTATATTATGGTAAGTATAGCCATGCTGGGCCACTCGTTTGGGTTTGTATTTGAATGTCGCGAGGGTATCGACGCCGCCGGCGCAACCGATAAATATCTCGCCTTCATCCTCCGAGTCGAGGTTTATCATCTTCCTGCCGGTAAGCATATCATCGCCTATATGCATGGCTCCGGTAAGTCCCTGCTCTTCGTCGACGGTAAACAACGCCTCGATGGCCGGATGTTCCAAATCTTTATCGGCCAGAACGGCCAGTTGAAGCGCCATCCCGATACCGCAATCGGCGCCGAGTGTTGTTCCTCTTGCTTTCACCCATCCGTCTTCTACATACGCCTCGATAGGATCTTTGTCGAAATCTATCTGCACCCCCGGATCTTTCTCGCAAACCATATCCATATGGCTTTGCAGGATAATCCCCGGAGCGCCATCGTAGCCTTGGGTAGCGTCTTTCAGTATAACGATATTACCTGCCCGGTCTTCTCTGTATCTAAGATCGTGCTCACCGGCAAATTCTTTGAGCCATGCACGAATTTTATGTTCTTTCTTGGAGGGGCGGGGAATTTGCGTAATCTGATCGAAAAGGGTCCAGACGGATTGTGGTTCGAGTCCGGCAAAGGGATTGAC
>JGI994J12354_10001999_pt1 | contig 20333 bp, 8 predicted proteins | sample IntmicLarv3ML3BL_FD_12354 | JGI IMG/M metagenome (IMG submission 12354)
AGATTTATTTCTCCGGCTTTTTCAAGAAGAAGAGTGCAATCAGACCAACTGCTGTGAAGCCAATGGAGAGAAGGAGGGTGCTGATGTAAGACTGGCTCACATCGTAGAGTGCGCCGGAAATGGAGCTGCCGAAGGAGCCAATCATGAGGCAGGAGCTGATGAGAGGGAAGTTGGTGGCATAGTGCTTGCTGCCGAAAAAGTCGTAGCCGAGGGCGGAGTTTGTGGGCGTGACGCAGCTGTAGCACAGGCCGCCGAGGATGAAGCCGAGCACCAGCAGGGGCAGTTGGCTGCCGGCGATGGCGCCGATGAGGACGGCCGAGGTGATGAAGAAGCCGAAGATGGCCAGCAGCATGGTCGGCCGATAGCCCTTTCTGTCATAGAGGCGGCCGAAGAAGATACGACCCACGCCGTTGGCGACGGAAATAAGACCGACGATGGTGGTGCGAAACGAGGGGGAGACATCGGGCACGACCTCGAGCATGATGCCGCTGGCCTGGCTGATGATAATCATGCCGACGGCGCTGATGAGCACGGCCCAGAGGTAGTAGAGGAAAAATGCAGGCTTGCGAATCATTTGCGGTGTGCTAAAGTCCAGCGAGGACTGCTGCCGCTGGGGGGCGGGGGGGATTTGCTCGGGCTTTGGTAGCACGATGAAGAGAGCGGAGAAAATGAAAATAGCACCGATGACCGAGCCTATGGCGAGAAAGCTGCCACGCCAGCTGTTTGCAAAATAGGGCGTGATGACTTGAAAGATTTTGCCGATGATGAAGCTGCTCAGACCCATGCCCATGAGCAGGAAACCGGAAATCATGCCCTGCCTGTCGGCAAACCACTTTGACAGGGTGCTGAGCACCGGATTATAAGAAAAGCCGCCGCTAAAGCCGATAATCACGCCGATGGAGATATACAGATGCATGGGCGTGCTTGCTCTGGAGGCGAAAAGGAAGCCGACAATGTTCAATACGCCGGAGAGAATGATGAGCGTTCTCGGCTTGATGCCGCGGCCGAGCAGCTTGCCGCTGATCATACCACTGACGGAGAAGAAGAGCATGACGAGAGTGAAGGTGAGGGAGAGGTCAAACTTCGACCAGTGGGGGAATTCCGCTGCGATGGGGAGCGAGAGCGTCGTCCAGGAGTAGGCCACGCCGGAGGAGAGAAGAATTAGAAAGCCGAAGAAGGCATAGACCCAGCGGTTACAATTTGCAATCATAAAAACAAATCCTTTTTTCAATATATGTAATGGTTTGCGGAGGGGTAATGCAATCTTGAATCAAATAATGCAAATTTGAATTACCAATGATTCACTTTTGGAAGTATTGCTGTATTTTTTTGTATTTTTTTAGGTTTTTTGCACAAAATTGTTCGCATTTTCCTATTATAACAGAAACCAAAAATTTAACAAGAGGTATTTTGAGATTATTTTTTATTGGTGACAGCTTCGGGTTTTCGGCGGGATTATTTGGTCTTGCCGAAGGGATATTGCTGCACAACAGAGAGAGGCACACAGGCGGGCTGCTTCCGCTTGCGTGCCTTTTTTTGGAGCGAAATGGCAGAGGAGAGCGCAGTGAAGATGCGGCGCAGCGGCATGGATTTTGCCCGGGGGCTTTGTGTCCGGTTTTTTCGTGAGGGCGAGTGGAAGCGTAGCTTCATTGTAGCCTTTTGGGCAAAGAAATCGGTTTCGGCTTTGTGGCAGCCCGGGTGGACTGCCACAATAACCGAAACCCTATAAATGCTTGTTAGGTTATTTCGCGCTTTCCGCGCTTCTTTTTATTCGGCTGTAGTGCCACGCCTATCCCTACGAGAGCTGCGGCAAGGAGGGAGAGCAGAGAAGTGAAAATGCCGGCGCTGCCGGTGTGCGGCATACCGCCGAGCGGCACCATTTCATCAAAGAGCCACATTTCCTCGTCGGGATTCCAGTTCCATCTTCCCAGAGGTATGCCATCTTCATCGAGCTCGATGAAGCCGTCGCCATCGGGTATCAGCTTGCGCCCCGGTACACTGGGGCTTGGCGGCGTGCCGGGATCGCTACCGCCCGGCGTGTAGGGTGTCTCGGGCGTCTCTGGTGTTTCGGGCGTCTCTGGTGTTTCGGGCGTCTCTGGTGTTTCGGGCGTCTCCGGCGTTTCGGGTGTCTCCGGCGTTTCGGGTGTTTCCGGTGTTTCCGGTGTTTCGGGTGTTTCGGGTGTTTCGGGTGTTTCGGGTGTCTCCGGTGTCTCTGGTGTTTCCGGCGTCTCGGGTGGCTCCGGTGGTTTCGGGCCATCGGGAGGCGCATCCTTGGTGTTCGTTATGACGATATTATCCGCCACGATTTCAAAATTATCTCCAAGCAGAGCGGACACCTCGTTCGCTCCTTCAAGGACGAAGAATGTGCGGCTATCGGCCTCGGTGGGCGTGGGGTATCCACTCGGAGCGGTAGTCTCCACCAACATGTACAGGGCGCTGTGCGAAGGAGTCAGCCAGGCGGAGACGAAATTCGCCACGCCGTTGTCGCCGCCGGTTGTTTTTTCCGTAATCAGATAGAAGTTCAGGCTGCCGACGGAAACCATTTCGGTCGGTGTGTCAGAGCCATAATATCCGCCGTCCTTCACCGCCATGTACAGCTTGAATGTTGCGCCGTTCAGCGTGGTAAAATCATTCGCATCAATTTTTTGCAAGGATAAGTCCACTTGATTGGCCCCAGCATCCGCATCCGTGCCCTGCACAACATAATTGTCTCTTGTTGCCGTGGAGGAATGAGATGTGCCCGCAAGCTCAATTTTGTTCCAGAGAGCTGACGGAACTCCCACCGAAGCCGTGACCAGTGCATCATATGTGATCCGAATACGCATCTCATCGGGGAAAACAAATTTGACGGCATTGGAACCGATGACTCTCTGCCACGTCCATTCGTCGCCGGAGGCAGACTCGGTCACATTTTTATCCACCCAGGAGCTGCCCTCGCGGGCTTCAACCTTTATCGTGCTGTAATAGAAGGTCAGGTTGCTGCTCATGGTGTCGGTTGCAATAATCGTGCCGTCCCCGTCCAGTGCGAGCTCTCGACTGTTTGGGTTGACCTCAATCGTCACCTTCGCAGTTCTTCCGTCGAGCGTCATCCCCTTTGTCACGGGGTCGTTGACAAAGTCGGCGGAGGCACTGTTGGAAAAATCTGTGTCGAATGTGGTGGATTCGATTGTTGCGGTGTTCAAAAGCGTTACGCTACCCTGCGTACCGGGGTTTGGTATACGGAGCTGGTAGCGGATGGTCATTGTCTGCGCTTTTGTATACCAGACGGGGTCAGCTGGCGTGCTGCTGCCTTGCAGGAGCGTGCTCAAATCCACGGTAAGCGTATTGTCGGTGATGAGCGAGGTTTCGTCAGCAAGCTTATACTGCACGCTTCCGACGGTCACATAGAACGAATCGGGGACATATTCTAATATGGCATCGAACGTATCAGTAAATATCGCCGGGTCGGTATCGTTAAACAGCGGATACTTGGTGTTGTTGTTTCCATTGAGCATCACCGCATAGTCAAAGACCGAGCGGTCTGCTGACGATGCTGAAACACTGACTGCCTTGTGTATCGGCCAAGTGTCGTTGACAGTATCCTGCTCAATGGGGTGGCCGGCTCTGTCTCTGATTGCCGCAAGGTTGTGTAAAAAAGCTCCGACATTGGACTTCAACAGCGATTCAATGCTCGTTCTCGTCCAGCCGCTGAAAGTCGTTCTGGAAAAGGGGAGCGTATAGGTAACCGTGATTGTTTTCGCATCGTCATATGGCCATATGCTGCCGTTGCGAGAGGTGATATTTGTGCCGCCGAAATAAATCGCCCAAACGTTGGTGTTGTTGCTGCGGGCATACGTATACGGCAATGGGGCAGTCTCTCCGGAAATGTCAACTGTCGGTGGCTCTGACGGGTGATTGTTGACGGGAACCTGGTTTGTTCCGGCTTGCACGCGCAAATCATCTTGCAGATAGAAGGACGTGTCCTTGTTTCCTGCGGGTACGTTCACCACGATGGTGTACTCAACTTCGTAGCCTGTTCCGGCCGCATTTGGGCGAGGCATGGACGAGGTTTTTGCAATGGTGACGTTCGTGGGCGACACGGGGACGCCCGTCTGGCCTGCGTGGTAAGTGCGCGTGGCGGTGGCAAAGAGCGAGCCGAATCGAATCGTGTTATGATGCGTCACGCTGAGGGTGTCCGGCCATGTTTGAGCAGGAAGCGTGGGTGCTGGCGTATTGTATTCGAGCTGCATGCGGTATATCGTCCCGAATGTGCCGCCTTCGGGGGTGACGGCATCAGCAGCGGGGACATTGAGCGTTAATGTCGTCGTTTCGATTGTAAGCAAACCGGCATCGGCCAGTTGCTTCGCTGTAAGGGTATAGGAATTCGCATTTGTAAACAATCTGGGCGAAGTGTAAAAACGCACGATGATATCCTCCGGGGCGGGAAACTCCATCGGATAAGCACTGGAGGTTGCCTGCACATCGGTTATGGTCTGCTCATTGAGCTTCATGGTGCCATTACCGACGTAGGCTGTCCACTTGTCTTTGCTGCTGTTATCGCTCTTAGCGATTGTTGTGCCGCCGATACTGGTCTGCTCGGAATCGGTTTTGCTTCCTGCGCTTGATTCCACTGTTGCATCATTTCCGGCATAGTAGGTGGCGGCGAGCGAGGTGCGGTTGCCTTCCTCAAGGAACTTGACAAGGTCGAGTGTGTATGTAACGGAAATTCTGCCGCCGGGGTTCAGCACGACGCCGGTGAAATTATAGGTAAACTCGTGGGCTGCGGCATCCCACACAACACTCATTGGGGTTGAAGAGCCGAAGCTTCCACCGGCAGGGGCTATTCGATAGCTGAAGCCGCTATATGCGTCCTGCTGCGCCGTTGTGATGGCGGACTTACTTCCGCCTTGGGATGTGCGCGTAAAAGGCTTGTCAGTCAGCGTGATATCTGTGATTTCCTGCGGCAGGGCGGCAGTCGTATCGCCGGTGGCTGTGATTGTGAGGGTATAGTTAATCTTGTTGTCACTCGTGATGCTGGAGGCGGACTTGACTATCGTGATTCCCGGCGGTGGTGCTATGGGCGGGGCGAGGTCAAATATAATTGTGGAATCTCCGCCAAAATCCAAGCTAATTTGGCCGGAATCCGTTCCTGCTTCAAATTTCGTGTTCATTGTAAGCTTAAATGTGGTATCGGTGTGGTCAATAAAATTTTCATTGCGGGGAAGGCCATCTTTGTCAAAATCTCCGAACTTGATTTTGAAAACGCCGTTGCCGGCAGTGGCGGTATATGTGCCAACCGGGCTGCCGTTGCTAAGGAGAATCTGTTCGGGGTTGTTGACATCCTTGAGGAGATTGATTCCGCTCGGCAATGTATAGAGCAAAAAACCGTCCCCATTGTATCCAAACTGTCCGTTTGCGCCGGTCGTTTCCACAAAGCTTACCTCAATGGTATAGTTGGCACCGTCGATGAGAGGCGTGCCGGGAGACACTGTCGCACCGGAGGAATTCTTTATCACGACGCCTGTGACGAAATTGTTCAAGTCCCACGCATCGCCCGGTGCGGCAAAGGCTGGGATGCCGGGGCCTGCTGCAAGCAGTAAAAGCACGAGTGAAAGAGCCAGTGATAGAAGCCTTTTTGATTTGTTTTTCATTATATTTAACCCCTCTTTTGAAAATTTATTAACACTTTATACTGAAATATAAAGTGTCCCCTTCATTCATTATGCATCAAGCGGCTACATCATAGTGATGATGCCACTCGTTGGAAGCTTACACGTTTTTTGTTTAATTGAGCTCTGGGGAATACGCCTTCATGTATTCAATGAATTTATGCTCCATCTGCGAGTATTCCAAGTCTTTGCGCACCAGCATCACGAGCTCCAAGGAAAAAAGCCCGCCTTTTGGAGCAACCTTCACAAGCCCCTCGTAATCAATCTGGTCTTCAATATAGTCGGCCATGAGCAGTGCGCCCTTGTTTTGGCGGCAGAGCTCGAGTCCGGCTTGAAATCCACCTGTTTCCAGACGGACATTCACTGACAGCTTTTGCTCGGTGCAGTGCTTGAGCAGGTATTGGTTCGCCCTGAAAAATTCCGAGCACAGAATCAAGGGCGTTTCGTCAAAATCGCTTATGTCAAGCCCGCTCAGCTTTGAAAGCGGGTTCTCTTTATGCACCAGAGCGTAGTAATGCGCATCATGCAAAATAGCGACATCAAAATTCTCTGTGTTGGCCGGGCGGGTGGTAAGCGTAACGAAGGGCTCGTTTCCGTGGGCGAGCTCCATTGTCTGGTCAAAATTGCGGCGCATGGATTTCATTTTGCAGTTGGGCTGCTCTTCTTGAAAGTCCATCATGTACATGTGCAGCGACGTGTCATACAGGTTATTGGAGTAGGCCAGCCGCAGCAGATGATTGTTTTCCGCATGCATGGTGTTCAAATCGCGCCGGAATTGCTGCAAACTGCGAAACAGGGCAGAGGAGTATTCACAAACGCTCTCCCCATAGCTGGTGAGAGAAAATCCACGGGGCGTGCGCTCAAGCAACGGCAGGCCGAGTTTTTCTTCCAGCGCTGTAATCTGCCGGTTTAAGACTTGAGGCGAGATATAGAGCTTTTGCGCCGCCGTGCGGAGGCTTGTGTACTGCGACACCACCATAAAGGTATAAAGAGCTGACAACTTGCCGGATAATAATGGATCATCCTGTAGTTCAAAATATGATGCGACATGGTCCATGCCCACTTCGCATCTCCCCCCTTCTATAATAAAACCATGCACTAAGTTATTGCATTGGAGCCTTAATTTATGATGCGATACAGTTCTTGCCCATTTCGCATCTTTCCCCTTCAATAAAGGCTACTACAGCTATTATATAGAAGCATTTCAAGACTATCAACCATTTGACTATCATCGGGTGGCAAATAAATACGTTAAGCAAGAAGATTCGCTTAATAAATACTACCCATTTTGTTCGAAAATGAATCATAACGCAATAAATCTGCTAGAGCAAAATGGCAATGATATCAAGCATTGACAACAAAAATGATATAAAAAATAGCGAATTACTGCTTAATTAAGAAGTAGCATCAATAGAGGTGCTATCAAATAGCGGAAAAGGTGCTACTATACGAAATGTTCACATGTTATAATTACTAATATGTTGTTATGTAAATTATCCTGCGTTTTCCGTCGAAAAAAACGAACGAACGAATGTGCAATAATTGTTTGAAAATGTGCAGCATTCCCTTAAATACATATGAAGCTAAGGATAAGCAGGAATAATAAAGTGATTTTTGCGTGAAAGACAAAGTAGGAGGTAGCGGATGTGGGGAGCTTTAATGTGAGCGAAAAGGCCTGGAAAAAAGTAAGAGACTTATTGCCGTCTGACCAATTGCCTCACGCTGGCAGGCCGCCGAGGCCGAACCGGGACGTGCTCAATGCCGTGCTTTGGGTCGTGAAAACGGGCGCACCGTGGAGAAAGCTACCAAAGCGTTATGGCCCGTGGAGCACGATTTATACTCGATTTCGTGTGTGGGAGGATGCGGGTGTGCTTGAGGAAATATATGAAATACTCGATGTAAACGCCTACATAAAGGAATTAAGCGCAGACACAACAAATGCGAGAGCGCAGCAACGTGCCGCAAGTGCAGAAAAGGGAAGAGAACGCAGGAAAAAGGCCGAAAGCAGACGCACATCGGGAATGAGAAAGGAAACAGAAGCCGCATTGATTAGTGACGGACAGCGGACTCTGCCAAAACCCCATGCAATTGATTATCTGAATTCTGATTTTCTTCATTTATAGAAGGATGCGGAGCTGCGAAACGCTCTTTCGGAAACATCATGCAATTTTTTGTGCCACTACACACCCGTGAGAAGTAAAACGAAGGATGGGACAACTATGGAATTTCTCAAACTATTGACGTGGGAAAACATCAATGCATCAGAGGGACGACGAAATCTGGGGGAGGACATGCCAGTTGTGGTGTACCGTCTCATGCAATACGCCATACACGATGAACTGGCCGAACGGTATTCATTAGAAGAAGCGCAAAGCATCATACGGGATTCGGGACATCGTGTTGGTATCGTTTTTTTCAACCAACTTTTTGATAGGGCATTGCCGTTCAACGAGTTTATAAGTGAGCTGCAACGCACGCTCAAGGAATTCAAAATCGGTGTGCTACGTGTTGAAAAATCTGAACCCGAGCAGGGGAAATTTGTACTCACTGTGGCAGAGGATCTTGACTGCTCCGGATTGCCGATTCTAAACGAGACGGTCTGCTATTATGACGAGGGTTTTATATCGGGCATTCTGGAAGCATATACAGGAAACAAATTCAATGTCGTAGAAATTGATTGCTGGGCAACGGGGGATCGTGTTTGCCGGTTTACTGCAGAGGTTATTTAGCGTATGGGGGAAGCAAACAGCAGCTTTGCACTGGAATCATCCGGGATTCAAGATGAAATTACAAAGCTGAATGCTGCTCTGGCACAGTTTATGGCGGGTGAAACCTCGGTGCAGCTTGCCGAGAGCAGCTTTTCCAAGGAGTTATCTTCACTGACCAAAAACTTGAGCCGGTTATTTGCGCACCATGAGGAACTGAAACGTTTTTCGATTGATTTGGCAGAAGGGAATCTTTCGGCAAGTCTGCCGCAACGGGAGAACCGGCTTGCCGGGCCGCTGAAATCATTGCATGCACAGATGCTGCACTTGACTTGGCAGGCCAAAGAGGTTGCGGACGGCAACTATAATCTCAGCGTTGACTTTATGGGCGAGTTTTCTGAAGCATTTAATCGGATGATTCTTCAACTTGGCGAGCGGGAGACACAGCTCGTGCAAGGGCAAAAGGCTCTACTTACAGTTTTAGAGCACACGCCAAGCAGCGTTGTCGTTGTAAACCGTGAGACGGGGACGATTCTGTTTCAGAATGAGGCAGCACAGCTGCTTTTGGCATCTGATCAGCTTGCGGAGCACGAGGGAGGCCTCACCGTTGAGCAGGCATTGATAGGCTTTTGCAAAGAATGTAGTGATGCAATTACGTGGGAGCTCTGCTATGGGAAGCCTTCGCTCTATTTGAGTGTCTATTCGAGTCAAATCAGCTGGCGGAACGAGGCGGCTCATTTACATGTTTTGCGAGACGTAACGAAAGAAAAGCAGAAAGCAGAGGAGCTGCGCACGTTTGCCTACCATGACCATTCCACTGGTGTGGGTAACCGCAACAGCGGGCTGGAGTATTTGGGCAGACAGCTTGAGAAGCAGGAGCCGTTTGCCGCTGCGTTTATTGATATGGACGGGCTGAAACACATCAATGATACGTTTGGACATGTTGCCGGAGACTCTGCCTTGCGTGAGTTGGCGCAGACACTGCTTGGCATCGTGCGTGACAATGACTGCGTGTTTCGAATGGGCGGCGATGAGTTTCTCATTGTATTTCACAAATCGGCCACGGATATTGTAGAGCGTATTATTACTCGTGTGCGCAGGGCGCTCCTAGTAAAAAACGAGCAGCTGGACTATGACATCGCATTTAGCGTTGGAGCATATATGTATGACGGCAGAGAGCCGCTTGGGGTTGAAGAATTGCTGCGCAGGGCAGACAATATCATGTATTTGGAAAAGCGGCAGAAGAAGGGCGTCTGCGAAGAGCTCCATATCTGATTAAAGGTCGTGAGGTTAAGGTGTCTATCATAAAAACAATTCGAACAAAAACGGTCGCACGCAGACTTTGCTTCTTTCTGCTGTGTCTGGTTTTGCTGTTGAATTTATCTGGCTGTGCTTTCGGGAGGCAAAGCACAGCTATTACTGTGTATCCGGAATATGACGATTACAGAGACATTCCGGGCATTACACAGGAGGAAATCGAGCAGATTGAGGCTCTGAAAGCCTCGCATATGACGCTTATTTATGGCATGTGTCCATCCACCGAGGCTTTTTATGACGAGCAAGGAAATGTGAATGGTTATTCGGCGCTTTTCTGCGCATGGCTCACAGATTTGTTCGGGATTCAGTTTGTCCCACAGATTGTCGAGTGGGACGATTTGCACAGTCAAATGCGGGCAGGGGCGATTGATTTCACCGGAGAGCTGACATCGAATTCTGAGCGACTAAAAACATATTACATGACAAGCTCAATCGCAGAGCGAAGCATTCACACCATTCGATTGCAGGGGGCAGAGAAGCTGGGCGAGATAGCGCAGGAGCGCAGTTTGAGATTTGCGTTCCTCGCCGGAACAAGCACGGAGGCTCTCGTTGCGCCTGTGGCAGAATACGAGTTCGAATCAAGCCTCATAAACGGCTACGATGAAGTTGTTGCGGCGTTGCGCAACAGGGAAATAGATGCCTTTTTAATCGATTCTCCTGCGGAAGAGGCGTTCGATGCCTATGACGGCATTGTGTCGGAGAGTTTCTTCCCGCTTATATACACACCGGTTTCGCTTGCGACCCTTGATGCGCAGCTCAGTCCGATTGTCAGCGTGTTGCAGAAGTATTTGGATCAAGGCGCAATGCCCCGGCTCACGAAACTTTACAACGAGGGGTATCAAGAATATCTGCAACACAAACTCTTTTTGAAGCTCACAGAAGGAGAAAAGGCGTACATTGCCAACCACGTGAACAATGATATGCCGATTTCTGTTGCTATGGAGTTCGAGCTCTACCCCACAATCTTCTTTAATGCACGAGAGGATGAATGGCAGGGAATTGCCGGCGATGTGCTCAAAGAAATTGCAAAGCTTACAGGTCTGCGCTTTGAAGCAGTCAATACGCCGGATAATGCATGGCATGTGCTGCTGGATATGCTAGAAAGCGGGCAGGCCTCCATGACAACGGAATTGATTTATTCCGCAGAGCGGGCGGGACGTTTTCTTTGGGCAGACAAGCCGTACACCGAGGATAGGTATGCTCTGCTCTCCACGATTGAGTATGAAAATATCAGCATCAATCAAGTGTTTCATTCTAAGGTAGGTCTCATCCACGAGTCCGCCTACGCCGAGGTGTTCCACACTTGGTTTCCCGAGCATCCAAACACGGTGGTTTATATGAACATAGACGATGCGTTCAAGGCGCTTGAAAAGGGAGAAATCGATCTTCTGATGACGGCGAAGAACCTCCTCCTCCGTGTGACAAACTACATGGAGCAGCCCGGCTTCAAAGCAAATTTAGTGTTTGAGCGTAGTTACGGCTCCTCCTTTGGGTTTAATAAGGACGAGGCAATTTTGCGCTCCATCGTCAGCAAGGCGCAAGATCTTGTAGACACGGAGAGTATAACAAGTCGTTGGACAAGTAAGGTTTTTGACTATAACAGCAAAATCCTCAGAGACATGATTCCGTATGTGGTTGCGTTTTCAATCATGCTGCTGATTGCGCTCATTGTGGTTGTTTACCTGTTTTTGAAAAACAGAAAAATAAACAAAAATCTGGAGAGACTTGTTGCAGAGCGGGCGAGCGAGCTTGCGTTGCAAACGGCGACATTGACAACGGTGTTTGAATCAATTCCGGATCTCATTTTCTGCAAGGATTTGGACTGCAATTTTACACAGCTTAACGACAGCTTCAAAAAGCACTTCAACTGCTCCGACGACATCATTGGCAAAAATGATGAAACCGGTCTTGGCCTGCCCGCCGACATGGCGGCGGCATGCCGCAAGACCGACCGGGAGATTATCAGCGGGTGCAAATCCATTACGGTTGAAGAAACGATTCCATCGGCAGATGGAACATTCCCGCTTTTTGAAACAATCAAGACGCCTCTGATTCAAAACGGGAATCCCGTTGGAATTGTGTGCATTTCACGGAATATCACGGAGCGCAAAGCGGTTGAAGAAGAGCTAGAGAGCGCAAGCCGCGCCAAGGGAGATTTCCTCTCCCGCATGAGCCACGAAATCAGAACGCCGCTCAATGCGATTATTGGCATGAACAACATCGCCATGAACAGCAACGATTTGGAAAAGACACACCAATGCCACGAGAGAATCGACGATGCATCAAGGCATCTGCTCGGCATCATCAACGATATTCTTGATATGTCTAAAATCGAGGCGGATAAATTCGAGCTCTCCCGGAGTGAGTTTGACTTTGAAAAGATGCTGATGAGCATCATCAATGTGACACATTTCCGTGCGGAGGAGAAAAATCAAGAGCTCGTTGTTCATCTGGGCAGGGATGTGCCGGCGATAATACTTGGCGATGAAATCCGGCTTTCGCAAGTAATAACCAATCTGCTCTCAAATGCGGTGAAATTTACGCCGAAAAACGGCTCCATCCTTTTGAATATTGAAAAAATTGCCGACTCGGACAGCGACGTTACATTGCAGTTTGAGGTTGTGGACAATGGCATCGGCATTTCCGAAGAACAGCAAGCACGCCTTTTTGCCTCTTTTGAACAGGCGGACAGCAGCATTTCCCGTAAATTCGGCGGTACAGGGTTGGGGCTCGCTATTTCGAAGCGGATTGTTGAGCTCATGGACGGGCGGATATGGATTGAGTCGGAGCTTGGCTGCGGTTCAAAATTTGCATTTACGATAAAGGTGGAAAACTGTGAGGAGAAGATTCACACAAAAATATCGCCCAGAATAGATAAATCAAATATCCGTATTCTCGTCGTGGATGACTCCGAAGAGACGCTGCGCAGCTTTTCGCAAGTGATGGAGGCACACTGCTTGCCATGCGATGTTGCAACCAGCGGCTTTGAAGCGCTGGAAATGATAAAGCAATGCGAGGAGGAGCCGTATAATATCTTCTTTGTTGACTGGCAGATGCCGGGAATGGACGGCATTGAGCTGACCAAAAGAATCAAGGAAATCACAGGCGACAATGCAGTCGTGTTCATGATTTCAATTGCCGCATGGAACATCATTGAGCGCAAGGCATTTTTGGCAGGCGTAAAGAGCTTTATCCCCAAACCCGTTTTCCCGTCGTCCATCGTCAATGCGATTAACGAATGCCTTGGCGTAGAGTCGGCAAAGGCGGAGGCACATTCGCAGGGCGCAGATACAATACCGGATTTGAGCGGCAAGTGCATACTGATTGCCGATGATATTCCAATCAATCGGGAGATTATGAGCGCCGTCTTGGAGGAGACTGGAGTTGCCATTGATTTTGCGGTTGATGGGCAGATGGCCGTTGCAATGTTCTGCGAGAAGCAGAGCGAATACAGTTTGATTCTCATGGACATTCAAATGCCCGGAATAGACGGATACGAGGCGACGCAGCAGATACGCACACTGCCACAGTCATGGGCGAAGGAGATTCCTATTCTTGCAATGACGGCCAACGTGTTCAAGGAGGACATTGAGAAGTGCCTGGCAGCAGGCATGAACGACCATGTCGGAAAGCCGATTGATTTAGGCGACTTGTTCACAAAGCTCAAAAAATACTTGACATAGCCGGAATACGCAAATGATTCACCCACGCAGAGGGCAAAAATCACCCTGCAAAAGTTAAGCTAGAAGCATGGAAATATGCGCAAATTGTACAAATGATGAAAGCTCAAAATGGGTTCTCGTTAAGTTCTTTATTACGGAGGTGGCGTCATGATTGAACGCCTTAGAGATTGGGCTACATACAAATTACCCGCAAATACCTGGTCGGCACATAAGCACACAATTGCAAAGTTGAATGTGCAGATGCTTTGTCTATGTAGCCTTCTCGCTTGCATTGTGCTGCTTCTCTTTACGATATTTCCTTTTTTTGTAGAACAGATTTACTACAAGGGAATTTTTTACTTATCCACTGCGATTGTCTGCTTTGCAATTTTTGTTGTAACTACAAGGATTCGCCAAGGTAAGCTCTCGGCAGAGAAAACGTTGATTCCACTGCTGATACTGTTTGGCATAACGCTTATGGCCTTTGCATTGCTCATCAGCGTTTTCTGGCAACGGGAGTCCACGGCGGTCACATTTCTCATTATGTTTATGGGCATGCATGCGATGTTTTTGTTCCGACCTACAACACTGCTGATTGCCCAAGTGATTGAAATCGTAATCTTCTTCATCTGCATTATCATGGTGAAACCATATGAAGTTTATATCTATGACATGGTGAACATGCTTGAAGCATTTATTCTCAGCATGGTTCTCCACTGGAACCTCAACCATATGCGGCTGGCGGATATGGTGACGAAGCATGAGATGGGAGAGAATCAGACAGCGCTGCAAGATGCGTTGAGCAAAATTGAAAAATATAATGTAAACTTGAATGAAAAAATTGAGGAAGGCATTGCGCTGCTCGAAGAAGAGCGCCAAGGCAGTCAGTTTTTATATGATTCCAATCCGCAGATCAATTTGATTGCCAGTTTTGATTTCAAGGTAATCGACTGTAACCCCGCCGCTATAAAATTTTACGGATATGAAAATAAGGATGAGCTGAAAAGCGGCGTGCTGGAAAAGGTTATGAACTCCATTCCCAAAATCATGCCCAATGGAGAGGCTTCTATTTCCATGGTGAAAAGATTCTCGGATGCCATTGCGTTGGGAGAGACTTCGTTTGACACGTTGCTTGTATTTGATGGAGAGGAAATTCCGTTCCACTTTGATTTGAAGTGCGTGGATTATAAAGGCTCTCAAGTAATTGCAATCTATCAGACCGATTTGCGAGAGCTGAAAAAAGCAGAAAAAGACCTCGAACGCCGTGATACGCTTCTATCGGCCGTGAACATGGTTGCGGCTCGCCTCATGTCCGTTGAGGATGAGGACTTTTCCACATCCCTTTTGGAGAGCATTGCCCTGCTCGGCAGGAGCATTGATGTGGAAAGAGTGACTGTGTGGAAAAACTACGAGCATGATGGCGAGACGTACTGCACGCAAATTCATGAATGGAACGAAGGCATTGAGAGGCAGGACGGCCAGAAGCATACCCGCAATGTCTGCTATTCAGAAACGATACCGACGTGGATGGGAATTTTACGCAACGGAGGATGTGTGAACGCCGTTACGAAAGACATGATTCAAGTTGAGCGAGAGCAGATGGAGAGTCAGGGCGTTGTTGCCATCCTAGTTGTTCCCATATTCATTCGGGATGTGTTTTGGGGCTTCGTCGATTTTGGCGATTGCGTCAACGAGAGAGTATTTAGCAGTGCAGAAGAAAAAACCCTCAAGTCGGGCGGCCTGTTCATTGCGTCGGCACTACTCAGAAATGAGATGACGGATAATCTGATCACGGCCAGAGAAGAAGCGCTTTCGAGCACAAGGGCGAAAAGTATTTTCCTTGCGAACATGAGCCACGAGATACGAACACCCATGAACGCAATCATTGGAATGACGACAATTGCGAAAAACACAGATTCACCACAGAAAATCAACGATTGCCTTTCCAATATCTCCATTGCGTCGAGCCACCTGCTTGGGGTGATTAACGACGTTCTCGACGTGTCAAAGATTGAGGCGCAGAAGTTCGAGCTGACGTGCGAGGAATTTGACTTCATGGAGATGTTCAAAAGCGTTGCCTCCATCACGGATGCGGCGATAAAAGAAAAAAACCAGGTGATTGCATTCGACTGCGACCCGAACATTCCGAAGAAGCTGATTGGCGATGATCTTCGTCTTTCACGGGTGATCACAAATCTCTTGAGCAATGCGATAAAATTCACGCCCGAGCATGGGCGGATTCAGTTGGAAATCAAACGTGGGGTAGACCGCGGAGATGAGATTGAGCTCATCGTTTCTGTGACGGACACGGGCATCGGCATCACGCCCGAACAGCAAAAAAACTTGTTCAACGCCTTTGAGCAGGCAGACAGCAGCACGTCGAAAGAGTACGGAGGAACGGGGCTCGGGCTGGTCATCTCGAAGAATATTGTGGAGCAAATGGGAGGAAGCGTCAGTGTCGTAAGTGCCCTCGGAGAAGGCAGCCGGTTCGAATTCAATGTGTTCCTCAAAGAAGGATTCGGCGAGCAGATTAGCGCTGATTCTCCCATTGACAAGCAGATAGAGAGCTTTGATTTTAGAGGCAAGTGCATTTTGCTTGTAGAAGACGTAGAAATCAATCGGGAGATCGTCATTGCGCTTCTTGAAAACACGCAGATTGAAATCGACTGTGCCGAAAACGGACAAATTGGACTGGAGATGTTTTTTAGCAATCAAGAGAGGTATGATTTGATTTTCATGGACATTCAGATGCCTTTGATGGACGGATATGAAGCCACGAAGAGGATTCGAGAAATAGGAAGTCGGCAGGCAAAAACAGTGCCAATTGTGGCCATGACGGCGAATGCGTACAAGGAAGATGTTGAAAAATGCAAGACCTTCGGCATGGATGACCACATTGCCAAGCCGATTGATTTGGAGCTTTTACTTGCAAAAACACGTAAGCATTTGAGCTGACGATGAGAGAGATAAGAAGAATTAGCAGCTGCGTGAAGCTCAGCTGTCTGCAATAAAAGGAGAATGAAACAACAATGAGAAAAACGAGTAGACACAATATTCCCACCCGATTACTTGCATTTTTGCTTGCACTTATCATGCTCAACCCCGGTATCACGCTTCCGGCGAGAGCATATGACACGACGATTAATTATGACACAGGCTCAGTCATAAGGACAATCGATGGAAGTTCCTCCGACGCTCAGAGACTAATAAATGCAGGCGGAACATACGTCGTGACAGGCACCTATCGCCCCAACGGCTCGGCGGCGGGGAACGCAATTCGAGTTCTTACCGAAGAACCTGTCACGCTTATATTAGATAATGCCGATTTTCGCACCACAGGCACGGGCATTTATGGACCGCTTGTAATAGGAAGTACGTCTGGAGGTGGTAGCAATACGGCAATGTTTGCAAATGTCAGAGCGAACGTTACAATCATCTTAGCTGCCGGTTCAGAGAATAGATTTGAATCTAACTCAAACGCTAGTAGCTCTCAAGGGTATCATGCAGGAATTTGCGTTCCCATGGGGTCAAGGTTAACGATTAAATCCGAGGCAGGCGAGCCGGGTAAGCTTACGGCAATCGGCGGTGCCTATGCGGCGGGTATTGGTGCTGCGCCAAACCAGCAGGCAGGTACCATCATAATAGAAAGCGGAATCGTTGTTGCTATGGGGAACAATGGGTGGGCAAATGACGACGCCACAACTAATCCGCAGACTGTGGTTAATGAGGGCTACAAAAACGGTGCCGGCATCGGCGGCGGCGGCGGCGTATCCGGTGCCGGCGGCAGCGCTGACAGCGTGATCATCCGCGGCACGGCCAATGTCACCGCAATCTCTTATGGCCACGGTGCTGGCATCGGCGGCGCAGGCGGCGGTGATGCCCCCTACAACGGAAGGAATGGCCCCGGTGGCGGCGGAATTGTTGAGATTTATGGCAACGCAGTGGTGAACGCAACCAGCGAAGGAAAAGGCTCTGGCATCGGCGGCGGTGGCCGTGCAAACGCCACTGGAAACACGGGCATTATTTTTGGCGGCGCAGGCGGAGCGCTCCATGTTTATGAAAATGCGCAGGTCACGGCTAGAAGCGCAGGCGACGGCGCCGGTATCGGCGGCGCCGGTGCCATGGGTGCAGCAAGCGCAGGCGCAGGCGGCACGATATTGATTGAAAATAACGCAGTTGTTACGGCATCAAGTGACGGTACAGGCTCCGGTATCGGCGGCGGCGGCACGGCAAGAAACGGAGCCACCCTTGCCACCGGCGCTGCCGGTGCAGGCGGAAGCATCACCATCAAGGACAACGCAGTCGTCACAGCGACCAGCGGCGGTAAAGGTGCAGGCATCGGCGGCGGCGGCACGCTGGACTCCGGCAACGCCGGTGCCAGCGGATTCATCACCATCAGCGGCATGGCAGTCGTCACCGGAACAAGCACCGGCTGCGGTGCGGGCATTGGTGGCGGCGGCACAGACCTGCGCAGCACTCCGAACGCCGCTGCTGCACCGATTCCCGGCAGGGTTGATAAAATACATATTTTCGGTGGTGATGAAAAGGGACCCATTGAAACCGCAACACTCGGCCCAACGGTTACAACCCATAGTCGGGATGGCACCGACCTTGGCGCAGGCCGTCAGGGTGAAAACGGCCCGAAGGGTTCGGGAGACGAAATCGTAATCACCAGCGGCAACGTTCGCGCCTGGGACTCGGACGTTGTAAGAAGCGATACGGTGTTTAGTAACAACACGCGGCTTGTCATGGCGCAGGCGAGAAACCGTATGCCGGGGGAAGTCGTGATTTGGCCCATCAACGCAGAAACCTATGGCGATGTGCCGGGCATCGGTGAATACAACTATATAGCATGGCCGATGGAAGACCCGGATTTCCCCGGAGAGTGGGTTGCCTACCTGTGGGTTCCCTATGCGTACACAGTAGACTACCTCCCCGGCGATGCAGCAGGCCAGACAACAACGGGCGCAATGCCGACAGATTTCGATTACCTTATCTACAACGACATAGTAACTGTGATTGACCCAAACGTGTATAATGTTCAGACGAATAAATCCCCCTTCAAGTGGCCGGGGCATCGCTTTACAGGCTGGCTTAATGTGACCAATGCAGCCAATGCTCTCTACGTGCCCGGCGACACCTTCTATATCAAGAAAAACGAAACATTAGTCGCGCAATGGGAGGATGCCTACACAGTCACCTACGACGCCGGCGGCGCAAGCGGCGAAGCGCCTGCGGACAGTTTCGAATACGTCAACGGCGAAGCAGCAACCATTATGGGGCAGGGTGAGTTGAATTTAGTAGGCCAGAACTTTGTTGGTTGGAAGAGCGATATAGTAGGCGAGGAGAATAAAATATACCAAGCGGGCAATACCATTGCGATTACGAACACTAACATTGTCATGACCGCACAGTGGGCAACAAATATCTACACGGTTTCATACGCAACGGATGGAGAGGAGAACAGCGGAAGTGTTCCTGTTTCAGTCACCTATGCGCACGGAGCCACCGTCACCGTGGCGGGCAACACGAATGCGAGTCCTCTGGTAAGAAGCGGCTATGTGGTCTATGGCTGGGAGGACAATGACGGTAACATCTATACGCCCGGCGATACCTTTGTGGTGGATGAGGATACAATCCTCACAGTTGTATGGGGGCACTCCGTCACGTATGTGGGCGGCACGGTCAACAGCGGAACGCCTCCGATTGACAGCGACAGCCCGTATCAAGGCGGTGAAACGGTCACGGTTCTGGGTCTCGGCACGGCGCGCCCGCTGGATAAGGTGGGCTACACCTTTGAGGGCTGGACGGACGGCTTGAACACCTATGTGCCGGAGGATATCAGCACGGGTACGTTCGACATCACAGGCAACACAACCTTAACGGCAATCTGGGAGCCCATCAAATACACGGTGCTTTATTTTGACGGCGGCGCTGACAGTGGAACAGTTCCGACAAATAGCACCCAATATGAATACGCTCAAATGGTGCTTGCTCCGGGCAACACCGGCAGTCTTGAGAAAGCGGAGTATGAGTTTATTGGCTGGACACCCGATGGCGGCGCAACGGTATATAGGCCGGGCGTTTATTTCCCCATGACGGAAGATACGGAAGAGCTGACGGCAGTGTGGAGAAAATTCCACATGGTGACGTTTGAGAGCAATGGCGGCTCTTCGGTTGGCGCTGCCAGAGTCGCTGACCAGGGCCGTGTTCCCAAGCCGCTTGACCCAACGAGAGCAGGATATGTATTTGGCGGCTGGTTTACAAATAGCGGCCTCACAAATGCGTGGATAGTAGACACTTTTGTTGTGGACGACGACAAAATACTCTACGCCAAGTGGACTGCCGAAACATATCGTGTCACCTATGCAAGAGGAGAGGCAACCGCAGGGCCAATCCCAACAGATAGTGCATCCTACCCCTATGATTCTACTGTCACTGTCCTTGCAAATACAATTACTCAACCGACAGGTAAGACTTTTTCCGGTTGGTTCGACGGCAAGAGCAATATATATATGCCGGGAAGTGGATCAGATACATTTCAAATCAAAGAAAACACAACACTGACTGCGATTTGGGGAAATGTTTATACTGTCAATTTTGATATCAACGGCGGAGAATCTGGAGCCATTGTCAGCCAAACTGTGCCCGAATACGAAAGGGTTTCAGCTCCGACACCGCCAACCAGAGCAGGTTACACCTTCGACAACTGGCATACCCAGGATGGCAGCGGCGGACAATGGGGTATGCAATGGAATTTCACCGGCTTCCAAGTCGATGCCACGTATGCGGCAGGCGGCGAGCTAATGCTCTATGCCCGCTGGATACCGGTCGGTTACGCCGTGAATTTCAACAGCAACGGCGGCAGCACGGTAACTGCGATAAGCGGGAATTTCGGCACAACCATCACAGCCCCGACAGCTCCGACAAAGACGGGCTACACGTTTGGCGGCTGGTTTAAGGATGACGGTACGTTTGCTGAGGAATGGATTTTTGCAATG
>JGI994J12354_10002000_pt1 | contig 20332 bp, 21 predicted proteins | sample IntmicLarv3ML3BL_FD_12354 | JGI IMG/M metagenome (IMG submission 12354)
CTTAAGCTTCTTTTTTTAACTTTTTTTATTTCTCGGTAGTTTGTTTTCTACCGCTTGGTTTTTTCTCTTAAAGGATTTATTATTTACTTTTCAATGTACTTTCTGTAATGTCAATTTTTTGTGAACTTTTGTATTATACCAACTCAAAATACAAATGTCAACATATTTTCAAAAGTTTTTTGAAAAACTTTTGAACAAAATAAAAATTAGTAATTACACTGTTTATATTCTATGTTTTCTAACTCAAATATATTACTAATTTGTATGTTTATAATATATATTCTATTTGCTTTTGGGTACTTTATTATAATACCATGAAAGACAATTAGAAGTCAACATGTATTTCAAATTTCTTCGACTTTTTTATAAAAAAGTTTTTACTTTCCTTTTTAATTTGACAAATTCCTTTCTTTTTTTAATTATATTATCTCTACTAATATAATTTCTTCACCAATACATCTTATATTATTCCATGGTATTACAATATCATTATTATTAGTAAACATATTAATCAATTTATTATTTCCAGGAACTATAATAGAAGTAATTGTTCCTGTCTCTAAATCAGCACATACATCTTGAACATATCCTAACTTACGTGCATCAGTTATATTTATTACTTCCTTATGTTTAAAATCCAAACCTTTTCCTGTCATAATTTTTCCTCCATCAATAAAAATAACATACTATATTATATATATATACAATATTATATGTTATTAAAACTTAAACTTTTATACATTTATATTTGCAATTTAAATATATTCTATTTATATAACCTTTTCACATGATCTATTGCACTTTTTTCTAATCTTGATACTTGAGCCTGTGATATTCCTATTTCATCTGCTACTTCCATTTGTGTTCTTCCTTCAAAAAACCTTTTGCTCATAATCATTTTTTCTTTATCATTTAGTCTTTTTAATGCTTCTGATACAGTTATATTTTCAGCCCACATTTCATCTGTATTTTTTATATCATGTACTTGATCCATTATATATATACTATCTGATCCATCATTAAATACTGGTTCTTGTAGTGAAACTGGGTCTTGTATAGCATCCAAACTAAAAGCAATATCTTCTCTTTCTACCTCCAACTCTTTTGCTATTTCATCTATAGTTGGCTCTCTATTATTTTCTTTAGATAACTTTTCTCTTACAGCTATTGCTTTATATGCTAAATCTCTTATGGATCTACTAACTCTGATAGAATTGTTATCTCTTAAATATCTTCTTATCTCTCCAATTATCATTGGTACAGCATATGTTGAAAATTGTACATTTAGTGTTAAATCAAAGTTGTCTATTGATTTAATAAGACCTATACATCCAACTTGAAATAAATCATCTACATTTTCTCCTCTTCCTTTAAACCTTTTTATAACACTTAATACTAATCTTAAATTCCCATTTATAAATTTACTTCTAGCTTCTTCATCACCTTTTTTAATTTTTATAAACAATTCATCTTTTTCTGCTTTAGTTAGTACAGGTAAATCTGAAGTATTAACACCACATATTTCTACTTTATTAATAATCATGAATAACCTCCTCTAGAAATTCTTTGTTTAAAAAAAGTATTTCCAAATTAGGTTTTCTATATACAATTATTGATCGACTTACTTCGACATATAAAAATTATACAAAAAAGAAACATACTATTTAGTATGTTTCTTTTTTTGGAATATGTTTTTAATGTTTTTAAAATTCAAAAAATAACATAACAGATTCTATCTGTTTTATTATTTTCAATGTTACTATAGCATACTTTTTCCAAAGCATCACTCAAAACTGGTTGTTCTTTTACTTGCAGTGATTCACGATCATCAACTCTAACTTCCACTGTAATTTTTGTTTCTTCATCAATTGATGTATCTGAAACTCCAAAATTTTCAGCTTCAATTTCTTTAAAAAAGAATGCCTCTACAACAGAAATTTCAGTTTCATTCATTAATTCCTCTGTATCATCAAGATAATTTAAAATTTCTGCATATTTTTCTTTGTTTACAATTGTAATTCTACTATCATACTCTTCTACAATATTGATTGCATCTTCAAATTGTAAAATAGTATAAGAATGATCTTTACTTTTGTCTTCATTCATTCTCTTGATTTGTATCCTCAAAAAATCTGCTGCTCTCCTACTGTATACACCTGCTAAATATACTATCCGTTTTTTCATATTCCCTTTCCTCCTAAAATTTGATTACATTATTATATATCTTTTTCTTAATTTTTTCAACAGTTTTATTAAAAATAATATGAGCTTTTTCATTTGCTTTTAGCCAGTTTTACTCATTATATCTTTCTTCATTTTATTAATTATCTTTTTTTCTAATCTTGATATATAACTTTGTGATATCCCAAGCATATCTGCAACTTCTTTTTGAGTCTTTTCATTTCCTGTTATAAATCCAAACCTTAACTCCATTATATTTTTTTCTCTACTATTTAATTTTTTAATAGATGCTCTAAGAAGTGTTTTATCTACTTCATCTTCAATTCCTCTTGATGTTACATCTGGTTCTGTTCCTAATATATCTGATAATAATAATTCATTTCCATCACCATCTTGATTTAATGGCTCATCTATTGATATTTCTCCTTTTATTTTATTGCTTCTTCTTAAATACATAAGTATTTCATTTTCAATACATCTTGAAGCATATGTTGCAAGTTTAATATTTTTATCTGTTTTGAATGTATTAACACCTTTCATTAATCCTATAGTTCCTATTGATATTAAATCTTCTATACCAATACCTGTATTTTCAAATTTCTTAGCAATATATACTACTAATCTTAAATTTCTCTCCACTAATAATTGTCTAACACTTATATCATCACTTGCTAATCTACTTAACAATTTTTCTTCTTCCTCTGGTAATAAAGGAGGTGGCAATGTCTGACTTCCTCCTATATAGTAAATTTGCATTGTTTCAATTTCTTCTTTATTTATATATTTAATATATAATGTATTAATTCCTGATGTTAATGCTTTAAGAATATTCATATTCTCTTTCCTCCTCTCCTAACATATCTAAACCTATTAGTGCATTATATTTATTGTTTTTACTTAAAACCTTATCATAAATACCAACAATTACATTTCTATAATCTCTTTCATTTTCATCGTATATAACTTTAATATTTTCAGCTTTAAATCCTAATAATAACCCATTTTGTTTTCCTATTGATGAAAAAGGTATTATTCTAAACTTAGAAATATATTCTTCATCATTTAAAGCATTAATAATATCATCATATTTCCCACTAATTATATTATTGATATTTTCTACTATATTAATAGGTAATATATTTTTTAATTTTTCTGCTTCAACCACTATTACAGGCATATTACTTATTGGATCTTTTAACATGTTACCTGTATCTATCATTGCTTTTACAATTTCTTTTTTATCTTTAAATTTTATTTCTATATCACAAAACATATCTTTTTTTCTTATATTATTTTTTATTATTTTAAATGCTGTAACAATGATTGTAAAACCAACTATCCCACCTAACAAAGCTACTTTTATTGGATAGGTGCCAACTAAAACACCATCTTTCATTAAAATATCTTGTGGTTTTATAAAATACAATAAAGCAAATGCACATCCTCCAAAAGCAAATGATGTTAGATAAAATATAAGTAGTGTTTTAAATAATTTTTTCATATTTTTTGGTGTAAATGCAATATACACCATTACTATTGAAAGCATAGTTTTGAGTATTATATTCACATAAATACCAGTAAAAGTTGTATATGATAAAATCACATACACACTTCCTATAAAACTTGATAATAATAATCGTATATGTTTAGTTTCAAATCTATTTATTAATCCTGTTGCAAACAGAATAATATAATTCATACATAGATTTTCTAAAAAAACTACATCTAAATACACTGTCATATTGTTTTGCATCACCTACTTCATAAAAACAGTTTTAAATATTGTACAACTTTTTATTATAAAAGTATGTCATTTCTTCGTGCAGAAAAAAAGAAATAATCTATCTTTTTAGATTATTTCTTTTCTTATATGACATTTTTAAATATCTTTATTATTTTGATTTGTTTTTTCTTAGGAAAGATGGTATATCTAAATCATTATTTGAATTAGATGCACTTTCTGTGTTTGTTGGAATTGAATTCATTTTTTTGTCCCAAGCTTTTGATACTATATTTTCAACACCAATACTTGATATATTATTATTTTTTTCAAATTCTGTTGCAATTACAGTTATAACTATTTCATCTTCTAATGCTTCATCTATAACCGCACCAAAGATTATATTAGCTTCTGGATCTACACTTCTTTGTACTAATTCTGCTGCAGTATTTACTTCATGTAATCCTAAATCTGGTCCACCAGTGATATTTATAATTACTCCTCTAGCACCTTCAATTGATGTTTCTAGTAATGGACTACCAGTAGCTTCTTTCGCTGCATCTTCTGCTCTGTTTTCTCCAGATGCTCTTCCTATACCCATATGTGCCATTCCTGTATTTAACATTATTGTCTTAACATCTGCAAAATCTAAGTTTACAAGTCCTGGTACTGCAATTAAGTCTGATATACCTTGAACACCTTGTCTTAAAATATCATCTGCCATTTTAAAAGCTTCTACTATAGATGTTTTTCTATCAATTATTTGTAATAGTTTATCATTAGGTATTACTACTAATGTATCTACTTTTCCTTTTAAACTTTCAATACCTCTATCTGCTTGTGATAATCTTTTTTTACCTTCAAATGTAAATGGTTTTGTAACAACACCTATTGTTAATATTCCCATTTCTTTTGCTATTCCAGCTACTATTGGTGCAGCACCAGTACCAGTACCACCACCCATTCCAGCTGTAACAAATACCATATCTGCTCCTCTTAGAACTTCTGATATTTCAGCTTTACTTTCTTCAGCTGATTGAGCTCCTATATCCGGATTTGCTCCTGCTCCTAATCCTCTTGTGATTTTTTCTCCAATTTGGATTTTAGCTGCTGCTTTAGATAATTGTAATGCTTGTCTATCTGTATTTACTGCTATAAATTCTACTCCTCTTATACCAGAGTCAATCATTCTATTAACAGCATTATTTCCTGCTCCCCCAACACCAATTACTTTTATTGTTGCTGTTCCATCCATCATTTTTTCATTTTCTTCAAAGTCTACCATATAGTTTTTCCTCCCTAATATTTTTTATATTTTTTAAAATTAATATCTAATTTTATGAATAGAAAAATTCTTTAATTCTTTCTATTACTACTTTTATAAAAGATTCATCTGTTGATGCATCTATACTGCTTGATACAGTTTTTGCAAAAGGTCTTGATGCTACATATCTTATTAATGAATATGCTGTTCTATATGTTGGTTTTACTGTACTGATTAATCTTCCTGTAGCCATTTTAACTGGTATATTCAATATTATTTTTCCTGCTACATCACTTTTGCTAATATTACTAATACCTTGACCTGTTAACACAACATTATTAATTTTTCCTTTTATATTTTGATTTGTTATATCCTTATTTATAATTGAAAAAATTTCTTCTATTCTAGCTTCTATAATTTCTATTAGTTCTGAACTCTTAATTGTTTTTGTTTTTTCTTCACCTTTATATGTATTTAATAAAATATCATTATCATTATCTATATATGATTTTAAAGCTAAAGAATATTGTTTTTTAAGTTTATCTGCTTCTTCTTCTGAAATATTTAATACTAATGCTATATCATTTGTTATTGTATCTCCACCTAATGGTACTGTATTTGTGTAAACAAATGATGTTGATTCAAAAACTCCAATTTCTGTATTACCTGCACCCATATCTAATATCATTATATTATCATTTAACTCATTTACATCTAATATCAAATTTCTTTCTGCAAGTACAATTGGCACTATTCCATCTACATCTAAACCTGCTTTTTTAAATATTGATGATATTTTTCTTATATATTCTTTTTCTGCTAATACTATTTGAGCTTTTAGTGTGAAACTTGAAATCAAATTTCCTACTGGATCATCAACTATTTTTCCATTATCTAAAACAAATTTATCTGGAACTATATCTATTAAAGTCTTTCCTTCTGGTATTTCTATGTCTTTAACTTGCATTATTGCTGTTTGAACATCTCTTACTGAAACACCTGCATACTTATCTTTTACTTCTTTTGTTATACTGTTTTGTACTGTTATAGTATAACTTCCTGGTATAGTAACATATGATGAATTGATTTTTATTCCTGTTTCTAATTCTATGTTATGTATTATATTTGATATTTTTGAAGATATTTCTTCTTCATTAACTATTTTTCCCTTTTTCATTCCACCACATTTTATTGAATCTGTAGCAATAATTTCAATTTGATTAAAACTATTTACTTCTCCAATAACTGCTGAAACCTTTGAAGTTCCTATGTCAATACCGACTATTACATCTCCTATTGCCAAAACAAGTCTCCTCCATTTCAATAGTAATCTTTTATTATTTATAGAAATTTTATTATTTTCTAAAACAATAATTTTAAGCTTTATTAACCTGTCTAAATTTATATTTTTTTATCATTTAGTAGGGTCGATTTTCTTATATTGATAAGAATATTATATTTTTATAAAAAAGTCAATAGAATTTGTTATATTTTTGTAATATTTTTGTAATAAATCTGTAACAAAGCATTTCAACCTCTGATAACAGATGTTTTCAGCTGTTTATTCCATTTTATTACAGCATTTTTTCCATAAAAAACACCTTATGTACTAATTTTCCAATTAATATTTAAGGCATTTTATATCATATATATTTCTAATATTTCTTTTTCATTATTCTAACTATCTTTTTCTATAACAGCCTTACTACTTGCTACTACATTTCTTTTAGACCATCTTTCAATATATATCCTTCTTATTATACCTAGGTTAGTAAACATTCTACCAACAAATACTATTATTGCTGCCAAATATATATCAATATTTAATTTTTCTCCTAAATAAGTTAGTAAAATAGATAATATGGCATTTCCGAAAAAACCAGATACAAATATTTTCATATCAAAATTACCTTTTAAAACAGAAGTAATACCTCCAAACACAGAATCAAGTGCTGCTATTATAGCTATAGCTAAATAACTTGAATATGTATATGGTATTATTGGTGCTTGCATTCCCAAAAAAACTCCTACTATACATCCTATTAATATTGCAATAAAAACCATTGTATTTTCCTCCTATACTATTTATTTATATTTATATGTTTTAAATTTAAATCTCTATTATATTTTAATATTTTCAAGTTTTTTTGAGCAGTTACTACTACATTTTTGCCACTATTATTTGTAGTGTCAATATAGCCTCCTTTTGCTGTTAAACCACTCTCTAAATATTTTTGGTTACCAATAACTTTAATTGTAAATGGAGATGTCAATCTTTGTCCATTAACTATTATATATGAATCAACCTCAGCTATCTCTGTTAAATTAATAATTCTTTCATCATTAATAGAAATAGCTTCTGCTTCTGCAAGTTTTAATTCATTAATTAATTTTAATATATCAGCAGATTTCACATCAACTGATCCATCTTTTAAAATTATTTCTACACCTTCACCTTGTACATCTACTTTTCCTAAAAGTAATCTAGATTGATTCAATTCTTTGTCTAGCAATTCAGATGCCTCTTGATTATTTGTACTTTTTTCTTTGTATTCATTAATTTTAAATATTGTGTCTTGTAATTTCTCATCTGTTTCTTCATATTTATTTTTCCAAATAGATAATTCTTCTCTTAATTCTTCTTCTCTCATTGTTTTTATAGATGTTACATCTGTTTCTTGCACAGTTTTAAATTGCATTGATATTGTATATATCAAAACAAAACACATAAAACCTATTATAACTATCATTGTATTTTTTCCATTTTTCAAGAATTACTCACCTCTTTTACAGTTCTTTAGAATATTTATAATTAATAATACCATTATATTTATTAATAAAAATACTGTTTGATTTTTTTATTGTTGTAATTATTCCATCTCTATTTAAAGCTTCTATATATCCACCTGGTCTAGATAATGCATCATATAATCCATCTACATCTCCTATAGCTTTAATAACAAAAGGTGCACCTACTTTTTCTCCATTAATCTGTGCTACATTTCCTGCACATGTTATAGAACTAGTTGGTATTATTCTTTGCTCATTAATAGAAATAGCTTCTGCTCCTGCATTTTTCAACTCATTAACCACACTTAATATATCTATATCATGTACTACATAATTTCTTATATCATCAGTCATTCCTATAGTATCTGCTGTAACAGATTGATTATCTTTTAATGTTATTGTAACTCCTTTTCCATTTACATCTGTTAATCCTAAAATTATATTTCCTATTTTAAGTTCTTCTTCTTTTGTTTCTGAATTTGTAGTATTTTGAGTTGCTTTTGTTCTTTCCTTTTCTAACTCTTTTTCTGCTTTTTCTAAGCTTTTATAACTATTATCATATCTTTCTTTCCATTTAAGAACTTCATTTCTTAGATCATTTTCAGCAAATGTTGGATCTATTAAACTAATACTTTTAGAAACAGTATTAATTTGAACTACTATCATAAAAGATAATATAATACACATTACACCTAATGATATACTGATACCTTTTTTATTCACTACTTTGCCTCCTATCATTATCATATTTACACTTTATTCTTTTGTTATACTAACATAATTTATGTTTTTAAACTTGTTCTCTGAAAAATATTTTTTCTTTATTATTAAGAAATACTTCTCCATTATTTCCTTCTTCTTGCTCTATTATCTTTTTCAATATTAATATACTATCATTTATGTCTTTATTATCTCCAAAATGAACTAGTTTTCCTTTGCTTTCTAATGTGATTTTATAATTACTCTTATCTGATATATCTATAATACTAATCAAACTTCCTATTTCATTATTGTTTGAAGCTTCTACTATCTTTAAGACATCATCTAATTTTTCTAAATCTTCTATTATTAATCTATTTCCAGCTTTTAGATCTTCTTCACTAGTATTATACCCTACTATTATTGGTAATTCTAATTTATCTTCTGAAAGTTCTAACATGTATCCTTGATTATTTATATACATATATGCATTACCAAATTCTAACATATATGTTTCTACTCTTTCTTTTACTGTCAATTCTATTTTATTTGGTAAAATTCTTCTTACACTCACACTATCAATATATGCATTTTCTTTAACATTTTTTTGTATTTGAGTTTTATTAATTTTATATGTATTTTCACCTATATTAATTCTTGATAAACTTATAACTTTATCAGTTGTTATCTTATCATTTCCAACAACACTTACTTCCAGTACATTAAATAATGGTGTTAACATGAAAAAAATAATTGCCCCAATAAGTAATATTATTAATATAGTCCACTTAACTATGTTTTTAACTATTCTTGATTTTTTAAGTTCTTTTTCACTTTTGGAATTTTGTTTTTTTGTACTTTTAGGTCTTGATGTATTATTTTTATTTACTTTCTTTTTACTATCACTTTTATTTTCTCTTTTACTATTTGTATTTTTAGCTGTTTTATCAACCTTATTTGTTTTAACTTGTTTTGATTTATTGCTTTTTTTAGAAGAACTTTTATCCTTTTTATTATCTGGCAAAACATTTACACCAATTATTATTTCATCATCAAAATTAAAAACTTCCTTCTTTTTCTTTGCACCAGCTGTTGACTTGTCCACTTTTTTATTTGTTTTACTATTTTTAACTTTTGTTTTTGCCACTTTTTTAGACGTAGTATTTAGGCGATTTTTAGTCGCCTTTTTCTTATTTTCTTTTTCTTTATTTTTTGATTTTTCTTCTTTTGAATTGAAATACAAAAAATCTACTGTTTGGCTTTTAGCATGTTTTTTTGCCATCTATTCACCTTCTTTTATTTGAATCTTTGCACCTAACTTAGTTAGTTTTTCATCTAATTTTTCATAACCTCTTAATATATATTCTATATTAGTAATTTTTGTTTTTCCTTTAGCTGCTAATGCTACAATTACTAAAGCTGCTCCTCCTCTTAAATCTGTACTTTTTACATTTGCTCCTGATAATTTTTTTACTCCTTTAATCACTGCTGTCTTTCCTTCAAGTGTTATTTTTGCTCCCATCCTTTTAATCTCTCCTACATATTTATATCTACTTTCAAATATATTTTCTATTATAACTGATGTCCCTTTTGAAACTGTCAACATAGAAGCAAATATTGATTGCATATCTGTAGGAAATCCTGGATATGGAAGTGTTTTTATATCCACAGCCTTTAATTTTTTTGGAGCATCTATTATGACACCATTTTTTTCTACTATTAGTTTACATCCACATTCCTCTAATTTGTGTATTACTGGTGTTATATGTTCTGGCATTACATCTGTTATCTTTATTTTTCCACCAGTTATTGCAGCACCACAAAGCAATGTTCCTGCTTCAATTCTATCTGGCATGATTTTATATCCTATATTGTTCTTTAACTGCTCTACTCCATGGATTATTATCTTATTTGTTCCTGCTCCTTGAATTTTTGCACCCATTTTATTTAAAAAATTCTGTAAATCAACTATTTCTGGTTCCATAGCTGCATTTTTTATTATAGTTTTTCCTTCTGCAAATACTGATGTCAACATTATATTTTCTGTAGCTCCTACACTTGGAAAATCTAATGATATTTCTACTCCTGTGATTTTATCACATTTACAATTTATAAATCCTGATTCTTCTTCAATATTAATACCTAACTTTTTGAAACCATCTAAATGCAAATCTATTGGTCTTGCTCCAATATCACAACCTCCTGGACATGAAAATTTAGCTTTTTTTAGTGTTCCTATAATAGCACCAACTAACATCACAGAAGATCTCATTTCTCTCATTAACTTCTCTGGTATCTCATAACTTTTAATATTCTTAGAATCAATTATTATTTTACCATTATTTCTGGTAATTTTGCAACCTAAACATTTAAGTATTTCTAACATTATTTTTGTATCATGAATATTAGGTACATTATATAATCTTACAATTCCTTTATTCATAATACTTGCTCCTATAATTGGCAAAGCTGCATTTTTTGACCCAGATATATTTACTTCTCCTTCTAATTTCTTTCCACCATCAATTATGTAATTAAGCATTTTTATATCCACCCTTCACTTTATGTTTTTTATGATATATCTTATGTTTTCTTTACGTAAAAAGTGATTAATATATTTTTAAAAAATATTTCCAACATTAATTGACAATTTTCTACACTTTTGATATATTAGTTTTATAATTGAAAGGGGGAGTTTCATATGGGAATAGCTTCATTAGTACTAGGTATTATTGGATTTGTAATTTCATTTATTCCACTATGTAACTATATTGCTATTGTACCTATTATCATTGGTTTAATACTAGGTATTGTAAATGTAGTTAAAGAAAGCAAAAAGGAAAATGGAAAAAAAGGAATGGGAATTGCTGGAATAGTTTTAAATTCTATAGCAATACTAATAATAATTTTATGGACATCTTTGTTTGCTTCAGTGGCAACTAGTGATGAATTCAAAGAAGGAATGAATTCACTAAACACTGACTATAACAGTTATTATAATTATAACTATGACTACACTTATTAAAAATCATAAAATTTATATTATATTTAATTGGGTAGCATTAATGATAATTATTTATCTTTCTATGCTACCTATTATTTCTCCATTTTTAAACAAGTATTTTCCACATGTTTGGAGTTGTGCATATCTAAATATAACTGGAAATCCTTGTCCTTTTTGCGGAATTACAAGAGATTTTATCTCTTTAATTCATTTTAATTTTGATTTGATTAATACACAAAGTTTAGTATTATTTGTTTTTGTAATATTCGAATTTTTATTTAGAATTATAATTATTATAATAAACAAAAAACTAAAAGAAAAAACAAAAAAACTATTAATAATATTAGATATAATTATTCATAGTATATTTATTAGTTACTTAATAATATATATAATTTTATTTTTTATATCTTAAAAAATAAATATTAACTTTTTTATACAGTATAATCAAATTTAATTGGATAAAAATAATATAATATAAAAATAACAAGTAACAAAAAATTAAGTAGAATACAATAACAAAAAAGAAATGCAATAAGTATAATACCTATTGCATTTCTTTTTCTATTTCTTCTATAATATTATCTATTCCTTTATCAATATTTAAAAACTTTATATTTTCTATTTTCTTAAACCAAGTTATTTGCCTTTTAGCATATCTTCTTGTTTCCATTTTAAGTTTCTCTATCATTTCATCTTTAGACAAATCATTATTTAAATATTCCACTACTTCTTTATATCCAAGCCCTTGCATTGCTGTTGGAAATTCTTTATACTTTTTTAGAATGTCTTCAACTTCTTTTATAAGTCCTTCATTAATCATAATATCCACTCTTTTATTTATTCTATCATATAATATTTCTCTATCTATTTTAATAGCAAATACTTTATAATCATATTTTGGTGGAGTTAATCTTGATTCTTTTTCGAGTTCAGTCTTTGTTTTCCCAGTTTGCTTATACATTTCCAAAACTCTTAATATTCTCTTTTTATCATTTTTACTTATAATTTTCATTGCTTCTGGATCAATTTTTAATGCTTTATTATATAGTTCTTCTAACCCATTATTTTCTATTATTGTTTCTAATTTATTCCTGTATTCTTCATCTACTTCTATATTATTATATGTTATATTATATATTAAACTATTTACATATAATCCTGTTCCTCCAACTATAATAGGAACTTTACCTTTTGATAATATTTTTTCTATACAACTTGTAGCCTCACATTTATATTTTGCTACACTATATCTTTCACCTGGAGATACAAAATCCATCATATAGTGTTCTATATTTTGCATTTCTTCTTTGTCTGGTTTTGCTGTTCCAATATTCATATCTTTATATATTTGCATAGAATCAGATGAAACTATTTCGCCATTTATTTTTTTAGCAAGGTTTATGGATAATGCTGTTTTTCCAGATGCTGTTGGTCCACAAATAACTATTACCTTAGGTTTTTTATCTGACATTACTTTCTCCATTTCAATTTCTATTTTCTTAATACATACTATTATATTCTGATACTATAAATATTTTATTAAAATTTTCAATATATCCTACTTCAAATATTAAAACTAGTATAAAAACAAAAAATATAATAATAGACCTTCTTTTAAATTGTCCTTTATTTATTTCTTGTAAATTATATCTATTAAAAATTCTTGCCATATATGGCATAATTATTAAACAATTTATTGGTGTAAATAATGCAATATTTATTATTTTTATATATGAAACAATTTTTTCATTACTAATTTCTATTTGATTTTGTGATACTAGTACTGTTGTAATTGCCAACATTATTAATGTACCAAGTATTAAATATATTATTTTTTGTTTCATACTATACCCTTTTAAACTATTAAAAGTCCATGCTATTAATAATATAAATAAAGATATTATTATCACTAATATAATTGGCATATTTTTTCTCCTTACTATCTTCTAGAAAACTTTTTCTCTATATCTATTTTACTCATTTTTATTACTGTTGGTCTACCATGAGGACATGTAAATGGATTTGGTAATAACAACAATTTGTCCATTAAACTTTCCACTTCTTCTTTAGCTAAAACCATATTAGCTTTTACTGCTGCTTTACATGCTATTGTAGCAATAAATTTTTCTTCTATTTCCTGTTTTGCCGTTCTTGCAACAGTATTTATTTCATCTAAAGTTTCTAAAAACAACTCTTTTGTATCTAATTCTAAACAAACACTTGGTGTTCCAGTTAATTTTATTGTATTTTCACCAAACTCTTCTAGTGTAAATCCAGACTTTTCAAACATTTGCCAATTTTCTTTCAATATATCCATCTCTTTATGTGTAAGAGTAATTATATCTGGAAGTAGCATTAACTGAGAATCTTTTTTACTATTACTATAATAATTTTTCTTTACTTGTTCATACATAATTCTTTCATGAGCAGCATGTTGATCCATTATGTATAATTCTTTATCCATTTCTAACATTATATATGTAGAGAAAGCTATTCCTATAAATTTATATTCTGGTTTATACTTATATTCTTCTTTTTCTTCAAACACAGATATATTTTCATTTTGTATTAGTTCACTTGCATTATGTACATTTTCAGTTTCTGCATCATCTTTAGGTGGCAAGTTACCAAAAATTTCAACATACATTTCATCAAAGTTAGCTATATTTGGATTTAATTTTGCTTCTTCTAATTTACCCATCATGTTTTTCAAATCAGATATCTTAGCCTCTTGAGATGAAATTGCTTCTTCTTTATTATCTTCTATATTTTCTTGTTTCTGCTCTTCTTTGTTCTCTATTTCTCTTTTATTTTTTTCTAATTCTTCTTGTACTCTTTTTTGTAGTTCAATTAATGTATTTAGACCATTGTCTATATCTTCTTGGCTTTTACTAATCATTTCTGATGTTTCTACATTAGTATTATTTTCTATTTCTATAGTATTATTTTCTATTTCTATCTTTTCTTGTTTTCTATCTTTAAATAATTGTTCTATTATATTTCCTGATTCATTTTCTGTTTTTTCAGATTCTTTTTCTTGTAATTTTTCATTTGCGTTTTGAACTTCTTCTATCTTTTCATTATCATTCACTTTAGTATCATCATTTTGAACTTCTCTAAATAAACTAGTATTTTGAGATAAATTACTACTATATGTATTCATATTAAATTGATTAGTATAACTTGTATTTGAATTATTATCTGTTTCATTATTAGTATTTTTTATCAAATCATTTTTTAATAAAGTATCATTTATAGCATGATATACTGATTTAAATATTTTAGATTCTTCTTCAAATCTAACTTCTAATTTTGCTGGATGCACATTCACATCTACTTTTTTAGGATCAATATTTAAATTTAATATTAAAAAACCATATTTCCCTATAGGTAACATTCCTTTAAAACTTTTTTCTGTTGCGCTAGATAAAGTTTTATCTTTGATATATCTATTATTTACAAAAAATAATTGATTTGATCTATTTGAACGTGCTATTTCTGGTTTACCAACCACTCCTGTTATATGAATATCTTCATATTTATATTCTACATTTAGAACACCATCTGCAATATTTTTTCCATAAATATTATAAATAATACCTTTTAAATCTCCATTACCAGATGTTTGTATTATTGTTTTTCCTGAATTTATTAGTTTAAAAGCAATATTAGGATTAACTAATGAAAGTCTTGTTATTATATCTTCTATGTATCCCGCTTCTGTATAATCTTTTTTCAAAAATTTATATCTAACAGGTGTATTAAAAAACAATTCTTTCACAGTAATGCTAGTTCCAATTTGACATGCTGTTTCTTCTTTTTCTAATATATTTCCACCTTGTAGAACCATTCTAAAACCTGTTTCTGATTCCGAAGTTTTTGAAACCATTTCTACATTTGATATTGCAGCTATACTCGCTAAAGCCTCTCCTCTGAATCCCATAGATTTTACATCTTCTAAATCATCAGCATTTCTTATTTTACTTGTTGCATGTCTTTCAAAAGCCATTTCCATATCATCACTACCAATACCTTTTCCATTATCAGTAATACAAATATATGAAATCCCTCCATTTTTGATTTCTATATTAATTTTAGTTGCTCCTGCATCTATTGAATTTTCTACCATTTCTTTTATAACTGATGCTGGTCTTTCTATAACTTCTCCTGCTGCTATTTTATTTATAGTTAATTCATCTAATAATACTATATTTCCCATCTTTTCCTCCATATTATTAATTACTTAATATATGCAAATTATATCATTAATTGACTTTTTTTGTATACTCTTTTTATATTTTTTCTTATTATCTATATTTTCTTTAATCTGTAACACATTTTTAAATATACGAATATTATATATCATACTAAGAAACAAAACTTAGGTACTATATGGGGAGGTAACTGATATGGGAAATTTTTGTAATGATAACATCTTATGGTTCATCATTCTTTTCTTACTTCTTTTCTGTGGATGTGGCGACAGAGGTTGTTGCGATAGAATAGATTCTTGCAACACATGTGACTGCTAGTTTGCCCTAAACAGACTTACTTAACATTTGAAAGGAGGGGAAATATATGGAGAACAGAAACTGTGGATGTGGTTTTGGTTTTGGAGATGACTGTATTTGGATAATAATAATTATAGTCTTAATCTGCTGCTGTGGTGGTGGAAGAGGAGGATGTTGCTAATCTTCCAATCAAACATAAAAGATGGGATAAATGATATCATTTATCCCATCTTTTTGCATTTAAACTATTTTCTCACATATATTTTTTTATGTTTATTATGATTATTTTAGATTTATTAATTAATACATTCCACTCATACCTGTAGGATCTTCATGCCCTCCTGAGCAACCACATTTTTCTTCTTTTTTATCTGTTACTATACTTTCAGTAGTAAGAACCATTGATGCAATGCTTTCTGCATTTTGAAGTGCTGATCTTGTAACTTTAGTAGGATCTACTATTCCTTCTTTTTTCATATCAACATATTCTTCTGTATTAGCATTAAAACCAATTCCTTTTTCAGATTTTTTAATTTTTTCTAATACCACTGCTGGTTCTAATCCTGCATTGATAACTATTTGTTTTAATGGTTCTTCTAATGATTTTAATACTATTGTAGCACCCAATTTTTCATCTTCTTTAAGAGTGCTTACTAACTTTTCTACTTTATCTATAATATTTATATATGCTGTTCCACCACCTGCAACAATACCTTCTTCCACAGCAGCTTTAGTTGCTGATAAGGCATCTTCTATTCTTAATTTTTTCTCTTTCATTTCTATTTCAGTAGCAGCACCAACTTGAATTACTGCAACTCCACCAGCTAATTTAGCTAATCTTTCTTGTAATTTATCTAAATCAAATTCACTTGTAGTCTCTTCAATTTGTACTTTTATTTGTTTTACTCTTTCTTCAATTATTTTCTTATCTCCTGATCCATCTACTATAATTGTATTTTCTTTTTGTGCTTTTATTTGTTTTGCTCTTCCAAGTTGTTCTACAGTTACATCTTTTAATTCCAATCCCAGGTCAGAACTTATTATTTCTGCTCCTGTTAAAATTGAAATATCTTCTAACATTTCTTTTCTTCTATCTCCATAACCTGGCGCTTTAACAGCAACAACATTTAATACTCCTCTTAATTTATTAAGTATTAATGTAGATAAAGCTTCACTTTCTATATCATCACAAATTATTACTAATTTACCTGATTGTGCCATTAAATTTTCTAATAAAGGTAGTATTTCTTGTATATTACTGATTTTTTTATCTGTTACTAATATATATGGATTATCAATAATTGCTTCCATTTTCTCAGTATCAGTAACCATATATGGTGAAATATATCCTTTATCAAATTGCATTCCTTCAACTACATCTACATATGTATCCGAAGTTTTTGATTCTTCTATTGTTATAACTCCATCTTTTGAAACCTTTTCCATTGCATCTGCAATTAATTTTCCAATCTCAGGATTATTAGCAGATATACTAGCAACCCTTGCTATATCTTCTCTTCCATTTACTAATGAACTAATTTCTTTTATTTCTTTTACTGCTATTTCTACTGCTTTATCCATACCTCTTTTTATAGCCATTGGATCTCCACCTGCAGCAACATTTCTAACACCTTCTTTTATCATAGCTTGTGCAAGAACTGTAGCTGTTGTAGTGCCATCACCTGCAACATCATTTGTTTTTGTAGATACTTCTTTTACTAAACGAGCTCCCATATTCTCATAACTATCTTCTAACTCTATTTCTTTTGCTATAGTAACACCATCATTAGTAATAAGTGGCGCACCATAACTTTTATCTAAAACAACATTTCTTCCTTTTGGACCTAATGTTACCTTTACTGTATTTGCTAGTTTATTTACACCTTCCAATAAACTCTTTCTTGCTTCTTCTCCATATCTAATCTCTTTTGGCATTATATCTTCCTCCTTTAAATTACTATTAATTTGCTATTCTACTATAGCTAATATATCAGATTGTTTAATAATTAAATAATCCTGGTTTTCGTACTTTACTTCTGTACCAGCATACTTATTAACTATTACTTTATCTTTCTTTTTTATATACATTTCTTCTAATTGTCCATCTATTTTTATTCCTGGTCCTACTTCTAAAACTTCTGCTATTTGTGGTTTTTCTTTTGCATTATTAGCTAATATTATTCCACTTTTTGTAGTTTCCTCACTTTCGATCATTTTTATCAATACTCTGTCTGCTAATGGTTTTATCATTTTAAAATACCTCCTTTATTATTAGCACTCTTATCGTGCAACTGCTAATAATTTATACCCATTCTCTATAAATGTCAATACTATATGTAAAAAATTCACATATTTTTCACATATATAAGAGTACAGATTAATATATTATTTCTCTGTACTTTTATATTATATGATTTTCTATGTTTAAATATAACTTCTTAATATATAGCTTTTTATTGTATAAACAATTTATCTGATAAAAGATTTGGTTCATGTGTTATACTTATTCTCAAATTTCTATATGATTCTATTTCTCCATCCCTAAAAATATATGTTGAATGTGCTTGCACATCTTGAAGTTCCTTTATTTTAGATAAAGCAATATCTGCCATTGGGTTTGTTACTGCACAAACACTAAGAGCTAGCAAAACATCATTTGTATCTAATAAAATTTTATCATCTTTTGAAAGTTTTCTTCTTAGATCTTGAATTGGTTTTAATATATTCTCTGAAATCAATAAAATATTATCACTCATACCTGCCAAATGTTTTATACTATTTAATATAACACTTGCTCCTGCTGTCATTATATCTGTTGTTCTTCCTGTTATTATTTTTCCTGAATGCAATTTTATAGCAGTTCCTGGACAATTACTTTCTTCACTTTTTTCAATGGCATACCCTACTACATCTCTATCAGAAGTACTAATATCTAATTCTTTCATTAATAATTTAATTCTATTAACAATTTTTTCATTTCCTAATCCTTTTTTTTGATCACACAAAGCATGATAATATCTTCTAATGATCTCTTGTTTAGCTGCTTCACAGACTATTTTTTCATTTTCTATACAAAAACCAACCATATTAACTCCCATGTCTGTGGGAGATTTGTATGTATCTTTTCCTGTTATTTCTTCTAATATATTTTTAATAATTGGAAAAACTTCTACATCTCTATTATAGTTTACTGCTATCTTATTATATTCTTCTAGATGAAAAGGATCTATCATATTCACATCTCCAAGATTTGCTGTTGCTGCCTCATATGCAATATTAACTGGATGTTTTAATGGTAAATTCCATACTGGAAAAGTTTCAAATTTAGCATATTGTGATTTTATACCTTCTTTGTGCTCATGATACAACTGTGACATACAAACAGCCAATTTCCCACTACCTGGTCCTGGTGCAGTCATTACTACAAGTGGTTTGCTTGTTTCAATATATTCATTTATACCATATCCTGATTCACTTAACAAATGTTCTGGTTCAGTTGGATATCCTTCAATATAGTAGTGAATATATGTTTTAATACCATTAGTTTGTAATCTATTCTTAAAATCTAATGCTGTTTTTTGATTTTGATACTGAGTTATTACAACACCACTTACTTGTAATCCTAAATCTTTGAACTCATCTATTAATCTTAAAACATCTTTACTATATGTAATACCATGATCAGCTCTTATAGTATTTCTTTCTATTGCTTTTGCACTTATACAAATAATAATTTCTGATTTTTCTTTTAATTCTTGTAATAATTTCACTTTTGCATCATATTCAAATCCTGGCAATACTCTTTCAGCATGATGATCATCAAATAGTTTTCCTCCAAATTCTAAATATAGCTTATTTCCAGAATTATTAATCCTTTCTAATATTTTTTCACTTTGCATTTTAATATACTTTTCATTGTCAAATCCTAGCATCTTTTTCCCCCTATTATATTCTTTAATATCTGTATATGTGGTATACACAAACAAAAAAATAGATTAAAAAATTTTCCACAAAAGTGGTTTTTTTTTAATCTATCTTTTCTCTAAACTTATAAATATTTTATCATTTCAAAAACAATATTGCAATATATTTCTTATATTTTCTTATATAAATTTAATCATACCATTCTAATTCCCAATCAACTACTCTTACTGTATCAC
>JGI994J12354_10002001_pt1 | contig 20326 bp, 21 predicted proteins | sample IntmicLarv3ML3BL_FD_12354 | JGI IMG/M metagenome (IMG submission 12354)
TGAGGAATGAAACCGTTGGGGCTGTAACACACACACACACACACACACACACACACACACAAGTAAGTAATAATAATGAGAAAATAGATAGGAGAAATGATAATGGTGTCACATTAATAGCATTAGTGATAACCATTATCATTTTGCTTATTTTAGCAAGTGTGAGTATAACAACATTATTTGGAGAAACTGGGATAATAACAAAGGCACAAGAGGCAGGACGAAAAACAGAAGAAGCAGCAAGAAATGAACAAGAAATTTTAAATTATGCAAAAGAGTATATAAATGAAATATTAAATCCAACTGAAACTTGGGAAAATGTGCCAATAGCCACTAAATTTGAAAATGATAATACAGGAGAAATAAAAATAGGGGATTATGTGGTATACAATCCAACTCCAGTAATATTAACCAATACATCTGATATTATAGTGAAATTAGGAACCTATTCAGGAAACCCCAACAGTGAATATAATAAAGCAGATAGTACAAATTCGATTAGCCAAGAAATAACATTAAAATGGAGAGTGTTGGACAAACTACCTAGTGGAGAGATTAGGTTAATAAGTGAAGAACCTACAGCAAGTGTAATACGCTTAGGAGGAGCAGATGGATATAATAATGCAGTAAATTTAATAGATGATTTTTGTAGTGGTTTATATTATAATACAAGTCTTGTATCAAATGTACAAGGATTAAAAATAGAAGATATAGAAGAGAAAATGAATTTATCTACATGGGATTATCATTCTTACATAGATAATTATCAATATGAAAATTATGCAGAAGAACTATCAACTTATAAGAATTATCCAAGTATATTTTATAATGAAAAAGGACAGAAAGTAAATGACGAAATGCATGGAAATATAGGATTAAGTGAACAGGAAATATATATATCAGAAGGAGCAATAACCACAGCAACAAGTATACAGCCAAAACAAACATATTGGGGTAAAGACTTTGGAACAACCAATAATAGTCAATTCACGCAAGATATGTATCATGAATTATTTATTAGGAAAATTGGCATCACTTATTTACCATATTGGCTGTCTTCACGTTGTGTTAGTCCTGACTATGAGTACACTGAGGCTACATACTTCGAGGTACGTAAGGTAGATAGTGGTAAGGTAAATGCACATTTTTTATATTATTCACGTGGAGGCAGTTGGGCTCACAATGCATATAGTTTACGTCCCATAGTTACTCTAAAATCCAGTGTTCAAGTTATAGGAGGAGATGCTGTAAGTGGTTGGATAATTGAATCGAATAACTTGTAGAAGTTAGCTTATTTTCAATCGGGTCTTGTGCCCATTATAAAGCAATAAGATATAGGATATAATAGAAGGAATAAAAAAGAGGAGAAAATAAAAATGAAGAAGAATGAAACCGTTGGGGCTGTAACACACACACACACACACACACAGGTAAGTAATAATAAAAAAGAAAAGAATATAAAAAAAATAAATGATAATGGTGTCACATTAATAGCATTAGTGATAACCATTATCATTTTGCTTATTTTAGCAACAGTAAGTATAACAATGCTATTTGGAAATGATGGAATAATAACAAGAGCACAAGATGCACAAAGAATGCAAGATTTAGGAGAAATAAGAGATGCAGTTGTATTAAAAAAAGCAGATAATATGATAACAGAACATATAGAGGCAAGGAATACTACATATCCAGGAATAACATTGACTACAAGTGAAGTAGTAGCATACACAGGAATAATACCAAAAACTGGTGCAATCTATAAATTAATAAACAAAGATTATGAAGAAGAGGTATTTACTGAATTAGGTGCTAATACAAAAAAAAGAGCATATGTGGTGTGCTATGAAACTGGGGAAGCATATGAGGCAGATATGTCAAACGGAGATTTAATAAGATTTAATTTAGATGATGGAAGAATATATCCAACAGAAACATCTTTGACATTGATAAGAGGAATAGGAATAAATGTAACAGTGAATGGCAATCCAGTACCATTAAATTATGATTTTTTAACTGAAGGAGAATATATAATAAATGCAACAGGGGCAAGCTTTTTGCCATATACAATAACAATAAACATATCAGATAATATAAATGATACAGGAGAAATAGAAATATGGACAGTTGAGCAACTAAAAAAAGTAGCAACAGGAATAGTAAATTTTACAAATGATATAGTATATGAAGGACAAGTGAAACAAGTAGCAGGTAAGTGGAATTATGCTGATGATTATATATATAAGATGATGGCAGATATAAATTTAAATCATATAGCTAATTGGATACCAATAGCAGAATTTAATGGATTTTTTGAAGGAAATAATCATGTAATAAGTAATATGAATATTATATCTAGTATAAATAATAGAGGGTTATTTGAGGTTAATAATGGTATAATTAAAAATTTGAAGCTTAATAATGCTAATATATATAATACTGCGACATATACAGGTGGGCTCGTTGGAAGTAATTATGGAGAAGTGAGTAATGTTATTATGGAAAGTGGTAATATATCAGGGCATCAGCAAACAGGTGGAATTGTTGGTAACAACATTGGAACCATTGTAAATTGTGGCAATAATGCTACAATAAATTATATAGCTAATTACTCATATGTAGGAGGAATTGTTGGTTATAACACTGGAAGTATAGAAAGATGCTATAATTATGCAACAATAACTGGTGGAAATATTGTTGGAGGTGTAGTTGGACATTCTAGTGGAGTAATAAAAAGTTGTTATAATATTGGTAATGTAAGAGCAAACATGGGACATCCTTCTTATTCAAGCAATTCATATGTAGGAGGAATCGCAGGGGTGAGTGCATCTCAAATTATTTATTGTTATAATGTTGGTGCAATAAGTGCATCTCAAAGAATGGTTGGCGGTATAATGGGGCAATTAACTACTAATAGTGCAATTGCAACAAATTGTTACAATTCTCGGAACAGTGGGCGGTACAGTAATAACTGTGAATAGAGGGTCTTCAGGAAATGGTTACAAAGGTTTTCTTGTAGGTGAGTTGTATTCAGGAGCAGTTATAGGAGCTAATTGTATATATTATAATGATAATTCAACGTTTATAGGATGGACAGAAGAAAATATTAATAATAACTTAGGAGAAGATTTTACAAAAGATATAAGCAATATAAACTCTGGTTTACCAATATTGAAATGGCAAAAATAATTCATTACAATAAAAGAAATGGTAATGGTGCCATAATCACAAATGAATTAGACAGACCTCAAAAATTCAAAAATATATTGACAAATATTGTAAGATAAGATATATTATTAATAGATGAAAATTATTGTTGTATTTCATTAAAAAAGCATTTGGTGTGTGGACACCAAATGCTTTTTAACAGTTCTAATTGAATTTTTCAATTAGCCTGAGTAAGAATTCGCATATATAGATAAAGCGTATGTATTTCATAAGTCTAAGTATTATATCTATAATGCTTTTTTCATTAGTATTATTGTTGTACTTCATAATCTCACCTGCCATTTCTGGTTTAAGCGAAACCTTAACAATTATACAGCGGTTACCATAAAATGGCAATGAAAATGTTTCGACAAAAATTGCTAAAAAATTTTTTCTATTAAGAATTGACAAAAAATAAAATAAAATATATTATAGAAGCAATAAATAGCTACAATATAAAAAAATGTGTTGTAGGGGTTGCATGGTATGCAACCCAACAAACAAAGGAGAAAAAGCGATGAATGAAACCGTTGGGGCTGTAACACACACACACACACACACAAGTAGGTAATAGTAAAGAAAAAAATATAAAAAAAATAAATGATAATGGTGTCACATTAATAGTGCTTGTGATAACCATTATCATTTTGCTTATTTTAGCAGCAGTAAGTTTAACAATGTTGTTTGGAAATAATGGAATATTTGGAAAAGCAGATGAAGCAAAATTCAAAACAGAAATAAAAGCATTACAAGAAACAGCATACTTATATGTAAGCGAAAAAAGAATAGAAGCAGTAGCATTAAACAATATGAATGCAGGATATGAAAACTTAGTAAAATGGAATTATGAAGTAGAACCAAAAGGAGAAGAAATAGGAACAATAATAAAAGGAAACACAAAATACATAGACCAGATAGTAGTATCAGAAGGAGAATTCTATTACATATTCAATAAAAAACAATCAGATATGGAAAAAGTAAAATGGTGTTTTGAAGTAAATGTCAAGGTATGGGGATATGACAATTACGAAACATTTGAAGAAGAATATGAAGAAGAATACATGCATGATGGAAGTTATCAAAAAATAAAAGGAATATATATGTGTATACCAGACCTAAGAAACTTTGTAAAACTACACACAAGATATGTATCATGGGATGACTCAGGAAATGAACAAATAGGAACATGGATGATAAAAGAACCACCAGGAAATTGGTATGACTACAAAAACAACAAATGGGCAAATGTAGTAGTAGAGAATAATGGAAAAGAAGCATGGTATGTATGGATACCAAGATACATGTATAAAATAGGAGGAGAAAACCTAGAAGGAAACCCAATAGCAGCAGAAAGAACAGACATAAGATTTGTAGATGTAAATAATAATTGGACAAACCCAGCAAATGACCAAACAACAGAACAAGCAGAATTACTAGCAGCAGGATATAAACTACCAGAAAGCTTCATATGGAGTACAACAGAAGCAGACACAAGTATAGAAAAACAAATACCAGGATATTGGATAGCAAAATATGCACTAAGTGATGTAAGTAAACTATTAATAGACATGGACTTAGTAACAGGAGACACATCAGTAAGAGTACAAAATGTAAACTTCCCAGCATCAGGAGGACTAAACGAATCGCAAATCGCAACATATGAATACTACATAACAGCAAAATTAAAGAAAATAGAAACAAACAAAAACACAGAAGTGCTAATAGAAGGACTAAAACCAGGAACAAAATACACAGTAAACCTAACAGCAAAAGACTCAGCAGGAAAAGTACTAGCAAGCATGACAAAAACAGTAGTAACATCAGTAATAGAAAAACCAGATATAAGTAAATTCAATCAAAACACAACATTCTATGTATGGTGGGATGACAATGGAATAGAACACAATGAAGTACCAATAACAAAACCAGCACCAAAAGAATGGTATAACTACACAGACAAAAAATGGGCAAATGTGGTAACAAGAAACGCGGGAAAAGAAGCATACTTCGTATGGATACCAAGATATCAATATAGAATAATGAATGTAGAAAGACCAGCAAGTGAACAATATACAGACATAGCATTCATACCAAGAACAAAAGTAACACCAGACGAAGGATACAAACTACCAGAAAGCTTCATATGGAGTACAACAGAAGCAGATACCGACCCAGACAAACAAATATCAGGATACTGGATAGCAAAATACAGCATGTCAGACCCAACACTACCAATAATAGAAGCAGACATATTAACAGGAGATACCAGCATAAGGATAGGAGACATACGAACAGAACAAACAGACATGAAATATGAATACTACATAGATGGAAACAAAATGAATGATGCACCTACAAATGGAAGTACATATACATATAGAGGACTAGAAAAAAACAAGACATACACAATAAACATAATAGGAAGAAAAATATCAACAAATGAATATGTAGGAGCAATAACAAAAGAAGTAATAACAATAGGACCAAACCCACCAGATATAAGTAAATTCAATAAAGACACATCATATTACCTAACATATGATTCAGGTGGAAATGAAGTAAGAACAAAAATGACAAATCCACCACCAGCAGACTGGTATGATTATGCAGACAAAAGATGGGCAAATATTGTAACAACAAACACAGCAGGAACAAAAGAAGCATACTTTGTATGGATACCAAGATATCAGTACAGAATAATGAGCACAGAACAAAGGGCAGATATAATATTTATACCAACAACACAAGTAACAGCAGATACAGGATACAAAATACCAGAAAGCTTCATATGGAGCACAACAGAAGCAGACACAAATCCAGACAAACAAATATCAGGATATTGGATGAGTAAATATCCAGTGCAATAAAAATATAAAAACAAAGGAGAGATAAAAATGAAAAGAAAAGTAAGTATAGTGATAATATCAATAATGTTAATGCTAATAGCATTAACAACAAAAGTAGAAGCAAACTATCAATCAAGACCAGGAGTAGAAACAAAAGTGAATGTGACACAAATTAACTTTTTCAATGGAATAAGAGCAATGGAAAATGCAGGAGAAGTAATGGGACTAAATGGGCAGGCAGATAATGGAATAGATGTACATATGGTAAAAGTAACAGAATGGGGAACTGCAGCAATGCTAGCAGCATCATCATATGGAAAAGTGGGAAATGTGGGAGCAGGAGACTCAACAACAGGGAATAATTATGGAGTTTTTGATATGGCAGGAAGTATTGTTACAGCCACTGCAGATGGAGTGCATGTTGAGGCTCTTAATAATATGTATTGGACAATACCTTATGGAACATTTAATCCAACATATACAGTTCCATATAGAAATACATGGGAGAAATATGGAACTGGTTCAATGGGTGGAGCAAATGCTGCAGTTACAAATACATTTATGCCAGGTTCAGCAATAGGAGAGTGCGAAGATTGGCAAGGAGCTATTATGAAGAGTCCTCCCATGAGAACATATCAAGCTACTAATTATATAATGGTTAGAGGTGGAAGAACAATATTTGAACTTGGATTTAGCTTTGAAGCAACAACAAATATACGGTTCAAGAGCATGTGTGGTAGTTGCTGAAGGGTATTGATACAAAAAACCGATTTTCGGGGACAGTCCCCTTTTAGGACTTTTTCCTATTTTGGGGACAGACCTCTAAAATTCAAAAATACATTCATAAATATTGTAAAACAGAGTATAGTATTAATAGAGAAAAATTGTTGTCAATTTTCATTAAAAAAGCGCCTGGTGTCCGAACCAAGCGCTTTTTACTATTTAGAACAGTTGAATAGTTCAATTATTCTAAGTAGCACTTCACATGTATAGATAAATTGTATGTATTGTATAAGTCTAAATATTATATTTGGATATAATATTCTTAGGAAATGCTGTTATTCAAAAGTGGAATTTCCTAGAAGGAGAATACCAGAATAATACCATTATGGTGCATATAAAACTATTTGAGGTGATTTAAACGAAACCAGAATAATTATACAATCATTTCCATAGAATAACAATAAAAAGATTTTGGCAATTTTCGACATTTAATTTGAAAGATGAAATAAACTGGTTTATTTTTATTTTAATCGTAAATTTATTGATTTTTAAGCAAATTTAATATAAAATGTATAAAGATAATTATAAGGAGAGAAGCAGATGGAAGAAGAATTAGATATAAACAAACTTATGCAAGTGAGAAGAGAGAAGTTAGAAGAACTTAAGAAAGAAGGAAAAAATCCATTTAATATAACAAAATATGATGTTACAAATAGTAGTAAAGAAATTGCTGAAAACTATGAAACATTAGAAGGTAAAGATGTTAGCATAGCAGGAAGAATAATTGCAAAAAGAATTATGGGTAAAGCATCTTTTTGCCATATTCAAGATGGTGATGGTAAAATTCAAAGTTATGTAAGTTTAAATGACTTAGGTGAAGAGAATTATACTGACTTTAAACGCTATGATATTGGAGATATTATAGGAATAAAAGGTTTTGTATTTAAAACAAAAACAGAAGAAATATCTGTACATGCAAAAGAAGTAGTATTACTTACGAAATCATTAAGACCATTACCAGAAAAATTTCATGGTCTTAAAGACACAGAACTAAGATATAGACAAAGATATGTAGACTTAATTGTAAACCCAGAAGTAAGAGAAACATTTTTACTACGTAATAAGTTATTAAGAGGAGTAAAAAATGTTCTAGATAATAAAGGTTATTTAGAAGTTGAAACACCTATATTAAGTCCAATAGCAGGTGGAGCAACAGCAAGACCATTTGTAACACACCATAATACACTAGATATGGATATGTATTTAAGAATAGCAAATGAATTATACTTAAAAAGACTTATTGTTGGTGGATTTAACAAAGTATATGAAATGGGTAAAATGTTTAGAAATGAAGGGATATCTATAAAACATAATCCTGAATTTACAAATATAGAACTATATTCAGCATATGAAGATTATAATGATATGATGGACTTAACAGAAGAAATAGTATCAACAATAGCCAAAGAAAATTTAGGAACAACAAAAATTACATACCAAGGAACAGAAATAGACTTAACACCAAAGTGGAAAAGAATAACAATGATAGACTCAATAAAAGAAGTAACAGGTATAGACTTTAATGAGATAAACACAGATGAAGAAGCAATAGCTGCTGCAAAAAGCATACATGTAAACATAGAAGAGAAAACAAAAAGAGGAGATATAATAAACACAATTTTTGAAGCAAAAGTAGAAGAAACATTAATACAACCAACATTTATATGTGATTATCCAGTAGAAGTATCTTTATTAACAAAGAGAAAACCATCAGATGAAAGATTAACAGAAAGATTTGAATTATTTATTGGAACACGCGAATATGCAAATGCATACTCAGAATTAAATGACCCAATAGACCAATATGAAAGATTTGTAGAACAAGTTAAAGCAAGAGATGCAGGAGACGAAGAAGCAAACATGATGGATGATGATTTTGTTCAAGCATTAGAATATGGAATGCCACCAACAGGTGGATTAGGAATAGGAATAGACAGATTAATAATGTTATTAACAGACAGTGCATCTATTCGTGATGTTATTCTATTCCCAACAATGAAACCATTAAATTAATTTAATAGATTTTAATAAATCATACAAAGCAGGTGAGTTTATGGAAGTGAAAAAAGAAATTTATTATTTTGTAATGATATTGAATATTATTGCAAAAGAATATTCAATAAGTATTTATGAAACATACAAATATTTAAATAAATATAAAGGAATAGAATTTTTATCTGAATTTTATGATGTAGAACATACATTAAATACTGATGATGTTGTAGAAGACATTTTGTCAATTTGCAACAAGAATGGAGGAGTATTGAAATGATTGTTTATCATGGTTCAAATACAGAAATAAATACTATAAAACTAGAAAAATGTAATAAATATAAAGACTTTGGTCAAGGATTTTATGTTACAACAATAGAAGAACAAGCAGAAAGAATGGCAAGGAGAACAGTGCAAAGATTTGGAGGCATTCCTACTGTAACAAAATTTGAATTAAATGAAGAGCTATTAAGAGAGCTAAAATATAAAAATTTTAAAAAAATAGATAATGACTGGGCAATCTTTATTATTAATAATAGAGATAGAGAATTTAAAGATATTTCTAATGCATTATCAAATCATGATAATAAATATGATATAGTATTTGGTGCAGTGGCAAATGATGATATTGCAACTACATTTGCTTTGTATAAAGATGGATTTATAACATCTGAAATCCTTACAGACAGATTAAAATTTAAAAAACTTAGTAATCAATACTCATTTCATACAGAAAATGCAATTGCTTTACTAAAAAAGGTAGGTGTTAAAAAATATGAGTAAAACAAAAGAGCAAGATTTTTTAATACAAAATATAATTTCACAGATAACAACATATATATCAGAAGATAAAAAAGTTTCATCAGAAGAAGCATTGAAGATATTTTTTTCTACAGAAATATCTAAAAAGATTGAAGATATAGAAACAGGGTATTATCTAGAAAGCCCAAGCTATATATATGAATTGTTAAAGAAAGAATATTGAAACTAATTAGTTTTTTGAATTTTATCAACACTGTTGAGAAATTTCAAAATAAGTGGCTAATAAGTTTTAAAGAATTCAATCGCGTAGCAGTAAAATAGCATTATTATAAAGAAAAAATGATGAAGAAATTAGCTAGAATAGGGCATTGTCATTGACTTTGCAATTTGCTCAATGAAACCATTAAATTAAAGAGGTGAGATATGTTAGGTTTATTTACAGAAGATAGCTTGATGAGGTTAATATTAACATTACCAGGATTGTTATTTGCAATAACATTTCATGAATTTGCACATGCATTTGCAGCAGACAAACTAGGTGATGATACTCCAAGAAGACAGGGTAGATTAACACTAAATCCATTAGCACATTTAGACCCAGTAGGTTCAATTTTATTATTGTTTGCTGGGTTTGGTTGGGGAAAACCAGTTCAGGTTAATCCAAGAAAATTTAAAGGAACAATGTCTTGTGGTGAAGCAATTGTTTCAATAGCAGGACCTTTAATGAATTTCTTTTTAGCAATAATTTTTTTAATAGCATATTATATGTTATTAAGATTTGGAACAGGATTAGAAGGAAATGTATATATAGTAATAGCTTCAATGCTATTTTATGGAGGAGCAATAAATATAGGGTTAGGAGTATTTAATTTAATACCATTACCACCTTTAGATGGCTCTAAAATATTGATGCATTTCTTACCATATAATGCAAGACAATGGTTTATTGAAAATGAAAAAATATTTTACATGGCATTTATTATAATGTTTGTTACAGGAATTTCTAGTTATATAATATCTCCAATAATCTCGGGGATATTTAGCACATTACTTAAATTTATAGGAATGTTTTTTGGAGTTTAAAATGAAAGATTTGAATATATTATCATTTGAAACAAGTTGTGATGAAACTTCTGTATCTGTTGTGAAAAATGGAAGAGAAGTTCTTTCTAATATAATAAATTCACAAATAAAAATACATGAAAAATTTGGTGGAGTAGTTCCTGAAGTTGCTTCAAGAAATCATGTAGATGTTATAGATATTGTTACGAAAGAAGCTTTAGAAAAGGCTAATTTGAAATTGAAAGATATAGATGTTATTGCATGCACATATGGACCAGGATTAGTTGGTGCATTGCTTGTAGGAGTTTCTTATGCTAAAGCATTAAGTTTTGCAATTGATAAACCACTAGTACCAGTTAATCATATAGAAGCACATATAGCAGCAAATTATATAACACATAAAGAGCTAAAACCACCATTTTTAGCATTAGTAATTTCTGGTGGGCATACTCATTTAGTACATGTTAAAGACTATACAGAATTTGAAGTATTAGTAAAAACACGTGATGATGCAGTAGGAGAAGCTTTTGATAAAGTTGCAAGAGTTATAGGGCTTGGTTATCCAGGAGGTCCTAAAATAGATGCTCTTGCAAAAACTGGAACACCTAATATAGAACTTCCTAAACCTAAGATAGAAGACTTTAGTTTTAGTGGAATAAAAACAAAAATCTTGAACTTGTATAATAAAGACCCAGAAATAAATAAAGCAGATTTATGTGCAAGTTTTCAAGAAACAGTAAGAGAAATTCTTTATGAAAAAACAATGAAAATAGCAAATGATTTAAGTATAGATAAAATAGTATTAGCAGGTGGAGTGTCAGCAAATAGTTCTATAAGAGAAAAATTTGAAAATGCATATTATCCAGAATTAGAGCTATGTACAGACAATGCAGCAATGATAGGAGCAGCAGCATATTATAATTATTTATCAGGAAAAATTGCAGATTTAAATTTAAATGCAGTTGCTAATCTGAAAATAGGTGATTTTTTATGATTTATTGTATAGGAGATTTACATTTATCTAATTCTACAAATAAACCAATGGATATCTTTGGAGAGAATTGGGAAAATCATGCAGAAAAGATAAAACAAGATTGGAAATCAAAAGTAAAAGAAGAAGATACAGTATTACTTTTAGGAGATTTTTCATGGGCAATGCATCTCTCAGATACATATGAAGATTTTATATATTTAAAAGATTTGAACCGGTAGAAAAATATTGTTAAAGGGAAATCATGATTACTGGTGGAACAGTGTCACAAAAATGAAAAAATATTTAGAGCAAAATGATTTTAACAATATAGATTTTTTATATAATAACTCATACTTGATAGAAAATTATATAATAGCTGGAACCAGAGCATGGAATGATGACGAAGTTATAGTAGCAAGAGAACTATTAAGGCTAGAACTTTCAATACAAGATGGAATAAATAAATTTGGTCAAGAAAAAGAAATAATTATATGTTTACATTATCCACCAACAAAAGAATTTATTGATATAATGAAAAAGTATAATGTGAAAAAATGTTTTTATGGGCATTTACATGGTGAAGCAACTAAAAATGCGATAGAAGGAAATATAGAGGGTATAGAATTTAAATTAGTTTCTTGTGATTATTTACAATTTAAGCTGCACATAATATAATTATGTTTAATAAATTAAAAAGTCAAATAAATAAATTGTCTGATAGTTTAGAAAGAAGTAATATTAATGAATTAATATATATTCTTGGTAGTAAAAAAGAAATAATAATTAGAAATCTTCTTGCAGGAATTTTTCGAGGAATAGGAATAGCGATAGGATTTACATTATTAGGAGCATTAGTAATTATGCTTTTACAAAGAATTGTTAAGCTAAATCTTCCTGTTATAGGAAAATATTTAGCTGAAATTGTAGAAGTTGTAGAAAATAATAAAGGAGCTGTTAAACCATGAATTTACCAAATAAATTAACAATATTTAGAATAATTTTAGTACCAGTATTAGTCATAATTGCATTATTAGATGTGCCAAATAAGTGGATATTTGTAAATCTAGTATTTATAATTGCTAGTATAACAGATAAACTTGATGGTGATATTGCAAGAAAAACAAATCAGGTAACAACATTTGGAAAATTTCTAGACCCATTAGCAGATAAGATTTTAGTGTTGTCTGCAATGATGATTTTAGTAGAAATAGGAGAGATACCAGCATGGATACCAATTATAGTAATAACAAGAGAGTTTGTGGTATCAGGATACAGGCTAATTGCAGTTGAACAAAATGGAGAAGTTATTGCAGCAAGTATTTGGGGCAAAATAAAAACAGTAACACAAATGATAGCAATAATACTTGCATTTATATCTGTACATATGGGAAATAATTTAATACATATAATAACAATGATAATAATGATAATATCAGTAATTGCTACAGTATTTTCAGGAGTTAATTATTTGAAGGGGTGCAAGGAGTTATTATGGACAAAAGATATGCAAAAGAAAGAATAGAAGAATTAAGAAAACAAGTTAAACATCATGCAAAGAAATATTATGACGAAGATATGCCAGAAATTAGTGATTTTGAGTATGACATGTTGCTTTTAGAATTAAAAAACTTGGAAAATCAGTTCCCAGAATTTATACAATTAGATTCATTAACTCAGAAAATATATGGAGAAGTCAAAGAAGGTTTTGAAAAGGTAACACATAAAGTTAGACTTCAAAGTTTACAAGATGTATTTTCAAAAGAAGAAGTGATAGAATTTGATGAAAGAATAAAAAAAGAGTGTGAATCAAATTATGTTGTAGAAGCAAAAATAGATGGGGTATCTGTTTCACTTGAATATGAAAGAGGAATATTTGTACGTGGTGCTACACGTGGAGATGGTTTAGTTGGGGAAGATGTAACAGAGAATTTGAAAACAATAAAAACAATTCCTCAAAAATTAACAAAGCCAGTTGATATAATTGTAAGAGGAGAAATATTTATACCTAAAAAAGATTTTGAAAAATTAAATAAAGAAAGAGAAGAAGTGGGTGAACCTTTATTTGCAAATGCAAGAAATGCAGCAGCAGGTTCACTAAGACAATTAGATAGTAATGTAACAGCTAAGAGAAAATTAGATATCTATATTTTTAATGTACAAAGGTGTATGGACAGAGTTTTAACTTCACATTATGAGGCTTTGTCATATTTAGAAGAGTTATCTTTTCAAGTAAATCCAATGAAAATCTTGTGTGAAGATATAGAAGCAGTAACCAAGGCTATTGAAAGAATAGGGGCATATAGAGAAGGATTAGAATTTGATATAGATGGTGCAGTTGTGAAGGTTGATGATTTAACAAAAAGAGAAGTTATTGGCGAAAATTTTAAAACACCAAAATGGGCAGTAGCATATAAATATCCACCAGAACAAAAAGAAACAAAGGTAATAGATATTACTTGCAATGTAGGAAGAACTGGAGTTATAACACCAATGGCAATATTGGAACCCGTGAAAGTAGCAGGTTCTACAATTTCTAAAACAACATTACATAACGAAGATTTTATTAAGGAAAAAGATATTAGGATAGGAGATTTTGTAATAATACAAAAAGCAGGTGATGTAATACCAGCAGTTGTAGAAGTGGTTAAAGCAAAGAGAACAGGTGAGGAAAAAGAATTCAAAATGCCAGAGATTTGTCCTGTATGTAATGCACCTGCGATAAGAGAAGAAGGAATGTCTGCTATTCGCTGTATTGGAATAGAGTGTAGTGCAATGCTTGAGAGAAATATAATTCATTTTGCATCAAAAGAAGGAATGGATATAGAAGGATTAGGTGATGCAATAGTTACAGAGCTTCTTAAAAAAGAGGTAATCAAAAATATAGCAGATATATATTATTTAAAATTAGAAGATATAGCATCAATTAAGAAAAATGGTGAAAAATTTGCTCAAAATTTAATAAGTGCTATAAATGATAGTAAAAACAGAGATTTAAGCAATTTAATTTCTGCATTAGGTATAAGGCAAGTGGGTTCAAAACTTGCAAAAGTATTAAGTTCTAAATTTAAAGAAATAGATAATTTGATAAATGCAAATGAAGAAGAACTAAGCTTAATACCAGATGTAGGTGAGATTACAGCTAAAAGCATATATGATTTTTTCAGACAAGAGCAAAGTATGGATTTAATTAATAGACTGAAAAGTGCAAAAGTAAATATGAAATCTTTGAAAGAAGAAATAACTGATGAAAGATTTTTAGATAAAATTTTTGTGTTAACTGGAACATTAGAAAATTATTCAAGAGATGAAGCAACAAGCATAATAGAGGGGTTTGGTGGAAAAACTGCATCAAGTGTGTCTTCAAGTACAGATTATGTTTTAGCAGGAGAAGAAGCAGGGGGTAAGCTTAGAAAAGCTTATGAATTGGGGGTAAATATAATAAATGAGCAAGAATTTGAAGAAATGATTAAATAAACCCTTGAAATTTGAAAAAATATGTGATAAACTATATTCTACGTGAAAAAAGAAGAGAGAGGTGCATTAAAAATGGCAAAATGTGAAGTATGTGATAAAAAGTTAAGTTATGGAAATAAGCTTAGTATTACACGTTCTCATATAAGTAAGAGAACTACTAGAACTTGGAAACCTAACATAAGAAATGTTAAAGCTGTAGTTAACGGAGAAAATAAAAAGATATCTGTTTGCGCTAAATGTTTACGTTCTGGAAAAGTTACAAGAGCAGTTTAGAATTAAATATTAACAATTAAAAATATAATATATTATTTTTTCAGAAAATTCTCCTAAATGAGGAGTAATCATTAGCTGTAACAGCTATTAGGTATTTTCTTCAAGAATAATATATTATATTTTTGTATAAAAATTATCTTATGTATTAATCTTTTATGCCAAATATTAATTTAACGAAACCTCTTAAAAATTTAGGAACTTTCTTTACAACTATCTTCATTAAATCCTACCTCCTCTAGCATGAGAGCCATGCAAGGCCAACAGCCACAACTGCAATGCCTATGGCAAACAACCAACCAGATATTGGAAGTAATAAAACTAATAAAATGCCTATACCTAAACCGACTAAACATACTCCTAAAGTTTTTTTAAGTCCTCTAAACATAAAATATTACCTCCAACCTTTTTTATATAATATATTTGTAAATTACATAAAAGGTGATTAAAATGAAAAAAATTATTGAACTAATAGAAATACTAAAAGATTCATATAAAGATGCAAAATGTAGTCTAGACTTTACTACTTCTTTTGAAATGGTAGTAAGTGTCATTTTATCTGCACAATGTACAGATGCAAGAGTAAATAAAACTACTCCTTCTATATTTAAGGATTATTCTACACCAGAAGATTTTGCCACAATAGATATAAAGTTATTAGAAAAACTTATTCATCCATGTGGTTTTTACAAAAATAAAGCAAAAAACATACAAGCATGTGCTAAGAAATTGGTAGAAGAATTCAATTCTGAAGTACCAAGTAATATGAAAGATTTACTTACTTTGCCAGGTGTTGGTAGAAAAAGTGCTAATGTAATTTTGCTTGAATGTTTTGGTATTTGTGAAGGTGTTGCAGTAGATACACATGCAAAAAGAGTATCTAATAGATTAGGTCTTTCAAGTGAGATAGACCCACTAAAAATAGAAAAAGATTTAATAGCAAAAATTCCAAAAGAATATTTAAAAGATGTTAATCATTTATTTGTTTGGCATGGAAGATATGTGTGTACTTCAAGAAGTCCAAAATGTGAAATTTGTTCAGTGAAAAAATATTGCATAAAATACAAAAAAGATGTAATAATAAATTGAAGAGGTGGTTATTTTGACGAATATAAATTGTTCCACTAATTGTGTTTATCAAGAAGAAGGTAAATGCACTTTTGAAAATATTAACATGAAAAAGATAACTCCAGATTCAAATTGTGCCTATTTTTCAAAAAAAGGAGTATAGAGCATGGATGTTATGTATGTAAAAGGTGTTGGTCCATCTAGAGTGAAGCTACTTAATAAATTACGGTATATATACATTAGAAGACCTTATTACATATTTCCCAAGAGATTATGAAGACAGAAGTAAAGGAAAAGAAATAGCAGAATTGCAAGACTCTGAAACTGCTTTATTTTATGCTGTTCCTATTTCTAAGATTTCAGAGGTAAGAATAAGAAAAGGGCTCACAATATATAAATTAATAGTAAGAGATGAGAGTGGAACTGCAATTATTTCATGGTTTAACCAACCATATTTAAAAACTAAATTTATTGTAGGTGAAAGTTATAGCTTTTTTGGTAAGATAAGCAGAAAAAATGGCAAGGTAGAAATTAATTCACCTATATTTGAAACAGAGCAAAGCAAGAAAAACACAGGCAAAATTGTACCACTATATCCTCTTACATATAATTTAAGTCAAAATGTGATTAGAAAAATAATAGAGTGTGGAATGGAGAGTATTAAAGATAATCTAGAAGAAACTTTACCTACATATATATTAGAAACATATAACTTAGAAAAAATAAGTTATGCAATAAAAAATATTCATTTTCCAGAAAATTTTGAAGCATTTAACAAAGCAAGAAACAGATTGGTTTTTGAAGAACTTTTAACAATGCAACTTGCATTATTGAATTTAAAAGACAAGTATAATGAAGAAAAAGAAGGAATTACATTTAATAAAAACATAAAGATGTCTGATGCAATAAATAAGTTGCCATTTAAATTAACTAATGCACAAATTAAAGTGCTAGAAGAAATAGACAAAGATATGGAAAGAATAAAGCCAATGAATAGACTGCTACAAGGAGATGTAGGTTCAGGGAAAACTGTTGTTGCAACTTGTGCATTATATAAGGCAGTAAAGTCTGGGTATCAAGGGACTATAATGGTTCCGACAACTATACTTGCAAAACAGCATTTAGAAAGTATAGAAAACATTTTAAATCAATTTGATATAAGCTCAGAAATAATAATAAGTAGTACAACAAAAAAGAAAAAAGAAGAAATATTAGAAAGATTAAAAAATGGAGATATTGATGTAATAATTGGCACACATGCTTTACTTCAAGAAAATGTAGTATTTAAAAATTTGGGATTAGTTATAACAGATGAACAACATAGATTTGGAGTAAGACAAAGAGGAGTGTTAGCAAGTAAAGGAAATAATCCAGATGTATTAGTAATGACAGCAACACCAATTCCAAGAACACTAGCATTAATTTTATATGGTGATTTGGACATCTCAATAATAGATGAGCTTCCACCAAACAGAAAAAATATAGACACATTTGTAGTAACAAAAGAAAAAGAAGAAAGATTAAATAATTTTGTAAAAAAACAAATAGAAGAGGGAAGACAATGTTATGTTGTATGTCCATTAGTAGAAGAAAGTGAAGAAATAAATGCAAAATCAGTAGCAGAAATTTATGAAAAATATAAAAATGAAATATTTAAAGAATATAGAGTAGCATATTTACATGGAAAAATGAAACCAAAAGAAAAAGAAGAAATAATGGAAGAATTTAAGACAGGCAATATAGATATTCTAGTATCAACAACAGTAATAGAAGTTGGAGTAAATGTACCAAATGCAAGTTTAATGATAATAGAAAATGCAGAAAGATTTGGATTATCGCAATTACACCAATTAAGAGGAAGAGTAGGAAGAGGAGAATATAAATCATATACAATTTTGAAATGTAATGGAAAATCAAAACTTACAAAAGAAAGAATGGAAGTAATGGAAAAAACAAATGATGGATTTATAATATCAGAAAAAGATTTAGAATTACGAGGCACAGGAGAATTTTTTGGAACAAAGCAACATGGAATACCAGAATTCAAAATAGCAAATTTATTTAAAGATGTAGAAATGTTAAAATCAGTTCAAAGTGTAGCAATAAAGATAATAGAAAATGACCCAAGATTAGAAAAAGAAGAAAACAAAAAACTAAAACAAATAATAGAAAATAAATTCAGTGAAAGAGTAGAACTGTGATTTTGGGGACAGGTGTGGTATTTTTTACTTCAGTACAAGGTGACATTGAAACTTGAATCTGACAAGAAGGAGTATGTAAATAGTTTGGTGTAAACTGTAATTATCTTATATGATAGTTGTGCAAAATAAATTGTCTAACTTTTTGGGTTCAGTACAAAGTATATAGTAATTCATTATTTTGTAAAAATAACAAAAATTGTAAAAACATATGTTATAATGAATAAGTCAGACAGTGTCTGACCAATTCAAAAATTATTTTCAATTTCGCAACTGCAGTTGCGAAATTATAGGAGGTTTTAAAATATATGAGTAATGAAATAATACTTAGTGATTACAGGGAAACATTAGAAATAATTATAAGAAAAATTGAAGAGGCACAACTGAATGCCATAGTATCATCAAATTTATATATGATGAATTTATATTGGGATATTCGGAAATATAATATTAGATAAAAGAGAAAAACAAGGTTGGGGAACAAAAATAATTAACAATTTATCAAAAGATTTGAAAGAGACTTTTCCCGATATAGATGGATTTTCTCCAAGAAATTTGGATTATATGAGACAATTTTCAAAAACATATGCTAACTTTAAGGAAATTAAAGATTTAATTACAAAAGTTAGTTGGTCGCATAACTTAGTTTTAATGTCTAAAATAAAAGATATAAACGAAAGAATGTGGTACATTGATAACTCTGTTGAATATGGCTGGTCAAGAACTATGTTGATTCATCATATAGAAACAAATTTATATGATAGAAGTACAAAAGAGAGAAAAGTACATAATTTTAAAAAATCATTACCTTCTCCTCAATCAGATTTAGCCCAACAAATGCTAAAAGACCCATACAATTTTGGCTTTTTAACATTAGCAAAAAAATATAAAGAGAAAGACTTAGAAGAACAATTAGTACATCATATAACAAATTTTTTACTAGAATTAGGCACAGGATTTGCTTTTGTAGGAAAACAATATCCTTTAGAAATTGGAGGAGATGATTATCATATAGATTTGTTGTTTTATCATTTGAAATTAAGATGTTACATTGTTATAGAACTTAAAGCAGACAAATTTATGCCTGAATATGCAGGAAAATTAAATTTTTATCTATCAGCAGTAGATGACCTAGTAAAAGAAGATTATGATAATCCAACTATTGGAATATTATTATGTGCAACAAAAGATGATGTTAAAGCAGAATATGCTTTAAAAGATATAAATAAACCAATAGGAATATCTCAATATGACTTGTCAAAGGCTATTCCAGAGGATTTGAAATCTAGTCTTCCTACTATAGAAGAAATAGAAAGTGAAATTGAAGAAAAGTTTTTGTAAAAGGTTTTAACTTTTGCAACCGCAGTTGCGAAATTCCAGAAAAAACCATTTCAGATTAAAAGTTTGAAGCGTTTTTTAATGTGAATTTTAAAGGAAAGTGAGGATTTAACAACATGGAAAATCAAAAAAATATTAGATGGAAGTAAAGCAAAGAAAAGATAAAATAATACATAATATCAGTTTGTTTATAAGAGAACTAGGAATTGCTTAGAAAATGATAAATGTGTAAATGAAAAAAACACCATAAGTGTATGTCAATCATTTTTGAAAATGTCCCAAAAAAGTAAAAACATTAGCACTAATTTTTAAAAGAAATTAGTGCTAAAATTTAAACTAAGCAACATCATTTC
>JGI994J12354_10002002_pt1 | contig 20321 bp, 13 predicted proteins | sample IntmicLarv3ML3BL_FD_12354 | JGI IMG/M metagenome (IMG submission 12354)
CATAATAGTAATAAGCAAACCGCACGGTAAACTCCCGCCCTAGCACCACGGATGTGCCCTCCTCTTGGGAAAAGTGACGAGTTATCATAGCACGGAATTGTGATGATGTCAAGAAAAGCCTTCGCCCTCGGCAAAGACCGAGGACGAAGGTTGGCGTGCACGATAAACACTGACTACATTGTTAATGCTCGTAAGCCGCAGCACTGCCAAGCAGCGACAGCCCGCGCTCTTTTTGCACTCGCTCAACGGTATTTGTGATCTTTTTCCCGTCAATCGAAATGCTCGCCTCTTTGTCTGCAATCACGCGCAACAATTGCTTCACATCGCGCAAAAGTCTGTTCTGTTCTGTGTTTGCAGCATATACGGCACTTGAAATGGATTCCACAATCTGATCGTTATTCACAACTGCCGTGCGGCCGTTGATGGTTCCCACCAACTCAGGTCCCGCCTCACGCGCCCAGAACAGTTGCCCTGTCGCGGGATACCCGCCATCAGCATACGCTTGGGTCGGGATCCGTGGAATGGTTTGCCTTGGTATTTGCGGAACATCGCCTGTGATCGTGATATTCCAGTCCAACCCAAACCAGCCCGCGATCCACTCAACCGAACTAAAAATCGCATTAATCACGCTTTTGAGTGTGGATAAAATCAATGACACAACTCTGTTGATCAAATCAATAATCAAGTTCAGCACACCTTCTATGATACTGACGAGCACATTACCTATGCCAACAAAGATATTAACAAGGCCACTGAGGATTCGCCGCCAATTCAACGTAAAGACACCTGCTAAAAACTCTAACACCCCATTGAAAATCTCCAGCAGACCATTGATGATTCCACCCACTATCTTCTTCAATGTCGTAAAAGTATTAATAATCGCATTGACTACTCCCGCAATAATTGGGCCGAAGAGATGAACCATTCGATCTATATATGGAGCCAGAACTCTGTCCCAAAGCAATAGAACGATTTCAACCACGAGCGCAATCGCTTTCCCGATTTTCTCGAACATCGGCTTTAGTGTAGTTTCCCAAAGATCCGTCGCAGCCTCCATCAGATTATCAAATACTGGTTTTATATTGAGCCAAAGGTCCTCGAATATCTTTTTGACGCCATCCACCGCAGTATTCCATGCCTCAAAGACAGGCGCACCTTTATCTTGCCACGCACCGGCAATGGCCTCCCATGCACCGCTGAATGCCCTTTGAATTCCTGACCAAATCTCCACGCAGGCCTCTCTAAACCCCTCGCAAAACGACCATAAGCCCCACACCACCAACGCAATTTCTGCAATTACGGCGATAACAATCAACGCAGGGAGCGCGATTGCACTAAGACTTGCGCCGAGGGAGGCGAGTGTTTCACTTAGCCATTTTATAACATCGCCAGCGGCTAAAGATATGCCAGTCATATCTTTGAAGTAGTCAAGAAGGCCTGAGCTTTCCAACGTGGAAATAATACCAAGGAACGATGCGCCAATTGATAAGCCCCCATCAAGCACACTAAACAAACTGCTTGCTGCGGATTTGTTACCTGATAAAGTTTCATCCAGCGTTAAGCACGTGCTGTTTAGCGCGTTAATTCCCTTGACTGCTCCACTGATAGATGATAAGATGTTGGAGAATGCTTTGTCAATTCCTGATGAGCATTCTCGTATTGTTTCAACGAGCGTTTTTAGCGAATCATTCAAAGTTTGAACGTCACTTTGAGCTAGATTGAGTTCTGTTGACATGATTGTACTCCTCTTGTGATTTAGTTTGAAAGGTGAGATTGAAATGCATGTGTTTCGCGAGCCTGGGGCGCATATGTTCGGTTGCAACGAAGGAGATGCACCTGTAGCAGGCGATGTACTTGGAACATTTACCCTTTTCTCAAGTCGCAGTAATATTAAAGGGCTTCGCGGTATGATAACCTTGCAGTTGACTTCATCAGCCTTTGTTTTTGCACAAAAAGGGATTGAAAGAGCCTATATCCCTTATGACCGCATGACCAACTTCGAAATCAAACCATACAGTTTTGTCTCCAGCTCTGTAGTTGTCGCTATACAAGGGTATAAAAACGTCCCCCATTTTACATATTTGGGAAGTACCGACCAACTGGAAAACGTGTACTTCAGACTATTTGGAGGTTATCCTACGAGTGTCCGCCCCGACCACATCGCCTGCGAACAGCTCGTCCGCATCATGGAAGCCAACGGAATTTTTGACAAGTTCAAGAAATCGAACCCTACGTTGGAATCGTCTCCCGACGACATCCTTGGGCAAATCGAAAAACTTGGCGAATTGTACAAAAACGGCGTTTTGACCGATGTAGAATTCGAGAGCAAAAAAGCTGAATTACTGAAAAGACTTTAACTGTATTCCCGTCTCAACGTTTATCAGCCCATCTGATCTTTAATCCAAACAAGCATAAATTCGATTTTACTTTTTTATGTCTCCAAAGCCCCGCTAAAATTTATGTCCTCCTTTCTGATCACAAATAAAATCAAGGAGTGATACAGCGCTATATCATCTCCACCGTTTACCTCCGTCGAGTAAATGGCACAACCCTACAAACAAAACCTTTTATCTGCAACTAAAAGTATCCGCTCGCATTAACTTCGCGCCACACCTTGCAGCTTTTTGTGTCATCGGCATGTTTTGGACATTCTATTTTTATTAGCATATCACATCTTCCGCATTTTGTCAACCCGCTTCGCAACCTTTTCAATCACCGACAAACTAAACAGGCCTTTTCAGGGCTACCGCCAGGAATTTTCCGCATCTTTGTTTGTCTGGCTATTTCATCAGACGCTTATCATTTCACCACCATTTGGCAAGGCATCCTTATTCATAGCGGCGCAGTTGATAATGCTCGATGTTTTTAAGATCATCATACGTTAATAAATTTTCCGCGTATGCGTCTGTCAACAAATGGAACTCACCATCTTTCCATACCAAGAGGGGCTCCCTCCAACGCCTATAACCCGTATAGAAGTCCATTCCCTCAATTGAGATTGGATCTTCCTCTACAGCAGGGATAGGCCTTGGAAACTCATCCGCCAACCTGACTACAATATAATTATTGTACGTCCCACAGTACCGTTCAATTATAATGCCCTCTGTTGACGCATTTGGATACTCCTCATCCATAATCGCTTGAAAGCGTACTCGTAGGTCAGCCAAGTAGCTTTGTTTGATCTCCTCCTCTGTTTCTCGGCTCAAAACAGTCGGATTTAACGGTTTTGGCACGAACGCCGTTGGCGTCGGCTGAGGTGTTGGCGCTTTTGTAGGGATTGGTGTCTCTGCAACAGGTGGCGTGGCCGTTGGGTCGGGTTCCGTGGTGGGGCTTGGTGTCAATGTTGGATCAATCGTCGGCGTAGGCACTGGCGTCTCCTCAATGATCGGTGTTGGGGTTGCTGCCGATTGCGGCCTTGACTGACCAACGCCCGTGAACAGCCACAGAGTGTTAGCACAATCAATGCACAAACCATTCGCTTGCTGAACTTTGACATATTGGGCACTTCCCTTTATTTATTAACATCTTATCATATGATTTTTTGTTTGACAAGGTGTTTTAAATACTTTTGCAATAATTTTACGTTTTTGCACGGGGAGGATTCTCCGAAAAAATTTATTATTTTATACACGCATCCAGATCTAATCGCCCCAATAATAGCCTTTCAGATGGTGCGCAATATTTTTCAGATCCTCTTTTGTTAACACTCCTTGATCATATGCGCTCTCCAACGAAAAAATGTGATCATCCTTCCACGCGCGCAAGGTATTCCCGTCATTGTAGTAAAGAACCACATCAGCAATAACAACTTTTCTCAGCGCACACGTGTAGCCGCTAAATGCGTCATCCAGCATCACCACAACACACCCATTATAGGTTCCATAATATTTGATAATCTCAATATCATCTGTCGACGCCGCCGGCTGGAAGCTTACAATGCTTGGATCTGCCAGCAGTCGTTGCAGCCATGTTTGCTTGATCGCGATTTCCGTCGCTTGACTCAACACCTCCGGATTCAACGGACTTGGCACAAACGCCGCCGGGGTAGCCGTCGGAGGCGATGTTGGCGTTTTTATAGGACTCGGTGTTGCCACAGCAGACGGCGTTGGGGTGGGTACAAGTTCAATTGTTGGGCTGGGTGTCAGCACCGGCGTCGGCGTTGGCGTTGGCGTTGGCGTTGGCGCAAGCATCTCCTGAATGATCGGTGTTGGGGTTGCCGCCGATTGCGGCACTTGACTGACCAACGCCCGTGAACAGCCACAGAGTGTCAGCACAATCAATGCACAAACCATTCGCTTGCTGAACTTTGACATATTGGGCACCTCCGTTAACTTATTTGCATTTTACCATAATAGCGTCTAGCTTGTCAAAACATTTTAGACTTTCGCCGCGCCTTAATTACACGCGAACCACGTGTGTGACGATACCCCAATAAATTTTCCAGTACAAGTTTTTAAAGAAGGGGCGCGGGGGAGGAAACCTATACATCCCTCACCTCCGCAACAACGCCCCCGGCATCAACTTTTTGGCCACATGCGCCACATGCCCCAGGCCCAACGCCCTGTGGGGATTGTTGCCTTGCAGATGGCGGTGGAGCAGGCGCAGGATCCAGGGCGTTTCGGGGGCCAGGTGGACTTGGGCGAAGGGGTCCTCGCGCAGCTGCTCGACGTGCATCAGCTGAGCGTTTTTGTCCAGCCCCGAGCGGCGGTCGCAGTTACGCTCCAGCGACGACAGGGCGTAGCGCAGCCACAGCCCACCCAACTCGCGCGTGTAAAAGTGCATGTCCCAGGCGTTCAACAACTCGTCCCACACTGCGATTTTGCGGCGGTGGATGGGCCAATAGTCGGGCTCGAAGCGCGTCGATAGGCTGCCCGCGACGCTGCGGTGATAACTGTACAGCGGCTGATCAATACACCACAGACCCGTGATGTGGGGCGCGATGGCGGCGTTGAAAAAGAAGTCCTCCAACAGGGGACTACCCGCCAGCCGCACGCCCGTGGCGCGCAGAAAATCCAGCCGATAGGCCTTGTTGCATTGATAACCGAACAGGGTTTGGCTCTCCAGCCACCACAGGCAGGCGTGGATGTCCTCGGGCTCGGTCAGGTGATCGCCAAAGGGCAGTAAATCCTCTTGCCGCAACACTTTGGTCCCGCGCGTCGTCGTCACGCGCATTCCATAGACAATGGCTTGAGCCTCCGCCGCCATGGCGGGTTCCAAGGCCTCCAGCGCGCCCGGCATCAGCTCGTCGTCGGCGTCTAAAAAGGCGACATAGTCGCCCCCCGCCCGCTCCAACCCGCAGTTGCGCGCCACGACCGAGCCGCAGTTTTCGGGCAGGTGCAGCACGCGGATCCCCTCGTGTTGCGCCGCCAACTCGTCGCACAGCACCGCCGTGTCGTCGGTCGAGCCGTCGTCAATCAGCCACAGCTCCCAATCACCCTTTTGGGTAAGCAAACCGCCCACCGCGCGGCGCAGGGTGGCGGCGGCGTTGTAACAGGGCGTGATAAAGCTGATCATCGCCCGGCCTTGAGCTTGGCGAACAGCAGCGTGTGGCGGCGTTTGACCCAGCCGATGACCCGGCACTCGAGCAAACACGCCCACGCCCACCGCCAGCGCACGGGCCACAGCATGACCCGCGTATACAGCGAGCGCGGCTTGGCCACGCGCAGGGCTTGACGCACGTTGTCCGAGCCAACCAGGGCCTTGGCTTGCGCCCGCCGTTCTTTGGCCGTCGCAGGGTTGTTAGGATTGACGATGTTCTCCAGGCACCCGACCACCCGCTCGATATACCGCCGGGCCAGGAATTCTCGCACCTGCGGCGTGTCCATGTCCCAGACGCGGTAGAGATCGAGCATCCAGCCATTCTCCTCCTCGCGCTTGTCCAGCATGTCGGGGCGGTACTTTGCCGTCTCGGCCTCGGCGCGGCGGCGGATGTAATGATAGAAGGGCTGATCCATGAGCACGACGCGCTCAATGTCCCGCACGACGTGCAGGACAAAGGGGAAGTCGTCCCAAAAGGTCGCCGGGAACCTGATGTCGTTGTCCACCAGATACTGCCGCAGGAAGAGCTTGTTCCAGGGCGTGTAGAGCAAGTTGTTGTCAAACAGCTCGATGCTGCGCGCGCGGAAGGCCTCTTTCGTGGCGCACACATCGCTGGGGCAGTTTTGCTGTTGGTGATAAAAGCGATCCTTGCGGTCGTATGTCTTGATAAAATAAGAGGTCACGACCATCTGGGCGTCGTTGGCCTGCGCCGCTTGCACCATGGTCTGCAACATGCCGGGCTCCGCGTAGTCGTCGCCGTCGCAAAAGTAGCAATAAGTGCCCGTTGCCCGCACGATGGCAGCGTTGCGCGCGGCGGGTGCTCCCCCATTGGGCTGGTGCATGGCGATGATGCGGGGATCGCCCGCGGCCAAGTCGTCGACGACCTGCGCCGTGCCATCGGTCGAACCATCGTCGACCAAAAACAGCTCAAAATCCGTCAGGGTTTGGGCGCAGATCGACGCCACTGCGCGGGGCAGATCGTCGCGGATGTTATAGGCGGGGATGACGATGGAAACCAATGGCATGATTACACCCCTCGCAGGCGGCCATCGGCGGCCTTGCACCCCAGTGCAAACAAGTCCTTAGCATCCTGTACCGAGCCGACGCTGGTTTGCAGGCACAGGCCTTCGGGATCCAGCTGATAGACCAAATCCCACACTTCGCCGGGCTCGACATGCAGCACCAGGCCAAAGCCCCTGCGCTGCAAATCGTGCAAAAAGGGCAGCCACTCGCGCATGGGGGCCGCACCGTCACCGGGCACCCATTGAATAAAGTCCAATCCCTTGATGCCCTGCAGGGCCGGGACGTGGCGCATGTTTTGCGCGCCGTCCAAGTGATAGACGTTCTCCTGCAAAAAGTTGACCTCGCGCTCCAGCGCAGGCACTTGCCACTGCGAGTAAAAGTCCGTCGAGATCAGGTAGCCAAAATCGCAAGAGGTCGGGTACCACCGCTTTTGCGACCACAGGCCCAACCAACTGGTGTGCCCCAGACCCTTGGTTTCTACCAAGTCATAGAGCTCGCCCGCCGCCCGCTCAAAGGCTGTCTCGATCTGGTCGATGCGGGGGGCGATCAGATCGGGGGTGTCATACAAATCCTCGCACAAGGCCTGGGGCCCGCGCAGGCTGACCAGGCCGTCGAGCCCTGGGTGCAAATCGGGCAGGCCGATCACCGAGCGACCTTCTGTCCGCGACAGGGCGTAGCAGGTCTGCTCGAGGATGTTCTTCCAATACTCGTTGTTGCGGTCCAGCACAATCTCCGGGTGGCTTTCCCAATCCTCGACGACGGCGTGCGCCCACGAGGTGGTGGGCGAAAAGCTCAGCGGGCAACCGCAAAAGGCCGCCAGCGCGTCGGGCCCCAGATCGGGCGAGTAGCTGGGGAAAGCCTCGCCCATATAAAAGGTGTTATCCCGCCAATGGCAATGGGCCGCCCAGTTGTACTCGCCGTCCATCCATCGCGCCTTCAGGTCCTCGGGGGCCTTGGGCGGCGGCGCGGCGTTGCCCCGCGGTGCCGTGATGCACAACAGGGGCCGCTCATGGTTCTCCATGGCAAAAAATTCATTCCAAGAACGCTCAAAGTTCTTTTCCATACATACCCTCCACAAAGTTGCTTGCGGATGTTTATTATATCATATCGGGATTCACAATGCCGATTTTATGCAGGGCGCAAGCCTCTACGCCGCAGCACTTTGCCGCCGCTTGCGCACTCGCCCGATCACACTTTGCGTAGTCAAATAGGCCACCAACAAAAATTCAATACCGGCGCAAACCATGAAAAAGGGGTTCGCCAGCACGGGTTGCCAAGGATTGTCCAAAAAGCGGTAGATGTCCTCGAGCTGCTCAAAATAACCCACGCTGACAATCTTGCAAAACGCCCGCCCTTGATCTTCGCCAAACCGAAGCTCGCAATGGTAATCCTTGGGCGGCTGATCAAACGCAAAGAGTTTGATCGCGTATGCGGCGGTGATTGTCCCGTGCGAACTGGACATGGGTTTGACTTCTTCCAATATCTCCCCACGGAACCGCGCGAGAAAATCGTCCTGCGACACCAGGTTGTCAATTGTCACCGTCACCCCTGTTGTCGCCTGCAAAAAGCCGGGGAAATATTGCGCCGCAAGAGTTTCCTCGGGACCTAAGTCAAACATAAAGGCCTGGCAAATCCGGTCGCGCTGTTTGTTCGAAAACTTTGTTTTTATCGTCGTTTCGACAAACCATCCGGACATGTAAAAGGTATAATACAGTGGAACAATCATCATGATGGCAAGGGTCAAGGCGATCGCCCTCTTGTGTGTCATTCCATCCTCCTTGTTTGCCTTTGCTGCCTGCCGCGCGGCCCCGGCAACGGCCCGTCACAAAATTCGCGCACCACAATTATAGCAGAAAACGACGCTCACCAAAATTGTCACCAAGTTTTCCGCCGATTTCTCCTTTCCCTCACGCGCCAATTTTGGGGGAATCCGCCACGCTGTTCTCGATAATTTCTAATAGTTTCGCAATAATTCCATCACCTTCACACAACATATTGTTGCCAAATATGATACACACGCGCACATATGGTACTTCACAGGCTATACATTTTGTGTTATCATAGGTATCCGCCTAGTCAATCTTTTTCCGGCGCGTGAGCACATCCAGCTGCAAGGGAGGCACCTTAACTGATGGGCAACATTCAGATCGCAATTTGTGATACAGACCCTGTATCCCTGTCGGGTTACCAGAAGGTTTGTCAGTCCATTTGCCGTGAGAACGGTCTATCGTCTAACGTCATCCCCCTCAACAGTGCCAACGCACTGCGCTTTGAAATGCAAGATTCTGCCTTTTGCGCCAAACTGCAAGTGCTGATCATCGACCCCGAATGCTGCGGTGACGCCGCGGCCGCCGCCCGCGCGATGGGCTATCAGGGGCTGATCCTGTTTGTCAGTAATTCCATGGACATTTCCTTGATGCAACAGGCCCTGGATGTCCGCGCCTATAACTTTGTCAGCAAGGGTGATCTGCCGCGTTTTTCCAAGCTATTGGTCGAAATGTTCCGGCTTTTGGGCGAACAAAAGCGTCAATACATTGCTGTGAGCTGTGGCGGCGAATACCGCCAGATAGAGCTGAGCGACATCTATTATTTCGAAACCACCATGGATCACATGGTTCACGTTTGGTATGCGGGTGGCGATTTCGTCTTCCAGTCCAGCCTGTCGGCCCTGGAAAAGCGTCTGAGCGATCACGGATTTTTCCGCGCCCACCGCTCCTTCCTGGTCTCGCTCCAGCAAATGCACCGCCTGACCTTCGACCAAATTACGCTGAACACAGGCGCCGAAGTGCCCGTCAGCCGCGGCTGCTACGCCGCACTCAAAACCGCCTTGCACCAATTCGCGTTGAATTAGGCCTTTTCGGCTTTTTGTTTTCGCCTCTCTTATGGTACATATATAACAGAAAACAGCAATTATCCGCAAAACAGTGGGGAGGAAGCAAAAATATGACTGAACTTGAAAAAGTAAGGCACCTCGAATATTATTTCCCAAAGCTTTTCGCTGATATGGAAAAACGAGATTTTGGTTTGATTTTTTATAATACTTCAAACTCTGATTCTCACGATTCAAACCATGCGATTATCACAAGTGACTGCGATTACACACAAGCATTACAATCTATTAAAGACTTCTATTTTTCAAAGAATTTAGAGCCTCGCATTTTTTCATCTTTACAAGAGGGGCAACTACAAAAAATCAAACCTGAGTTGGAACAAGCAGGTTTCAAAATAATCGACTTTGGATATACAGAATATTTGGTATACAATGGTAAGTCCGCAATCACCGAACCGTACACGCTTGATTTCCGTAGATTCAATGCCGGTGACGATTTATCTGTGTTTGCGCAGCTTGTTGAAGAAGAAGCACTTGTACGAACACAAGAAGTCATACGCCGCAGAGTAGACAGCCCTGATTATTATTTATATATCGGCTATACAGACCATTCCCCTGTCGTCATGGCTTCATTTCAATTTGATGAAGATATGACTGCCCGACTTGATGAAGTGGAAACCGCCGCGGGGCATAGAGGAAAGGGTTACGCCCGTCAAATGACCCGTCATTTAACCACTGTTTTTGAAAATCAAGGCGGCAAATTATTTTTCACATGGGCGGCGAATGATACAGCTCAAAGAGTATATTCGCAAGGCGGCTTTGAAGTAAAATACAAGTTGCCTGCATGGAGTGCGGTTGCAGAAAAAATTTAAATATGCAAAAGCTTTTTTATTATTGGTGTGCCCTATAGCCCTTTGCTCCTGAGAAACTCAATAAACGCTTCCTCCCCTTGTAGCGGAGCTTGTTTTATCGGCTCATCCGGCAACGGGGGCGGGGTGAACACCAGTGGTGCCAGCGGCTCTTTTGGTTGTGTCGCAATGGGAAGGGGTCCCGACGGGATGCCATTGGCCGACTTGTAGAGGAAAGTACTCAGTTCGCTGAGCCAAGCATTGCTGCGGGTAACAAACTGCTCGTTGCCCTGGTACACCTCCTGGGCATCGCGGCTCAACTGCATCATGGATTGCCTGGCCGCCGCCAGATCGTCCTGGGCTTTTTGCGCAATCCGGACCGCTTCGGCCTTGGCCACCTCGATAATTTCCAACGCCTTGACACTGGCCTGTTGTTCGGTTTCCTCGGCGACTTTGACGGCCGAGGACAAGACGGAGGTCAACCGAGCGTTTTCGCGTGCGCGTTCGGCTTCCAGGCGCAAATAGTTCTGCTCGAGCAATTGAATCTTGGCTTCGTGCTCGGCCTTGGCATTCATCAAGGCCGCCCGTTGCTTTTTCAGATCGTCAACTTCGCGTTGGAAATCTTCGATAATGGCGTCGACATATTGCATGTCATAGCCGTTGCGCGCCCGCGGAAACTTGTCTTGCACTACGTTTGCCACTTGGTCTTCCCTCCTCTCAATAAACTTTGTCATTATACCGGCGCCGGCGGCTTCTTGGACCATACCTTATAGACATAGGTCGCGCCCGCGCTCGCCCCGGCACAACATCGCACGGCCCTGGCGGAAAACATCGCGCCTTCTTGCGCGTGTATAAAGGCCTGGGCGTCGTCGGTTGCTCGCTTCCACGAGCCGCCGTGCTCGGCGATTCGCTCATCCGCGGCATTGGCAATGGCGCACAGCTGGGCGTGCAGGGGGATTTGATCTCCGCGCAAACCTTCGGGATAGCCTTTCCCGTCATATCGCTCCGAGCAGTATAACACCGTCTCGAGAATGACCTTGCGCGCCAGGGGATCCATGGTGTGCTCGCCGATCTGCTCGCGCAGAAACCGCTCACCGGATTCAGGGTATCGTTCACGCTCGTTGTAGACCAGATAAGCGGCGATATCGTGATATTGCGCCCCGTAGCGCACGGCGTCGGCATACTGCTCGCGGCTCATGCCCTGGGGAATGGCATCGTCAGGCGCCGCCTTGGCCATCAGTCCGGCGATGGCACCCACGCGAATGCCGTGATATTGCAGGGCGGGCGGCAAGTGCGTAAAGACGGTGACCAACAGACTTTGGTTGTCAAAACAAAACAGACATGACAGCCGTTGAATGTCCTTCTTGGTCAGTAGCCTTTGCACTCGTTTAAAAAACATACCCTTCCCTTTTTTCTTCTTCCTAAGACGAATTTACTCCGCGCTTTCCTTTTACAACGCCGCCTGATGCCGTTTACGCTAAGCTGATCTTAATTTCTCCCGAGGCGATCTTGTCTTGCACCGCCGTGACCTTGGCCCACAGCTCTTCTCCCAACGCCGCGCGGGCCGCCGGGGTATCAATCAGGCCGGCTTTGCCGTCGGCCACGCCAAATTTCAGCGTTTGGCCCCCCTGGATCGTGCCCTCGCACAGGCCGGTGATGACCTCCAGGCAAGCCGCGTCGATCTTCTTGGCGACACAAGCCACGACGTTGTCGGGCGCGATATACGCCGTATCGCCCATGGTAATGCACTCTTTGTTCAGCACTTTGGCCGCCCACATCGCACCGCCGGCAGTCTCGCCACCCGTGCCGATGACGAGTTGGTCGACACCCAGCGCGTAGAAGCGATCAGCCATATCATAGCCGCCGTCGCGATTGTAGGCACTGCCAACGTAATCAAACGCAAATTCAATGGAATAACCCAGCTCGGCTTCGGCATACTTGACGCCCGCCTCAAATCCCTTGATCACGACCTCGCCGGGCACATTATACGTACCGCCAACACAGGCGACCTTGCGGCTCTCGGAGCGCATGGCAGCGATGTAACCGGCCAGGAACCCCGATTGCTCGGCGCGCACGCTGCCTTGCAGCAGATTGGACTGGCCCTCGGGGTTGGTCAGACCGTCGATCATGGCATATTTGACATCGGGGTTGGCCTTGGCGTGAGCCGTCAAAGCCTCGTCGATGTTGCCGTTGGCGCAGATGACGATGTTAAAACCCTGGGCAACGACGTCGTCGAGCACGCCCTTGGCCTCGGCATTGGTCTCTGCCATGAACCACTTAATGCGAATGCTGCGGGGTTTGGCATACTGCATGGCCGCCGACCAAACCGATTGATTCGAGGAAGAGCGCATTTCCGCACTGCATACGATGATGGCGACCTGGTTCTTGGTATCAGCCGTCGGCTGGGGACTCGTGGTGGTGTTGCAACCAACCATCGCGAAGATCAACAGAACTGTTACCGCGCAGATAAAAATACGTTTCATGTAATGCCTCCTGTTTTTTGTTTGCGACGCCCAAAGGCGTGGCTGATGGCATAAATTAACACCCCACTCCCGGCAATCACGGCCCCCGGCCACGCCAAGACGAACAGCGCGTCCGGCCAGCGTTGGAGTTTGGGCCACCAGTTACAGATAGCAACCACCTTGTACTGATAGTTGCCCCGGGTCACCAAGTTGCGATCTTCCTCTTGGGCGTTGTCGCCCTTGGTGGCCAGCCCCTCGTCCGCAACGCGGATGATTCGATGGGTGTTAAAGTCTTGGAGTGAAGTGCTTTGGAAGGTGATGATGTTACCTTGAACCAAGTCCTCGTAGGGCGTCTTGTGCACGAGGATCACCGCGCCCGTCATGATGGTATCTTCCATCGAGTCGGACGTGATAATGATCGGCCGATAGCCCAGGAAGGTGTCCGCCGTGTCGGGGTGCGTGTTGGTGTAGACGATGTTCGCCACGACAACAATCAGCAGCAGCACGACAATGGCGATAAAGCAGTTCAGAAAGATGCTGCCGATCCGATGTGTTTTTTTCATTTGGTCTTCCCTACCCACCATCGGTTCATCGGCGTCCCTTCCTTATTGATAACGATCATAAGATTCCTGCAGCAGCTCCAACAACAGCCCAAGGCCCTTGTCATTGAGTTCCTGCACAAAACCATCAAATTCTGCATCGATGTCCGCATCGGTTGTCACAAACTCTTGGCAAGTCTGCGACAAGTAGATCATGAGCTCCCGACGGACATCGCCCTTTTGCGCCAGACGCGCCTCCTGCGAGTCGTTGAGCACCAGCTCCGGCATCGCATTGCGCACGTTGTTGCGCCCGACGGGCTCGTACACCTCGCGGGTCACCTGTGCCAGGTACCCGCTCCAATTGGCCGCGGTTTGCAGGTCAACAGAGCCATTGGCGTCCGCCGTTGCCTGGCAACGCATGGCCAGCGCGGCGTCGTACCACATGGGGATGGGCGCAGGCGGACCCTGCAGGGCACCGTCGAGCTTCTTCCACGAGGTCGTGGTGCCGCCCATGGACAGCACCCGCGTGTCGGCCGGGGCCCAGCCCTTGTCTTGCGGACCGTGCATAGCACTGAGCGTGCCGGCCTCGGACAGCATCATATCACCCAGGGCAAAAACCGTCGCAGAAACCTTGGAGTCCTTGCCGATCATCAGCGCTCCGGGCTTGGCCGCGATGCGCCGGGTCAGGGTGGATTGCTGGCCGTGGGGACCCTTGAGCGGCGGCAGGGGCACATAGCTCGCCGCGCGCGTGACATCGTTGAACACAACGCTCAGATCCGGCGCGGCAATGACTCCATAAACGTCGTTATAGCTGCCGCCGGCAATCAGTGTGTCCTTGCCGTTGGTAAAGGCATTCGCGTCGATCAGTTCTTCCTTGAACAACCGCTGGATGAACTTAAGGGCCTCTTTGAATTCAGGTTCGACCACACCGGCGTACAGTTTGCCGCCGTTGTCCACGTTGACAAAACCTTGCACCGAGGACAGATCGTAGTCGCACGTGAGAAACGCATTGACCAAAAAGCCAAGTGACGAGTCGCCATTGGGCATGTACGCCACACCCAGGGGAACCTTGTCCGTGGTCTCGGCCCCGTCGAGTTGCTGCGTCTTCATGGCAACCAACAGGTCATAGAACTCGTCGGTCGTCGTGGGCATTTTGGCGCCCATCTGGGCCATCCACTTGGCGTTCACCCATACCTTTTGGGGGTATTCGTCGGCGAAGGATTCCGTCAACGAGGGGAAGGAATACACACGCGTCATCAAGCGGATCTCCCGCAGGCGCGAAGTGTCGCTAGCGAGCACCTGCTGAAACACCGGGGCATCTTGCGAGATGCGGTCGGTCAAATCCAGGAACAGCTCGGGCGCGAGCACGGCCATCTCGTTTTCCGTGAATGCGAAGCCCATGTAGGCATCGGGGCGATCCGCAGGATCCAGGTTGACGTCCTGCTTAACGCGCTCATAAGCACCCTCGCGCGCGCCATAGTCAATCCACTGGATGGAGATGTTCTGCTTTTCCTCGAAGTATGGCGTCAAGCCGTTGTCGTTGAAATAGGCCATGACGTCGCTGGGCGCGGCAATTGTCATTTTCACCGGGGGGGGATCCTTTTTCGAAAACCATAAAAACCAAGATGCCGTTCCGGCTAGTAATACCAATGCCACTGTCAGGCAAAGGATCTTGACGCGATTCTGTGAAAAGAATCCGCCACGCGCTGGTGTCTTTTTGCTCTTTGACACGTTGAGTCCTCCTGTAAATTGCGTGTGGCCAATTCAACATTGGCCACACGCAATGACTTCCGGTTCGCCCGGAGAGTTCGCCTTATTGCCGGCGCTTACGAAGATGCGTAACGGCAGCAGGAGCCAGGATGGACAGCATGACACCACCAGACAGAATCATGATCGCGACGACCCAGATAAACGTCGGGCCATTGGTGTTGGGAACCTTAGGCGGCACATAGCCGTTGCCATTCCCGTTAGGCGTGGACGTCCGGATCGGGGCATTGCTGCTCGTGGGCTGCGTCGTGACGTTTTGCGTAGGTGCGTTGGTCACGATGCCCGAACTGGGATTATTGCTGGGATTCGTGCTGTTGGTAGGTACTGTACTGTTGGTAGGCGCGGTGCTGGTGGTCGGAGTGGGGTTGTTTCCACAATCACATCCGCCGCCATCGCAATCACATCCATTGCCACAGTTGCATCCGTTGCCGCTGCCGCAATTGCATCCGTTGCCGCAATTGCACGGCTTATTATAACAGATACAGGAGCCACCATTACAGTTACAGGAGTGTTTTTCGCAAGAACATTGGTTCGATCCGCAGTTGCAGCTTCCATTGTTATTGCTGTTGCAGTTACAGTTGTTACCATTACCGCAGTTACAGTTGCCATTGTTGTTGCCACCGTTGCCGCAGTTGCAGCCGCCATTGTTGTTGCCACAGTTGCAACCGCCGTTGTTGTTGCCGCAGTTGCAGCCGCCATTGTTGTTGCCACAGTTGCAACCGCCGTTGTTGTTGCCGCAGTTGCAGCCGCCATTGTTGTTGCCACAGTTGCAACCGCCATTGTTGTTGCCGCAGTTGCAGCCGCCATTGTTGTTGCCACAGTTGCAACCGCCGTTGTTGTTGCCGCAGTTGCAGCCGCCATTGTTCCCGCAGTTGCAACCACCGTTATTGCCACAGTTGCAGCCTCCGCCGCCACAGTTACAATCGCCATCACCACAATCGCATCCGCCATTGTTGCCGCGATCAATGATGATCCAGTTGCTGTGCTCGTCGTTTGCCGTGGCCTTGTTCCAGATCGAACCGGTTCCGGCGCCAACCACTACGGTGAATTGCACAGTGGTTTGGCCAAACGGTGCCAGCGAGGCGATGTTCCAGACAAGCGCGCTGCCAACCAGCGTGGCGCTCGGGCTGGCCGAGTTGGTCAGGTAGGTCGTCCCGGCGGGGATCACATCCGACACGGTAATGTTGTAGGCCGTCGTGTTGCTGCGGTTGCGAATGGTCAGGTAGTAGGTGATGTGATCGCCATCGGAGACTTTCCGTCCCGTGGGAATGTTGGTTTGCTTGATGATTTCGATCGAGGGCGGAACTTGCACGTGCTCCACTTCGTTTGTGGGCGGGTTGCCCGTGATCACAGCGCTGTTGCGGATGGAGCGATAAGACATGTTCGCCGGCAGTTCGTTGACCGTGACTTGGAAGCTGACCGTCTTGGTCTCGTTGGGGCCAAGATCAATCGACCACGTGACAGCGCTGCCATTGAATTGTCCGCCCAGGTTAGCCGAGTTGTTGACGTAGGTCGTGCCGTTGGGGATCGTGTCGATCACCTGCACGCCGGTCTTGGGTTGCGAGGTGGTGTTGCGAACGTCGATGTAATAGGTAATGACCGTGCCGGCCGTGACAAAGTTGCCGGCCGTAGGCACCGCGTGCTTGACGCCGTAGACGCCGCCACCGGGTTGCGGGCCGAAACCATAGTAGTGATCCACACCGTTGCTGGGAACGCCGTTGACATACGCCACGTTGTGGAAGACGCGCCAGGTGCCTCCGTCAATCGGTATCACGCGGGCTTGGAAGCTGACGGTTTGGCTGGCTCCGGGGGCCAGGGAAGCGATGTTGAAGGTCACGACGCCATTGGCGTACGTGCCGCCGCTATTGGCCACATAATCCATGCCCATGGGGATGGCATCCGTCACGACGACGTTATTGGCCATCAAGCTGCTGTGGTTGGTCACGGTCAGGGTGTAGGTAACCACATCATTGTCAACCACATAGCTGCCCGGAGCGGGGTTGGAACCCTTGGCGACCGCGATCAACGACGGCGTAGTCGTGATGGGGGTCTCCACCTCATTGGTGGGGGTGTCGTTGTTGCCGTAGATGGCGCGGTTGCGAATGATGGTGCCGTTGGCCAGGCCGGTGTTGATGGTAACCTTGAACTCGATCAACGCCGTCGCGCCGGCTTGCAGCTCGGTGATGGTCCAGTTCAGGCGGTTGTTAAAGGCATCATACGAACCGGAGGGCAAGTTGTTGACCTTGGCCGAGCCGGGGACAAAGGTTGTGCCGGTGGGGATGTAATCGCTGACAGGCACATTGTACACCGGGGACGCGCCGTTGTTGGTCAACTGGATGTAATAGGTGATCTGCGAGCCGGGCTGCACCGAGGTGCCACTGGGCGGGTTGACGCTCTTGTAAGCGTACAGGCCGGAGGCATTCGGGTCGATCCAATGCACGACCGTGTTGGAGTTGTTCGAGGAAGCGCCATTGTTCCAACGGATGGTCGCCGCGTTGAGGATCGTCAGGGGGCCGTCTTGGCCAACCTGCACGACAAAGCTGACTTGCTGGCTTCCGCCCGGAGCAATGCTCGGGATCGTCCAGCGCACGACGCCATTGTTCAGCGTACCGCCGCTGATGTATGTGGTGCCATGGGGGACACTGTCCTCAACCAGGACGTTGGTCGCCTCGGTGGTGCCGTGGTTGTAGACCGTCATCGTGTAGGTAATGAAGCTGCCGCGGGCAACACTCGAGCCGCTGGGCGGGTTCGAAGACTTCACAACCGACAGCGTCGAGGGCGTCGGGGGTTGCAGGTAGTGCACGATTTCGTTGGACGAATCGGTCATTCCGTCAACCGTTGCCATCGCGACGTTGCGGATGGGGTTCGGCGCGTTTTGATCGACCGTAACGGTGAACTGCACCAGCGCCCATTGTCCCGGGGCGATAGAAACGATTTGCCAGGTCAATTGCGAACCCGAGACATTCGGGGTATTGCTTGCGGAGACGAAGGTCGTTCCAACAGGCACATTGTCAACGATCGTGACGTTGTTCAGCGTCGTGCTGCCATTGTTGAACACGCGCACATAGTAGGTGATCTGGCTTCCGGGGGTCACGACCGAACCGTTGCCGGGGGTCGACCACTTATCCACCACAAAGTTCTTGTTGCCGCGCGGGTGAGTGGTTTGGTTGGAGTGATAGGTGCTGCCGTCGACATAAGCCGAGGCCGTATTGCGAACCGACTCGCTGCCCGCGCCCACCAGGATGGTGACGCTGACTTGCTTGGTCTGCCCGGCATTGAGCGAGGCGATGTTCCACACCACTTGGCTGCCTTGCAGGGTGCCACCATCGGTCGCGCTGATGAAGGTGGTGTTGGCGGGCAGGTTATCGTACACCGTGATGTTGGCCAGGTTGTTACTGCCGTTGTTGATCACATCAATGGTGTAGGTGATGGTGTTGCCGGCCTGCACAGTGGTTCCGTCAACAGGATTGGCGTGCTTGTACAAGTTCAAGCTGTTGGGTTGACGCAACGCATAGTGCTGCACCGGGTTGGACAGCGCGGACGATGTGCCGTACTCGAGCAAACCGTAGTTAATGTAGCTGCGGTAGGTCGTGTTGGCGGGCAGTTCGTCGACTGTCACCTGGAAGGTCATCGTCGCCGTCGACTTTGCACCCACGGTGATGTCGTCCCAGCGAATGACGTTGCCGCTGATCGTGCCGGCCGGGGCACCATTGAGGCGGCCGCTGCCGGAAACAATGGTCAGGCCCGCGGGCACCGAGTCCGTAACGTCGACATTGGAAACCGCCGCATCCGAGGGGTTGCTGACAACCAATGTATAGGTGATGGTGCTGCCGGGGTTAACCTGCGAACCACTGCCGGGGTTTGCGCTCTTGACAATGCTCAGCACGGGTTCGTCATCCGGACGCAGGTAGTGATGGGTCTGGTTGGTCTCGACCGTGCGGTTGCCATGGGCCACATAGGCTTTGTTGACAAGCGTCACGATGCCGCCGCTGTTGGCATTGGCACGGACCACGAAGGAAACACTCGTCGAGGAGTAGGCAGGCAGGTTGGCGATGTTAAAGGTAACCACGCCGTTGGCCATGCTGCCGCCCGAGACGTAAGTGGTGCCCAGGGGCACGGGATCCGTGACCGTCACATTGGTCATGGCACTGCCCGAGGTGTTCGCCACCAAGATGGTGTAAGTGATCTCCTGGCCGGGCGTGACGTAGGAACCGCTGGGGGGATTCGCTTGCTTGCTGGCAACCAGCGGACCATTCGGATCGGTGATGTAGTGCATTGTCTGCTCGGACTGGCGCGTCCCCACGCTGCTGCTGAGCAGCGCCGTGTTCAGGACCAGACCCGAAGCATCGGCATTGACCTTAGTTTGGAAGGTCAACGCGCGGCTGCCGCCGGCGGGGATGGTGCCCAGGTTCCAGGTAACCATGTTGGTGGTGGAGTCATAACCGCCACCCGTGGCAAGCATGGAGCCCAGAACGACGGTCGTACCGACCGGCACGTAGTCCTGCACCACAACATTGTGCACGTCAAACGCGCTGGTGTTGGAGACGTACAGGTGATAGGTAATGATGTCGCCGCGCGCGACCGTCGAACCGCTGACCGGCTGAGCAGCCTTGGAAATCGCAATGTTGCCACCGGGTTGCTGCGACGGGTTCGTCGAAGGCGATTGCGAAGGCGTCGTCGAGGGCGATTGCGAGGGATTCTGCGAAGGTGTCTGCGAAGGATCCTGCGACGGGCCTTGCGAAGGTGTCTGCGAAGGATCTTGCGAGGGGTTCTGCGACGGTGTCTGCGAGGGATCTTGCGAGGGGTTCTGCGACGGTGTCTGCGACGGTGTCTGCGAGGGGGTTTGCGAAGGCGACTGCGAGGGGCCTTGCGAAGGCGTGTGGCTGGGGCCGTCGCCCGGATAGTGAACCGTCGTATTGGTGTTGCGCTCATTGATTTTGGCCGTGTTATAGATGGGCGGGCCGTTCTGAGCGCCGTTGAGCTTGACGCGGGCCACGAAGGACACCGAAGCGTCGTAGTAGTTGGCGGCAACCTCATCCAGCGTCCAGTTGACAGTGCGGGTCACCGGGTCGTAGGTTCCGCCCATATTGGCCGAGACGAACTCGAGCTCGGGCGCCAGCGTGTCGCTGACCTTGACGTTTTGGATGGCCACATTCGTGTAATTGTGGACGCGAATGGTGTAAGTGATCAGCTGGTTGTCGTCGACATACGAGTAGCTGGGCGGATCGGCTTCTTTTTCGCCGCCGAGGTGACGCGTGGCAGGGTGCTCGACCGTGTTGGTCGGGGTATCGGCGAATCCGGAGGGATCGTCTTG
>JGI994J12354_10002003_pt1 | contig 20313 bp, 20 predicted proteins | sample IntmicLarv3ML3BL_FD_12354 | JGI IMG/M metagenome (IMG submission 12354)
CGCATTGGAAACACATTTTGACCTCTTCGCCTCCGGCGTCGATGATCTGCTTTTCAAAACCGGGATTTGATTTTATCTCCGTAGTAATCACCTGGGTGAGCACCATCCTCAATATATTTAAAACAAAGATACAAAAAAGGGGGAATATTACCTCAAAGGATAATACCATTATTTGATATTTCTGGCAATAAGCGCTTTGATCAGCTTTGATATCGTCTTGTTCTCGCGACGGTATATCGCCGTTATCGAATGCCTGAGTATTTTCGGATCGACGGCACTCTTCATCCTTATCCCTTTCCTCAGAAGCAAAAATTCGTCCACGAAGAAACTCTTGTTGGAACCCAACAACTCGGGAAGAGAAAATGTTTCGGAATCTATGGTGTATTTTCTTCCCATAGTGTCCAGGAACATGAATGCCACCCTTTGCGCGCCGTATCTGTACCGGATGAACGACGGTCCGTTGTCAACGAAGACCATCCCCATGTATCCTATCTCCATCCCCTCGAATTCTTCTGCATCGAAAAGATACAGGGGGTCGTCGACGATTGCTATATCCGCAAGATTCTCGCGCATCATCCTGAGATTATGCTCATCGTCGGATACGACGAGTTCCACTTCCGTCATCTTGAGAGCCGATAGAACAGACATCATCAGATCCTCGGTCACCGGGCTGCAGCACACCGTGAAATTGTGATTGTCGGAACACCTCTGTTCGGTTGTCACGAACGTCTCCAGTATCAATTTTCCATTATCGTTGAGTCTGGTGCCGGCCGGAGTGGATATCGTTATGGGTGAACCTACCGCGTCCTCTATCGAAGAAATGTATTTGTGTACCACAGGGACCGATATGCCGAGTGTTTTTGCGGCTGCCGTCTTACTGCCGGTCTTGGCCACGGCGGCCAACGTCTCCAGTTGACGATTGGTCACAACGTGTCCGTTGATCACCTGTTCTGTCCTTACGGATAACTCCACGCGAGTGTATGGACCTCGAATTGAATAACCTTACCTATGCAGCAATGAATTAAAACCCCACGTGCATAACGATGGCAATATGAAAAACACTGCAGCAGATCGCATCGTCGTCATTGGTCTTGGAAGCCCCATAATGACTGATGACGCCGTTGGATTGAAAGTATCCGAAGCCATTGAAGAACTCGGAATGCCCGACGTGGACACCTTGCAGGAAGCCGTCGGCGGGTTGGACATAATCCCTATGCTCAACGGATATCGGTTTGCGGTCATAGTGGATGCCATTCAGACAAGAACATACGAGCCTGGCACAGTATTGATCTTTGATCCTGAAAGTTTTGATTCGACAATTGCGGATGTCCCCGCACACGATGTGAACCTTGCGACAGCGATAAAAATAGGCAGGGAATTGGACAACAGCGTCATGCCCGAGATCATCAAATTCATAGCCATCGAGATAGAGGATCTGCAGACCGTCAGCGAAGAGATGACCCCCTCGGTTGCGGCTGCCGTGGGTCCGGCAAAGAATGCCGTCCTCCATCTGATATCGGAGTTCAGATGTCCAAATGAGAAGGATCGTACCTTTTGATCTTTCCTTTGGCGTTACCGAGCACTGTAATGTTGAGCGTGGACGTTTTCAAGATATCGTTGACGACCCTCATTACCTGTTCTTCGGTCACATTCGTTAATATCTCCAAACGCTCGCTCAATGTCAGGACCTTGCCGTTAAGCATGTAATCCCTTCCGAGTCTGTACATCCTGCGTTCCGTTGATTCCATGGATCTGACGATAGCTCCTTTCATGAGCTTCTTCGCTCTATCCAACTCGCCCTTAGCCAGACCTTCTTTTTTAATGTCCGTGAATACCTTTGCGGATGTCTCCATCGCCTCTATCACGTTCTCGTTGGTACATGACATATATGTGGACAGTGCCCCGGCATCGCAATACTGTTCGGTGGTGCAATAGACGGAATAGACCAATGCCTTCTTCTCCCTGACCTCCTGAAACAACCTGGAGCTCGTCCCGGAACCGATTACAGCGCTGAGCAGAGTGGCTGCCGCCCGATCCTTGTGATCGGGATCGTATGCCGGGAAACTCATTGCTACATGACAGTGCTCCGACTTGTTCTTGGAAAAGTTGTAACTGGCCTTGGGGACGTTTGGTTTCTGCCTTTTTATCTCCATCTTTCCGGACATCGGGTCGAATTTCTCCTCTGCCCATGCCACAGTATCGTCCGCATCAATATTGCCTGCGGCGAACACCGCGAGATTCGGTATCCCGTACCTTTCCTCATAGTAATGTCTAAGCTCTTTGGACCCCAGTTCCTTGACGATCTCTATCTTTCCTCCCTCGTCCTGAGAAAGCTTGTGCCCTCTCCAGAGATTCTGGGACGCGAGATCGTGGATGTATGATTCCGGCTCATTCTCTATCATGCTCAATTCCTGGAGAACGATCTTCTTTTCCAGGTCGACATCGTTGTCGTTTATCAGAGGATTGGCGACTATGTCGGAGACCATTTCCTTGGCAACGTCCTTCGTCTCCTTTATCGTAACTCCGTAAAAAGCGGTCAATTCTCTTGCGGTGAACGCATTGAGTTCTCCTCCCGCGCCTTCCATCTCCTTTGCCATTTGATATGAAGACCTTGTTTTCGTCTCCCTGAACACCACGTGTTCCAACAGATGGGATATCCCCAGAACATCAAGGTTCTCATCTCTCGATCCCGTACCGACCGCCACCATATATCCCGCACTTTCACTTCCTGGGATGTTCTCGGTCACCACGGGTATGCCCGCAGATGTTCTCATTACGGAGATGTTGCCTTTACTCATGCACGGGATGAACACATGCGAGTAATTAATACATTCAGAGCTCTATCTCCCGTTATTATGCCTGAAACCAAGATCATAAAATACGTCGACACAAAGTACGATAACCCCATCGCGGTCGTGGGATTTCCCAGCGTGGGTCTGGTGGGTTCCATACTTACCAGTTTCGTGATCAGGGAACTCGACATGGAGATCATCGCCGGAATCACGTCCCCCGATCTCCCTCCGTACGCCATCATTCAGGAAGGCATGCCGTATCCCCCCATCAGAGTATGCGGGGGCATCAGAGAAAATAAAACGGAAGATTGCGGAGATCTTGTGATCGTGACCTCGGAGGTCATTCCCAAACCGGAACATTCTTACAAATTCGTCGCCGCAATGATGAATCTGTTCAAAGAATTCGATATCAAAAAGGTCATCATTTTGGAAGGGATCCCGCAATTCGAAGAAAACGATCCCATTATGGCTTGCGGATCGTCTCAACTTGCCAAGGATAAAATAGACGAACTCGGACTGAAAAGATTGGATGACGGCCTTGTGAGAGGGATCACCGGGGTCATGCTCTACGAAGGATACTACTCCGGCATGGACGTGTTGGCCATGCTTTGTCCGGCGAACCCCGCATTCCCCGATCCAAGGGCGGCGGCAAGTGCACTGGGCCCCCTTTCCAAATTGATTCCCGGATTGAGTATCGATCCGGAACCTCTCTACAAAGAAGCGGAAGATATCGAGAATAAGATCAAGGAACAGGCGAATATTGACAAATCCGCGGACATCCAACAGCTTTACGGGTGAACAGATGCAGTTGGTACCAAATGCATTCTTCGTAACGTCCGGAAAGGCCTCAAGCCCCGTGTCCGATCTCAATGCCTTCGACAGGGCGCTCATAGCGGCGGGTATCGGAGAGCAGAATCTTGTTGCAGTGTCGTCGATAATACCTCCGGGGTCTAGAAAGATCGATATCGAAAAACTGCCTATGGGTGCCGTTACCCATTGTGTATTATCCCAAATGAGAGGGCGCGAAGATGAGGTCATATCTGCGGGAATAGCATATACGCTCAGAAAGGACGGGATCGGAGGCTATGTCGCCGAAGGCCATCTCCACGGTTCCGGATCCGATCTCGAGAAAGAATTGAGGAAGAAAATGAAGGATATGTCCGAGATCAGAGGGATCGAATTCGGAGATGTCGAATTCATCATCGAGGAGATGCGGGTACCTAACGGATGCTACGGATGCTGCATATCCGCATTGGTATTCACGGAGTACATGTGAATGTATGCCGCCGTTATCTGCAGACACTGCAAGAATCACAGGATCATCGACAGATCGTCGCTTTCTTCCAAATGTCCTTTTTGCGGAAAGGACTGCGAACATTCATCATTGCAGATCCTCTTTGAAGACCGCGACCAAAGCGTCGTCAGAAATGTAATAGCCGGGATGACGGGATTCGTTCCCGAAGTAAAAACGAGAACATCTGATGCCGATCCCTTTTCTACCCTGGTCCACAGGTATGAGAAGTGCTCGGAAATGGATGAGAGGATGCGGATCCTCTCCGAAGGTCTGACAGAGATCCTCGGAACGTTCACCTTTAAAGATATCGAAGCTGTGGACCCGAAGAACGCGAAACAGCTGCTGAACGCTATGCTGGAACTTTGTCTAATTCACGAGATCAGATACGGCGTATACAAAGCATGATCACTTTGGAACATCCTTTCTGCTCTTGCCTTCCATCCTGAGAACATCCTTCACAACGCCTGACAGTTTCACGTACATGACGTAGTAGAAGTGAACGGCCGCCACAAGGAGTGCCAACAGCATCAATGCGTAGAACACTATGCCTATTTCGGCACTGTTGTACGCCGCTACGAGGATCAAACTGTATGCCACGTTGACAAAGATCGCCTGTACCGCAAATTCCATCGGTTTGTATCTTGCAATCCCTTCGCCTATTATGGTACCTATGGACGACATCATCAGTATCTGAGACAGAGCCAGGACGAATAACCAAACAAACCCTGCCAAATCTATGGAACTTCCTTCCTCGATCTTCATTATTGCGGTTCCGAGGAAGATTATTGTCCCGAATGCCATCGTGCATCCTATCCCCAGCCCTAATCCGTAACCGTAGAACACCGTATCTGATTTACCGTGAAATCTTTTCAGATTCAGCACAACAACCGGCGCCAAACACTGTATGACTGCGAAAAGTACCATGTATATCAGGTTGAGCCAGTTAAGGTAAGTATATGCCCACAATAATATTACTCCCGAGACCAACCCTATAGCAAATAACCCAAAGAATGCAGGATCGCTGAAGAACGGCTGCTGCACTGCGGGATAAGTGTACTTCCTGAGAACCACATACATCAGTATCAGGGTCGGCGCAAAGGCCAATATGGCCGCTATGGGTGATATTGCATCCATTGTCTGACCGTAAGTAATGGAAATATTAACGTTTGTTCATTGCGTGTTTTGCTTCTCCTCTCAGAGAAGCGTCCTTTCCGACTATCTTGTCGTAATAATGGACGACCATACAGGACCTTTCGCATTTGCCACATTTGTTGCACTTATTGCCGTCGACCCGCATTCCTCCGGACATCTTTATCGCGCGTTTCGGACAGCTTTTCGAACATATTCCGCATTCGGTGCACATTTCCGCCCTGATCAGAGCTTTGACCGCTTTCTCGAACACTTCCTCTGCACCTTTCAGCGTATCCGATGTGACGGAGACCTGCCCACCTCCGAACAGCTTTGCTTTACCTTTCGAGGTCTTCAGCATCGCTATCTCGAATTCGGAAGAATATCTTACTTCCCCGATCATTTTCAGTGCATCTTCGACGTATGAGAAATCCCTGTTCCTCGGAATATCCGCTATCGCCTCCACGGAATAACCCCCGGCGGCACAGGACGATGCTCCTTTCAGCATCTCGATCGCCAATCCTTTTTTCGCCCCGACCTTTACATTGATTCCAATCTCGTCTGCCAACAGGACCATCTTTGGCGGAAGTACCTTCCACCTCCAGAATCCCATGGCCGCATACTCTTCGGGAAGACCCCGTTCTTTGGCATACTCCATAAGGTGGTCTTCCCACCTCGAGTACAATTCGGGGTGTATCCTTTCCGTGTTCCTCCATTCGCTTGCGAGACACGACGGGCACAGATAGCACCCGATCCTTTCGAAATCCCTTTCGTAAAGCGGATTATAATCCAGTTTGTGCATCCATATGTATCCCCATATCTCGGCGGAGGACCATGTCCTCACAGGATTGAGATTCGTCTGTCCTGGCACAAACGGATTCTTCGATACGAATCCTATTTCTGAACGCGAAAAGGATTCCATCATCCTGTTCCCTTCGACTGTTATGGTACCGTGAGAGAATTCGGATTCTATCAAATCGGATATCGGACCTAATTTACAGACCTTGCAACACCATCTGAAATCTTTTGCGGGAGGACCGAATGTCTCCACGTTATTCCAGAATGCGTTCCCTCCTTCCGCTTTATGCAGATTGAGGTTGTTCGATCTCACGAACCTTTCCACGTAATTCAGGGTTTCTGGGAACTCCAATCCCGTATCTATGAACAGAATATCCTTCACATCCGCCGCCTTCGATGTTATGCCGAAAGCGGCAAGCGAATCCTTCCCGCCGGAGAACGATACGGATACAGGTTGTTTCTTTCCCTTGACGAATGATCTCACGTCACTCACGCTCGATGCTTCCAACGCCGTCAGATGTTTCTTATTGGATCTTACGAACTCCTCTCTTCCCGACGGAGGAGAGATCGTCCTCTCTTTGGGATCCAAATCTTTTATCTTCACCGCCCTTGCGGAATCTTTCAGACCGCTGCTGTCGGAAAGAGCTGTGCCTGGACCCGCTTTGGAACCTTTCACGACAATGACCGGATCTCCTTCGCGAAATTCTCCCTTGACCTCCGATACGTTCTTTCCCTCTATCACTTTGCCCTTGAGGTGCCCCGACATACCGCCGAACATCACTATGTTCTTCGATGCCACCTTGGAGAATAGATCCGCGCCTGCCTGTCTCAAATCTATTCTCAGTCTATTCTCCTTTATATCGAATCTAAGGATTCCGAGGACCTCTCCGTGAGCAACGATCTCATCCGTACGATCCTCTCCGGGAACTTTATTGAAGAATATCATCCGATCCTTCAGCGGTTCGGAGGTTCCGAACGCTTTCTCGAAAAGTTCGATGACCGTATCGTATGCATCACCTATGCACGGTCTGATATCTCCCGGACTGTTGACCTCGAAATCTCTTGCGGGAACATCGCAGAACGAACAGGATCTCCCCAGAACAAGCGTGCCGCATCTGTCGCACCAGCCGTAACTGACCTTTCCGTGAGCGACGTTCTTGGACGACATATTATCTTTCGTCGCTTATCCTATACATGTTTATAAATGATGAGATAATTCCAGATTTTTATGAACGGTTCAACTGACGGCCTCAGAAGAGTAGACCCTGGATACAAACCCCCTATAGGGAAGATCCGCTTCAGTAAGACTGAATTGCTTCACATAACGGCAACGATTGTGGTGCTTTCGATAGCATTCAGCATGATCATGAGAAGTAATACTCTGGTGCCGGGAGACCCGACAATGAACATTGTGTACATCGTTGGATTCTCGTTCATACTGGTCATTTTCAGTTTTCTTGTACACGAACTGGGTCACAAATTCGTTGCTCGGAAATATAACGCATGGTCGGAATTCAGAGCCTATCCTTTCGGATTGGCGTTCGCTTTGATACTATCTATTGTCGCAGGATTCCTATTCGCCGCTCCCGGAGCGGTATACATCAGAGGGAACATCGACCGCGAGATGAACGGAAAGATCAGTTTGGCCGGACCCGCGGTCAATTTTGTGATCGCGGCCATAGCGATAATGATATGCTTAATATTGACCGAAGGAACCTTAATCTTCTGGGTATTCTTTATGCTAGCACAACTGAATGCGTTCCTGGGATTGTTCAATATGATCCCTGTACAGCCTTTAGACGGTTCGAAGATAGTCGCTTGGGATCTTCGAATATACATCGTAACAGCCATCATAGGGGTAATAGAATTAGCCTTTGTCTGGATATATTTATAAGTTCAAAGAAAAAAGAGGGAGGTTCTCCCCCTCCTCATTTACATAAATTCTTTACAAGGGTATCTCAGATTGGTAAGGATCGAACCTTCCCACTGTTCAAGTTTCCCCGGATTGAGTATGTTGTTCGGATCCATGGCCTTCTTTATCGCTATTATCGATGTCAGTTCGGAAGCCCTTTCCTTCATGTAGTTGGGCGCCTTGGATATTCCCACTCCGTGTTCTCCGGTGACCGTGCCTCCGAGTTCGATGCAAACATCGAATATCTCGTCAACGGCCTTGACGCCTCTTTCCCATTCATCCTTGTCGATGGGGTCTATGACCATCTTGGTGTGAAGGTTCCCGTCCGCGGCATGGCCGTATGTTGCGATCGTGACCCTGTACTTGTCTGCGATCTCCTGGAACGCCTTGACTGCCTCGGGTACCCTTGACACAGGAACTCCCATATCGTCCGCGAGGGAGACGGAAGCGCACCCCGGCTTCAAGGCCGAAAGCGATGTCATCACGGATTTTCTTGCATCGGTCCATTTCGCGATCGTCTTTGTGTCGGTGGTCGGTGTGACCGTTGTCGCGCCGGATGCCGTCGCCACTTCCTCGACGATCTTCATGTCCCTGTCTATGACCTCTGTCGTCTCTCCGTCAACTTCGATTATGCAAAGTGCTTCGCAGTCCGGAAGCGGGTTACCGCGTGCCTGGTTCACTGCTTTAATGCTCACTGCATCCATGAGCTCGCAGGATGCGGGGATCATCGGCTTTGCTATCAGACCCGCTATACATTTTCCTGCATCATGAACACTGTTGAATGCGCACAGACAGTATGCCGATTTCTTCGGTTTTGTCGTGAGCTTGAATGTTATCTCCGTTATCACTCCGAGAGTTCCTTCCGATCCGCACAACAAACGTGCGAGCTGATATCCGGATGAATCCTTTATCGTCCTTGTTCCGGCCCTAACTATCTCTCCGTCGGCCTTAACGAACGTCAATCCAAGAACGAAATCCCTTGTCGCTCCGTATTTGACCGCCCTCATTCCGGACGCGTTGGTCGCAACCATTCCTCCGACGTGACATGCTTCCGCGGATCCGGGAGACGGAGGGAAAAAGAACCCGTGTTTGGAGAGTTCATCATTGAGATCGTTGTAAACACATCCGACCTCGACATCGACCCAAAGGTCCTCCACACTGATCTTCACGACCTTGTTCATCCTCTGCATCGCAAGAACCATTCCGCCCTTTATCGGGACCGCTGATCCGCAAAGTCCGGTGCCTGCTCCTCTGGGAACAACCGGGATCTTCTCCCTGTTGGCTATCTTCATAATTTCAGACACTTGCTCGGTCGTCCTGGGTTGTACCACGATTTCGGGAGTATTGTGGAAAATGGACGCATCGAACCCGTAGGTATAAAGATCGGCCGATTTTGTCGAATAACCGTCCTTCCCCACGACCTTCTCGATACTGTCTATTACTCTTTGATCCATATTAGCACCAACCACCCACATCCCACTTGTGGGTTATAAAACATTCACATATACTGGTATTTTGCGCGCCCGAGCAGCAGTGATTCCTTTGTAAAGGTCATATTGCTCTGACGGAAGGTCTTAATATCCTAGTAATCCGATTAGGGGGCATGAATGCAAATGATGGGAATATTGAATTCAATAATAGGTCACAGATGGGGGCCGATGCACACAGAAATCTTTCAAAGGGAGGTCGTCAAATTGAGCTTTGAAAAAGCACCCTCGAAGGAAGAATATGCGGTAGCATTTTCCAGCAGGAACGGCCAGGATGTTCATGAGACCATGGAAAAAGCCACGGTGGGCATTGCGGGGCTCGGAGGGCTCGGATCCAACATCGCCATGATGTTGGCTCGCACCGGAGTAGGAAAACTCGTGATTGCGGATTATGATGTCGTGAAATTACCGCACCTCAACAGACAGGACTACTTATACAAACATCTGGGTCTTATGAAGACGGATGCCACCGAAGAGATGATAATGGCCGTCAATCCTTATGTGAAAATAGAGAAACATCAAGAAAAGATCACCTTGGACAATGCCGCGGAGATATTCAAGGACTGCTCCGTCGTCTGCGAAGCCATGGACAAATGGGAAGATAAAACGGATTTCGTGAACGCCATTCTGAAGAACTGTCCGGGAATGATGATCGTTGCCGGTTCGGGCATGGCGGGATACGGGAGATCCAACGCCATACACACGGACAAATCCCTGAAAGAGCTGTACATCTGCGGGGATCAGGGAGATCTTGAAGATAGAGCACCCGTGGTCCTGTCGCCGCGCGCCACCATATGCGCAGGACACATGGCAAACGCCGTCTTAGCAATAATAATGAACGGAAAGATATGAGTTGCCGTATGAAATCCTTTTATGTGTTGAACCAATCGTGAACACATGAAATCGAAGATCGTCCTGCTCGGCCCTCCGGGATCGGGAAAAGGAACACAAGGAGAAAAACTCAGCGAAGAGATGGGGTACGTAAGATTATCCACCGGCGATATGCTGAGAGAAGCGGTCAGGAACGGTACTCCTCTGGGAATCAAGGCGAAAGGGTTCATGGACAGCGGCGCATTGGTGCCCAACGATCTGATCATCAATCTCATGAAGGAAAAGATCAACTCACTCGGGGAGGGCGTAGGTGTCATCTTTGACGGATTCCCCCGGACCGTGGAACAAGCCGATGCATTGGGAGAACAGATAAAAGTCGATCTGGCACTTAATCTTGATGTGAAAGATGAAGAACTTGTAGAGAGACTCACTAAAAGACGCAGCTGCCCCAAATGCAACGCGGTATACCATTTATCCAACAACCCGCCGAAAAGCGACAATGTCTGCGACAAGTGCGGATCAGAACTCTATCACAGAGATGACGATAGAGAAGAGACCGTGAAGAACAGACTTAAGGTTTACAGGGACAACACAATGCCTCTGATAAACTACTACGGAGAGAAAGGCATACTTGTGACAATCGAGGGTGTGGGAAACATCAACGAGATATTCGTGAAGGTACGCAAGACCGTCGAATGAGTTTGCCAGTAGAAAAATATTAAAAGCTCCCCGTGTTGGGGAGATATAACAGCCTCATAGTGTAGTGGTCAATCATGCGGGATTCTGGATCCTGCGACCGCAGTTCGAATCTGCGTGAGGCTACCATCTTTTTCACAAAAATTAACTTAAACGCCCCGCTCATGATCCTGGTTTGTACGCTGTGTTCGGAAGATTATGCGCCTACCATCCGCCCGCTTCCAAAATCGGATCAAAAGACCACTTTCGGCGTTTTCGGACACCTCAGGATTCTGATTAAATATCAAAATGCGAGGTATTAGTTTTGGTCGATTTCTTTGATACCGGCGAATCTCGTAAACAGACACAGAGATGCAGTTCCATCGAACGATCTCTCTGTCGATTATGATGAATTCCGACAAACCCTTTATTGCGAGAAATGCTGTCATGAGACATGCGTATGCCCCCGTTATGTCCCACACCGGTCAGGATCCATCCTCTGGATGGATGATGATATGGGTATGATGATCGTTGCCCTTCCGTACGATACCGCTCCATCGGAATGTGTGGGGCAATGTTATTCGGCAGCAGATGCGAACGACCGGACAGAACATGTGTATCAACTGCTCGAATACATGTCCGGACCACCACACGAATGTATGTTCCAAGTCAAAAAAGTAGGCGACAGATCGTCCTTGTCTTCGAGCAACATCAGAAGCCGACGACGCACTCCTCGGTTGAGCCATCTCAGAATGTAACATATTCCGCTTGGACCCGCCCATTTATGATAAATAGTGCCTCTGCCTTGACGTTATTGATACAGATGAAATAAGGGAGGGTTTTTTGTGGGGTCGAACACAGTTGTCAGCGGATTTTTTAGCCGTAACAGGGCTGTGTTCAAGATGGGATTGACCGCTTTGGTCATCGCCGCCACCGCCGACCTTATTGCCGGTCTGTTCCTCAGCTCGATGGAAGAATACATCCTGTTGATCCCCGGAATGATGATTCTCGTCTATTCCGCGATCGGGATGAGAGGCAACATCTTCGGAGCAATGGGTTCCAGACTCGGAACGTCCATGCATATGGGTACGTTCAAACTGTCTTTCAAGAAGGGCAGCATACTTCGCGCCAACATAGAATCCTCTATAGGCCTGACATTCCTGATATCCCTTGCAATGGGTGTCATCGGATGGGCAGTAGTGGTCCTGTTCGATTTCGGAAGTGTGGATGTCATGAGTTTCGTCTTCATCTCGATGATGGGCGGTCTCATGGCTGGATTGGTCCTCCTTGGATTCAATCTGCTCATAGCCAGAACAGGGTTCAAGAGAAATTGGGACGTGGATAATATCACAGCCCCCCTCATAGCCGCTGCGGGAGACATCGTGACCATGCCCATGCTGTTCATATGTGCATGGGTAGTGATAGAATGTCCGGACCAGAACATAGTTAACATCATGACTATGGGGCTCATTCTTGTCACGATCGTGATCCTCGTCATCATCTTCAGCAGAAAGATCATCGCGGGAATGAAGGACGAAGCGAAAAGGATCATTGTCCAATCTTCTCCGATATTGCTCGGGTGTCTTTTCTTGGACATAGCCGCGGGTGTGATCATCGAGGGCGAGTCTCACTCGCTCATACTGTTGCCCGTGCTCATGATCCTTATGCCCGCCTTCCTCAACGAAGGTAATGCCCTTTCCGGAATGCTGACATCCAGATTATCATCGATGCTCCATCTCGGTACCCTGAAAGTAGGCAGACTTCCGGGAAAGAATGCGGGAGAGAACTTCACGATAACATATGTTCTTGCTGCCATCACTTACGGCTACATCGGGATCATCGCGTATGTCGCGGCGATACTCACGGGAGGGCCCGGATCCATCGATTTCCTGACTGTCATGGCCATAGTTCTGGTCGCGGGCATGATCACCACCACTGTGCTCAATCTGTTGTCCTATTACGTAGCAGTGGCTGCGGTAAGATTCGATCTGGATCCCGACGATCACAGCATACCCATTACGTCTTCGTCTATGGATCTGATAAGTGCTACGGTCCTGGTTAGTATCATCGTGCTTTTGATATGAAAAAGACTTGACAATGATCGAAATATCCCGTTATTGTAACGAATGGGGGCGAGGTATGTCAATTGTTAAGATGTTTATCCGATGATGAATGTTCCGCCCGAGACGGGCTGTCCGTCGGCCACATTCTTTGTGACGACCAACGTCTTTCCGTTCACATCGATATACATTTCCGATTCAGAGATCTCATCCATGGTACATCCCACTTCCCGTTATGGTCAGTATCTATTTTAACCTTCAAGAGAAAAAGGGGAGGTTCTAGTGATCGGACATCAGGTAGAAAGTTCTTGATCCGACCCGTCGGCCAATCCTTTAAACCAAGCCATACCCTCTTCCGGACCTTTCGCAATGAGAATGTCTCCCGCTTCCATCTTGGTGTTCTTGCCAGGGCCGAATATGTATTCTCTGTCTCTCTTGATCGCTATGACGAACATTCCGCACTGAGTGCTCAAGCGTATCTCTCCTAGGGTCCTGTTGTTCAAGACCGAATTCTCGGCGATCTTGGCCACAGTGATCGTGGTCTCCGATTCCTTTATAGACATCGCTATGACGGGATGTTCTCCCAATCCCCTGAGGACCACATCGGCTATCGACCTTGCGGCTTCCGAGATGGACATTATGGCCGTCTGAAGTTTAGTGAACATCACTATCCTCACTATCTCTTCCGGCTTGCTCATCCCTATCTCGACCATAAGGTCCTGTGTCCTTTCCGAAAGTCCTTCCATGGTCTCTGCCAGGAATATGACCTCCTCTGCGATCTCCTTGTTATTGTATATCAAAGACGAATATGCCAGATCCACCATGAACTCCGATGTGTCCTTGAGTTCGAGAAGCATCTCCTCCAACCTGTTCATTCGTCTTCCTCCTCTGTTATGCTCGCGGCTTCTTCCTGAGCCGATGAGTCTTCGTCCTCATCCTCGGCTATCTCGGGGAATTCCCACGGCAGTTTACCGGATGCACAACCTATCAGTCTGTTGAACCCATCCTCGGTCCCTCTGACGATTATGTCGTCTCCCGCGCGGAGTTTGATATCCGATTCGGGATCGTAGATCCAGCCCTGACGATTCTTGACGGCGATTATCCTGCATCCCGTGGATGCTTCTACACCCAATTTCTCGATCGTATATCCGACCATCTCGGACGATGCGCTGATCTTTGTCGCCCTGATCTTCTCGTCGGACTCATAAAGCATGGCTGACATGAAAGGACGTTTCTCCAAAGGCATTTTCAGAAGATCCACGATATCAGCCGCAGCGTCCGATATCTTGTCCGCGGCCGATGCCACCTGAAGAAGCCCGGAAAGTTGCTTGGCGTCTTCTTTCGTTCTTGAAGACATAAGGACCTTGAATCTTATGACGAATTTGAGATTGTCCATCACTTCTTCGAGATCCTGGACCTTCTCTGCCATGTCCTCGCTGTTGTACATCAGAGAAGCGTATGCCAGATCAACCATTATCTCTGATGTGTCTTTCATCTCTGTCAGCAGTTCGCGGACCGTCATTTCGACATGGTCCAAATTAGTATAATCCTCGGGATCTGACATTTCAGACCCTCTTAACGAAACCCAAGCGGCTATTACTGCCCTCCGGGTCATCTGAATTGATCGACAATTACGGTCACCTTTCTTGGAATGTTTATCCAGTAATCGAACAATGGGTTACGTGTATTTAATATTTAGATTCGACAAACCACGGAATCCGAGCATATCGAATCAATAAAATACCTCCGCGGAGAGACTCATTTCTCTTCTTCTTCCGAAAAGTTATATTACGACGGTAGGTTATGGTGAAGGAAGAGGCATAGAGATGATAGATAGGGACATTGTCTTGGCGAATCTGAAGAAATACGATCTCAAGAGGGCCAAGATAGGGGTCGTTGCATCGCATTCCGCGCTTGACACCTGCGACGGTGCGGTTTCGGAAGGGTTTCACACGGTTGCCGTGTGCCAGAAAGGAAGAGAGAAAACATTCGGCAATTATTTCAAAACCCAAAGGGACCCTTCGGGCAATGTCATACGCGGCGTGGTCGACGAGACCGTCCTTGTAAATAAGTTCGGAGACGTCACTCTTCCCAACATACAAGCCGATCTTATGAAGAACAACGTACTCTTCGTGCCGAACAGATCGTTCGTGTCGTACAGCGGCATAGATGCCGTCGAAGACGATTTCCAAGTTCCCCTCGTGGGCAGCAGAAACCTCCTCAGATCCGAGGAAAGAGGAGACGAGAAGGATTATTATTGGATCCTGGACAAAGCGGGCCTCCCGTTCCCTAAAAAAGTGAAAAGACCCGAAGACATAGATTCTCTGACGATAATCAAAGTACACCACAAGGTCAAGAAGATGGAAAGAGGATTCTTCACCGCCAAGGATTACGACCAGTTCGTGGAAAAATCCACGGAACTCATTAAACAGGGCGTCATAGAGGAGAATTTCTTGGAGGGCGCGAGAATGGAAGAGTACATAATCGGTCCGGTATTCAATCTGGATTTCTTCCGTTCCCCCCTCGAGGAAAAAGGGGAACAGGTAGAATTGCTCGGAGTGGATTGGAGATTCGAAAGTTCGCTGGACGGATATTGCAGGCTCCCGGGAAAGCAACAGGTAGAGCTTGAGAACGATGGTATCATCCCCGAATATACCGTTTGCGGCCACAATTCCGCAACATTGAGAGAATCGCTTTTGGACAAAGCCTTTGAAATGGCGGAGAAATATGTTGCCGCCGCGAAAAAATATTACGATCCGGGGATAATCGGACCGTTCTGTCTGCAGACCTGTGTAGACAAAGACCTTAACTTCTACATATACGATGTAGCCCCGCGGATAGGCGGAGGGACAAACGTTCACATGTCTGTCGGGCACCCATACGGTAACGCGTTGTGGAGAAAAGAAATGAGTACCGGCAGAAGACTCTCGATGGAGATCAGAAAAGCCATAGAACAGGAACGTGTTGAAGAGATCATAACCTAAGGTGACAAAATGAACCACAAGAAGATGATAGTAGCGTTGACCGTCATGATGATGGCATTCATCTCGCTCAGCGCTTTTGCCAGTGAAGATTCGGATGCCATGATGGCGATTTCCGATAATCCAAGAGCAGAAGGGTTTGCGAACAACAGTAACGGGACCCTGACGATCAATTTCAATAACACGGACGGCGTAGAAACACAGATCAGAATAACTGTGACCGACCTGTACGATTCAAACAGGGTATACACATCTCAAACCGTGACCGTTCCGGACGGAAAGAATGATATCGAGATCTCATTCAGGATCGGTGATGCGGGCGACCACAACGTACGCATAACCTGCGAGCCCGAAGATCTGTTCTACTACGACGGTACCAAATACCTGAATCAGCAGACAATGACCATCAGTGTCTCAAAATCGATATGGTCGAACACTACCACATACATAGCCATTGCCGCGATCGCGATATTGATCGTCATTGCCGCTGTATTGAAGATGCGCAGTGTACCGGCAACCAAACCGGATACGACGTTCACGGAACTTGAGAGACAGAAAGAATCCAGATCCGACGACGATGAGGATGTTCCGCAGACCACCTCGAGAAGAAGATACAGCGAGGAAAAGCCTGCACCCGCACCGGTTCAGAAAGAAACGAAAGCGACCTCGTTCACGGAACTTGAGAAAAACAAGACGGAGCCCAAGCCAAAGGCCGACCCCGTCAAAGAAAAGAAAACGGAAAGTTCCTCGGAGCAACCGAAAAAACTCAAATACGTCAGTTCCAGAAGGAAGTGACCTTTTACTCAAGGTCTTTGCACACTTTCATGAGTGCAAAGACCGACTTACCATTTTTCGAACTTATCTCTGATCCGCCTCTGCGGCCTCATCAAAGTCTCAATTGTTGATCCGTCAGATCAATTAACGCAACTTCACGTCTGTCCATGAAGAATCCGATCTTCTTATGCAACATTATGGACGGAACATTGCTGGGCTGAAGCATACTGTGTGCTGCCTGTGCGCCCATCTCCCTTCCTTTCCTGAGAGTTTCCCTGATAAGTTTGTATCCTATTGCATTCCTGCGCACGTATTCATGAACACCCATGTTCTCGATCCAAACGAGATCGTCCACATCAAAAACATGATGCAGCATCTTAGCAAAGATGAATCCGTATATCTCCCCGTCCTCTTCCGCAACAAAACTTAGGCCGCTTTCAAGATAAGAGGAAAAATGTCTTTTACTGCTTGCGCCCAGGTTGTTTTTCCATTCTTCCGGTAATTCTTCCCACTTGTTCTCCAGTGTGCTGGCAAAATATTCTCTTATGAGTGATAATTCCAATTCTCTGACCTTTTGAATATCCTTGAGTTTCATCTGACGGATTTCCATCACATTTCCTCCGGTGATTCCATTCCGAGACAGTCCAGAACATTCTTCAGGACAGTTCTGGTACATTCAACAAGGGTCAGTCTGGCATTCCTTGATTCCCCTGCCGCAAGTACAGGGACCGCCGCATAGAATTGATTGAACGCAGACGCAACCTCGTGCCCGTACGAAGGCAACAAATGGATCCTTTTCTCTTCCCCCGCGGAACGCAGTACATCCGTGAATTTTGACATAACGCGGATCAAACCTATCTCCAACTCATCCGTGAGTTTGGACGGGTCCGTATCGAGCTCGTACTTTTCCGCTTTCCTGAGCATACTGCACGCCCTTGCATGAACATATTGCAGATACGGTCCGCTGTTGCCGTCGAAGTTCAGCGCCTCTTCCCATTTGAAGACGAATTGTTTGTCGGGTTGGACTCTCACAATGTTGTATCTTACCGCCCCGATGCCTATCATCTTTGCTATCTGGGTCATACGTTCTTCCGACAGATCGGAACGCCGGGATCTTATCTCCTCGTAGGCTCTTTCGATGGCTTCGTCAATCAGATCGTCCAGATAAACGACCACGCCTTTACGCGTGGACATCTTGCCTTCAGGCAACGAAACGAAGGAATAGAACATCGCATCCGGGATGTTGTTGCTTCCGAGTATCTCCAAAGCGGAACAGAGTTGTTTGGATCCGAGTTTTTGATCCTCTCCGAGAACATCGATCGCTTTGTCTGCTCTTTTGAATTTGTCGAGATGATAGGCCAGGTCTCTTGTGGTGTACAGAGTGGTGCCGTCGGATCTTGTGAAAATGAAATTGGTATTCTTTCCGTGGATCCCGAAATCCTTCAGATCCAAATACCACGCCCCATCGTCTGTCTGCCCCGCATACTTCGATGCTTTGAGCCTCTCCACCACATCTTTTGCGGAACCATCTGCTATGAAATCAGATTCCCAGGTATATTTGTCGAGGGTCACGTTTATTCCGGACAACGTCTCCTTCAATCCGTCCAACATTGCCTCTGCCGTCTTCCTGACCGAGTTTATTACTTCCATATCGCCGGCTTCGAACCTTCTCAGCATGTCCGATATCTGTTCTTGGACCTTTGGATCCTCTTCCATCATTTTGTTCGCGAGTCTGTAATACGCAACGAGTTTGTGATCCGTTTTGTCTCTGTCGCCCTCGTCCAAGGATCCTCCGGGAATGTTGTTGACTCCCCACGTAAGAATCACCACCTGTTTTCCGACATCGTTAACATAATATTCCGTCTGAACATCATACCCGCAGCGCGAGAGACATCTTGCCAATGTATCTCCGATTATAGGATTCCTGGCTCTTCCGACATGTATAGGTCCCGTGGGATTGGTGGACGTGTGTTCCACATTCATCCTTACTCCGCTCTTCGGAGCATATCCGTATTCATTCCCTTTCTCCAGGATCTCTTTCAACGTCTCTCTGACGAGTATGTTCTCGTCCATGTTGAAATTGAGATACCCGTTGAGCGCCGAGACAGACGCGATCGACCCGGATGGATTTATCGCCTCCGCCAATCTCTCGGCTATCTCCTTGGGCGGAGCCTTCATGGCCTTGGCCATTATGAAACACGGTATTGCCAAATCCGCCATATCAGACCTTTCGACAGAGAACTGCGCGTCTTGGCCCAAGACTGAAAGCGCCTTTTTTACCGCATCCCTTACCTCTGTTTCGAAGTCCGTTCTTGCACCCATCTCAATTCACCCTGTATCTCAACAGCGCCGCGATCCCTCCGAAGGCCCTGAGAAGCATATCCCCTTCTTCGGAATCTCGGGAGATTATCTGTAAATTCGTATTGAACCCTTCGGCTATCTCAAAGAAATCATCGATGAGGTCTATCTGGCTCTGCACCTTTGCCATGGCACCGCACTCCGGGCACAGTATCTTTGCATCAACGTCTTCGACCGTGATCGTGTTCTTGTGTCCCGACGTGCATTCTACCTCGACCCTGTATTTTTCCAATGCTTCTGAGAGCAGGAGAACATCGACCGCACCTGCCTCTGCCGCCGCTCTCACTTGATCCTCGCCGTACAGCGACAATCCACCGTCCGCTTTCCTAATTTCTCTGAATAGCCTCTGCATGTACTCTTTCTCGACAGTGAGCTGCATATCGACCAAAGTATCTTTGGCTGCGTCCACCAATTCTCTCAATCCGGATTCATCGGTGTAGCCTGTATCGAAAAGAGGTGTGACGACCTTTTTACGAAGCTCGTGGTGAAGATATTCCTCCTTGACGAAGAAATCCTTGGTTGAACCGGGACCACCTACCAATATCCCCTGCAATTCCTCTCTGTTCAGCAACAGATCGGTCGCGTGGTCTGCCACCTTCTTGTAGAACTCGTGGGCCGCTATCTCGATCAATCTCTCGAAACGGACCGACGACTGACCTCCCTGATGATGTTTGCTGGGAACAAGAGAATCGAATCGCTTAAGGACCGTTATCCTACTTCCCGAAAGAAGGCCCAGTGTCGCCTCTTTCCTATCTATCGTTAATAAACCGTATGATTTTTTGTCAAGCAGCATCGCTTCCAACGGTTCGGTGTAGAATTCCGAATCGCATCGGTAAAGGAATGTTGTTATCTCCTCCGGCGGTTCCAGTGTGTATTGCACCAACTTAGTCTGATCACCGGCACGGGGAACCTCTCCGCAAAATATGACGAGTCCGTTCTTCGGTGCCGCTTTATAGGTCCTCAGTCTGGACATTATGGAATCTATCGCACCGGTCACATTCTTCATTGTTGATTTGGATTTTATGTTGGATGCTTGTGATTGCTCTTCTCGAAGGTATCCCATGACATCCGAGATAAGCTTACTGTTCGGAACATAAACTGATATGAGCTCGGTTCCCCTGCCTCGATATGATGTTATCTCCTGCATGGCCTTCTTGAAATCGTATCTAGCTCTGTCCAGGGAATTCGTTTCGCCCATTTCGTCACCAATAATATTTATCTCA
>JGI994J12354_10002004_pt1 | contig 20312 bp, 18 predicted proteins | sample IntmicLarv3ML3BL_FD_12354 | JGI IMG/M metagenome (IMG submission 12354)
CCGCCGTTAAGGCCGAAAAGCCGGACGCTGTTATAATCGGCGAGGTTTGGGAGGATGCCAGCCTGAAGATAAGCCACGGCGGCCGCCGCCGTTTTGTGCAGGGCGGCCAGATGGATTCGGTGATGAACTATGTGTTTTATGACGCTATTTTAAGCTTTGTGCGGGGCGGCGGAGTACCGGCTGACGAGCGCCTGCCGGCTGATATTGCAATCAGGCCGGGCAGCATGGTGGATGCCGGGCGGCTAGCCGAAATAGTGCTTTGTCTTTGTGAAAATTATCCTGCGCATTTTCTCAATAATCTTATGAATCATTTGGGCACGCATGACACTGCGCGCCTGCTCACCTTGCTTGGTGGCGAGCCTGCTGCAGGTCGAGGGCGCGGCTGGCAGGCCGAACAGTGTCTTACAGAGGAACAGCGCGAAACGGGCTTGCGGCGCCTGCGGCTGGCCGCTGTGCTGGGATATACTTTGCCCGGTGTGCCCTCGCTTTATTACGGCGATGAAATGGCAATGGCGGGGCATTCCGACCCGTTTAACCGCGCTGCTGTAAACTGGGACGAGAATTGTGCCGAAACCGGAAAGCTTTTCGCGGCGTTAGGCGCGCTGCGGGCGGCTGTACCGCCGCTGAAAAATGGGCGTTTTACGCCCTGCTGCTGTGCGGGCCGGTTGATTTGCTTTTTACGCGAAGGGGAGAACGGACAGGTTTTGTTTGTTGCCGCGAACGCAGGCGAACCAGCTGACGCCTTTTTACCCGAGGGCTTTGTGCCCGAACGGACACTGCTTGGAAAAACGCCTGAAAATGGCCGTTTTACCCTTTTGGAATGCGAATTCTCGGTGATTTCCGGACACATGCGACCGATTGTGAAAAGTTGACAAAAAAATACAGCGTTCTCGTTAAAAAAAGTTCTAAAAAGGTATTGATTTTTGTTTCGAACTATGTTAGAATGCAAATGTATCAAATAATGAAGGGGTAATTTTAAATGAAAAAGTCTTATCAAGAACCTGAATTGATCATAAATATTTTTAATGTTGAGGATGTCATCATGGTTGATGGCGGCGGCGGCACTGGTCTATCCGATGATAATGAACTTATTTTTGGTTAATCTGTAAGCTTTTTAAGTTAATACATATATTGAAACGAGGCGATTTTCCTTGAAAGGTACATGGCATAAGGCTATGTTGCGGATTGGGGTGTTTGTAGGTTGCCTCGTTTTCGTCACAGCTTGTGTTGCGTGCAGCAAAAAGGACGACGGCGAAACCGGCAGCAATAGCGGCAGTTTCGCTTCACAGGAACAGCTGTACGACGTTTCCACTGATGAAACCGGAAGCAAAACTTATATCCCGGCGAGCAGCGGCAACACAGGCAACGGGCAGTTTACTGCTTCGGTTGGCGAAAACGGAAGCAAGACTTATGTCCCGGCGAGCAGCAGGAATAGCGGCGGTGCGTCGTCAGTTAAGGCCAACGTCGAAGACGAAGTGGACTATGGGGACCTTGCAGGCGATGGTAATGATGGTACCACGGGCAGCGCAGGAAGCAGCAGCTCTAAGCTGGCTAGCAGTAGTTCGTCCTCTTCGAAGGGGCAGTCGAGCAAGATGCCCGTTAATTCCGAGCAGGATAGTGGCTGGGGAGACTGGGTTCTGTTTAGATAAGGTTGTTCTGAAAAATGATGATTTTAGAGCATCCTATTGGATGTTTTTTGCTGGTTTGTTTAATCCCGTGGTTATAACCACGGGATTTTTTTGACATTTTAATCAAGAAAAAACAACGACTATGCCGGAGGGGAGAATTTATGAACATCATCTACAACGAGCAAAGAAAAGATTTACCCGTTGACCAGCTGCGGCAATTGTTTTATGTGGTGGGTTGGATGGAGTCGCTTTCGGAGGAAACGGAGGAACGACTAAAAGGCTTCATGCAGCCGTGGATTAATTCTACACTGGTTGTTTCCGCTTGGGACGACTGCCGCTTGGTTGGCGCCGTACGGGTTTTGAGTGATACGATTTTTCGATCTATAATTTACGACCTGCTTGTTGACCCTGAATATCAAGGGCGGGGAATCGGCAAAGGGCTTGTGAACAGGTGCAAAAATCACTTTCCTGGTTCTGAATGGCTGGTTGGGTGTGACAAGAAGAATAATGCATTTTACAAAAAGCTTGGATTTCAAGAGGTTTTGGAAACGGGTAACTTTTTGGTTATACCATGCAAGATTTTTTGATTTCAAGTGGATTTGTGAAAAAAATCGGCTATGACGGAAGGGCTTTATTGGCGTTAAAAAGAGAGGTGCTGTTAACACGACACCTCTCTTTTAATACTTATTATTTTTATTAGCAAACTTATAGCTTAGACTACTATCTCTCTTGTTATTGCATTTTCTTAGGGCTATACAACTGTTTCCCTGTCAAATCAACTTCGACATGATAACGCGTTCCACCGGGATTGAAAAACATAAAATAAAATTTTCCGTCTTTCATAAAATAACGATTTTGAGAATTGATGTAAATGTCGTACTCACTTAAATCCAATTTTAGATTTCCGTTTATATCATATAAACTTTTTTTCTCATCGACAAAAAATAATCCTTCAGATAAAGGTCCAAAAGTATTTGCTTCAATATTTAAATCGTAGAATTCCCCGCTTTTATCCATTTTATAAATTCTTTTGTCTGTTGAATAAAGAGCATACCCATCATGATATCTTCCAATGTATGCGCTCATTTCTATTCCACCGTCGATAAATTTTTCGGTGTCTGCATTATAAATAGAATAACTTCCTCTGCTGCTACGGCTATCTCCAGAAGTTCCGCCATCATCGCCTATTAGATATATACACCCATCTGTGAACGCAAACATATTCTCACCAATGTGTTTTATCATAAAGCTAAGTTCGGGAGCATCACCAAATTTATCAGTGGATAGCTTGCTTATGAATTCCCCTTCTTTATTGACTATTCCATAATATATCTCATATGAATTATATGTTTCTACATCTTGTCTGACAAAGTAAAAACCATCGCCACAATCTACTATTTTGCTATATTTTTCGCTATTGGGGAAATCGTAGGTGGGATTAATCAAATTATTTATGGTTTTATTGTAATTAAAACCGTCATATAACGGCAAGGCTACTGTGAAAATTATTAAAACCGCCACAATGACGGATATAATTATTACAATAATACCCACCTTGCTTTTTCGTGTGTTTGTTTCTGCTTGCTCCTGTGTATAGCTTGATTGTGTCAATTGCATTGGATTTCCGCAATTTGTGCAATGTTTAGCAGAGTCTAATATGTTTTCATTGCAATTTTTACACCTCATATGATTCCCGCTCCGATTCGTTCAGAATTTCCCCAAAATTCACATTTTTGGGTTGTGTGTATTTTTATATTCAAATAAAAATTGAGGCATAAGCGCCACATCATATTTACAGGCCTTTTAAATTATTTTATCACCTTGTCGTCTATTTCCTTGCGGGCGGCTGCGATAAATTCCTCAATAGTGCAGGCGCCCTTGTCGCCGTCGGCGCGGCTGCGCACGGCTACCAGCCCGTCGGTTGCCTCGCGCTCGCCCAGCACGAGCATGTAGGGCAGCTTGTGCAGCTGTGCTTCGCGGATTTTATAGCCGATTTTTTCGCTGCGGAAATCGCAATCGGCGCGTATACCCGCATCCAAAAGCTGGCTTTTGACCTGCTCGGCATATTCGCGCTGTCTATCTGTTATGGGCAGGATGCGAACCTGCTCGGGCGCCAGCCAAAGCGGGAAAGCACCGGCATATTTTTCAATAAGCAGCGCCAGCGTGCGCTCGTAGCAGCCTATCGACGTGCGGTGTATAATATACGGGTTTTTCTTGCTGCTGTCGCTGTCTACATATTCCATGCCGAATTTTTCGGCTAGCATCTGGTCTATCTGAATGGTTATCAGTGTGTCTTCCTTGCCGTGGACATTGCGTATCTGAATATCCAGCTTGGGCCCGTAAAATGCGGCTTCGCCCACGCCTACTTCATAATCCAGCTCAAGATGGTCGAGTATGCGCTGCATAACGCTCTGTGCTTCGTTCCATTGCTCGGGTGTACCGATATATTTTTCGCTGTCGGCTGGGTCCCACTGTGAAAACCTGTATGAAACATCCTCATACAAGCCCAGCGTTTTCAGCATGAATATGGCGAGGTCGAGACAGCCCATAAATTCCTCTTCGAGCTGCTCGGGCAGGCACATTAAGTGCCCCTCGGATATCGTAAATTGGCGCACGCGGATAAGCCCGTGCATCTCGCCGCTCGATTCATTTCGGAAGAGGGTGGACGTTTCATTGTAGCGCAGGGGCAGGTCGCGGTAAGACCGGCTACGGTTAAGGTATGCTTGATACTGAAAGGGGCAGGTCATAGGCCGCAGGGCGAAAACCTCGTTGTCCGTTTCGGGGTCGCCCAGCACAAACATGCCATCACGGTAATGATCCCAGTGCCCCGAGATTTTATAAAGGTCGCTTTTGGCCATTAAGGGCGTTTTGGTTATCTGCCAGCCGCGGCGCGCCTCTTCGTCCTCAACAAAGCGCTGCAAAATCTGCAAAATCTTTGCGCCCTTGGGCAGCAGTATGGGCAGCCCCTGGCCGATGACATCCGAGGTTGTGAACAGCTCGAGCTCGCGGCCCAGCTTATTATGATCGCGTTTTTGAGCCTCTTCCAGCCGTACAAGATGCTCCTCGAGCTCGGCTGCTTTGGGAAAACTTACGCCGTAAACACGGCAGAGCTGCCTGTTGTTTATATCGGCTTTCCAGTATGCGCCTGTGGTGGCCGTTAGCTTTATGGCCTTAACGGCGCCCGTAGACATAAGATGCGGGCCGGCACAAAGGTCGATAAATTCGCCCTGCTTGTAAAAACTCAAAGGCTCGCCTGAGGCGCCGTGTTCCATTACAAGCTGCTGCTTGTATGGCTCGCCGCTCTCCTCCATAAGAGCCAGAGCTTTGTCTATATCCAGCGTAAACCGCTCTATGGGCAGGTCTTCTTTCACGATGCGTTTCATTTCGGCCTCGATTTTCTCGAGGTCGGCCATGTCGAAAGCCTTCTCAACGTCGATATCGTAATAAAAACCGCTTTCAACAGCCGGGCCGGTGCCCAGCTTGGCGTTGGGGTACAGGCGTTTTACGGCCTGGGCCAGTATATGCGAGGAGGTATGACGGAAGGCCTCTGTTCCGGCCGCAGAGCCGAAGGTGCACAATTCGAACGCACAATCGCTGTCGAGCTGTGTGCGCAAGTCGCACACAGCGCCGTTTATCTTGGCGGCGCACGAAGCTTTGTATAGCCCCATGCCGATATCTTTGGCGACCTCGGCCGCCGTTATGCCGGCGGAATGCTGCTTTACATCGCCGCCGGGCAGAGTGATATTTATCATGCTCATTTTCATCATCCTTTACTATGTAAAAGATATTCTATCACATTAAATAGCAATAAGTCAAGAATTCTGCCATTCTTTAAGCTGAAAAATGTCCCCAAAAATTTCAAAAAAATATTGCAAATGTGTAAAAAGAGGAGTATGATTAAAATAGATTAGTAACCTAAAATGCAAAATTTGATGGGAGAGTATAAATATGAAAAAGGCAATATCTATTTTGGTATGTTTTGTTCTGGTGTTTTCTCTCGCGGGCAATGCTTTTGCGGATTATCAGCCGCCTATCAGCAAGATTGGATTTAAGTATGTTAATGCTGAGAAGAATATCGACGAGGATATCATTTTCAAGGTAGATGCAGAGCGTGAAGCGGCGCTGTATTTAAAAATTGCTGAGGAATCTTTTTTTCAGAGCCTTGAGTTTGCTCTTGGAGAAACGGGCATGAGCATAGACCATGTGTTTACAGCAGAAGAGGCTCAAGCTATCGAGGATGAGCTTGGCAGCGGTTTGGGCATTGTGGCCGGAGATACATTTAAAACTGCAATTATCAAGGTTGTTAAAGAGATGCTGATAATTTATGCATCTGGTGTTTTTACAGAGGCTCAAATAAACGTGCTGACAACCTTTGAAGAGATTGTAACGACCGTGCAGGCGCTTGATTTCTATTATCGTGACGGGCTTTATATGGACGTTTTGGAGCAATTTAATGAGGATTTCACTCCCGGTGATTCCATGCTGGATTTGGTAAGAGCCATTCACGAACGCTTTGATATTGCGGCAACCGGCTATAATGATTTGCAGCAGGTTTACTTTATAGACCGCACAGGCGGCGACCACGATCTTACGCTGTCTGAGCTTGTTAAATCGGAACAAAATGGAGCTTTTGAAGCGTATGTCGGTATTTATCATGGACAGTACGGAAAAATGGCGGATGTTGAAGGCTGGTTTACTACTGTGTTTGATGAATGGTTGAACGATGCCAAAATTGGCGACAAGATTCCCCTAAAGCAGGGAATGAACTATGTTGAGATCGGTCAGGGCATTGTATCTGAAAACGGCACTATGGACGCCTGGATGACAAGCTTATTTGTTATTAATATAATTCCGCCAGTTATCTCTGAGTTTGAGCTGGGCGGCCAAAAGCTGACCATAGACCAAACGGCTAAAACCATCAAGGGCGAGCTGCCTGAGGGAACAAACCTTAACGGGCTGAAGCCCACGGTTGATTTCACGGGCAAGACCCTGACTCCTGCTTCGGGCGCAGAAGCTGACTTCACAAACGCTGTGAAGTATATTTTAATGGCTGACGACGGCTCGACCGTTGAATACACGGTTACGGTTACCGTGCCCAAGGCCGCGGAAAAGGCAGAAGAGCCGGAGGATCCCATCCCGCCTACAGGCGCGGAAATTCCGGCGGTTGTTGTTTTGATATTCATCGTTTCTGCTGCGGTTGTTATGCTTATGAAGCGCCGCACAAGTAAGGCGTAAAAGTTTTCTGGTTGATAGTGTTCCGGGCCAACCGAGAGGTTGGCCCTGTTTTTTGCAGCTATTGGCTGCCCGACCGTCAGGGTGAGCAATAGAGGCGGGATTTGGCATAGGTCAGTAAAGGTCAATATATTTAACAAATTATTTACATATAAACTATTGACAGGAGGGAAAAATAGGGATAAAATAAGAAACAGTTTAGCACTCTGATATCGTGAGTGCTAAATAAGCGGAGGTGATGTTGATGGGAGAGCTTACAAAGCGCCAGCTTGCCGTTTTGTCGGCCGTGATAAACTGTTATAGCCAAACAGGCGAGCCGGTAGGCTCTAAGGCTATACAGCCCGCGTTTGATGGGCAGGTTTCATCGGCAACTCTTCGTGCCGAGATGAGCGAGCTTTGTGAAAACGGCTATCTTGAACAGCCGCACACCTCATCGGGCAGGATACCAACGGCAAAGGGATACCATTTGTATATCGACAGGCTGATGCCGCGTCAGGCGTTGACGGATATTCAGCGCCGCGCCATTGACGAGCTTTTGCCTAAAAATGAGGACGATCCGCGGCGGCTGCTGGATATAGCGGCGCGCCATCTAGCCGAGCTGACCGATTTGACGGCCGTTTCCACAACGCCGGCAGGCGGCAGCGCGACACTGGTTAAGGCGCAGGTTTTTCTCATGAACGAAACAACTGTGCTTATTGTGGCCGTATCCAGCAATGGCATAATCAAAAACCGCGTGTGCCGTTCTGATTTTGCCGTATCTGAGCAGATGACCGATGCTTTTCATAAGCTGGTTGAGCGTTTTTTGCTTAACAAGCCGCTGGGCGAGCTTAGTCTCGCAGCCGCACAGACTCTGGCGGCCTGCGGCGGGGGGTATCTGCTCGAACTTACGCCGCTCATAGTTGGGCTTTTTGATCTGATAGTGGATTTGAGCGAGCTTGAATACGGGCTGGGCGGGCAGGCGAACCTGCTGCGGCACAAGGAATACGGCCACGAGCAGGCGCGCGATATGCTTGAGTTTTTATCGCGGCACGACCTGGTTTTACCGCTGCTGGTGGGGTTTAGCGATGGCGTTCATCTGGGCGGCGAGCTTGATGTACCGGCGCTTAAAGATTCGAGCGTTGTGCTGAGCAGCTACGGCGCCGATGGCGGTCCTTTGGGCAAAATAGGCATTATCGGCCCTATACGTATGAATTATCAGAGCATCATACCAAGGCTGGGCTATTTTGCCGAAAAGCTTGGAATATTAATGAAAGACGCCGCAGGGCGTTTGGAAGGAGATAAACATGCCGAGGAAGAGTAAGGAATATGCGGACGATATTAAGCAGGATAACGAAAATACGGCTGACAAGCCGGAGACGGGCAGCGCAAAGCCGGAGAAGGCCGGAAAGGCACCAAAACCCGACAAGCTGAAGGAAGAACTGGAGGCCGCAAACGATCGTTTGCTAAGGCTGGGCGCCGAATTTGACAATTACAAAAAGCGCACCGAGCGTGAGCGTATGATGCAGGCCGACCATAATAAATCGACCGTGCTGAAGGCGATATTGCCGGCTGTTGACAACATTGAGGCGGCGCTGGCCGCCGACAGTGGCGCGGCAGACTATGCCAAGGGCATTGAAATGACCATGAAGCAGTTGAAGGACGCTTTTGGTCAGCTCGGGCTGGAGGATATAGACCCGCAGGGCGAGCCATTCGATCCGCAGCAGCACGAGGCTGTTATGCACGACACCGACGACAGCTTGCCCGAAAACACCGTGTCTATGGTGCTGAAAAAGGGATATAAACTGGGCGGTACTGTGCTTAGGCCGGCTATGGTCAAGGTAGTGAATTAAGCTTGTTTGACAATTGTCAGACACATTAATATAAAAATTAAGATAAAAATTTGGAGGAAATACATTATGTCAAAAATTATTGGAATCGATTTAGGAACCACAAATTCCTGCGTAGCTGTTATGGAAGGCGGCGAGCCCGTTGTTATCCCTAACGCAGAGGGTGCACGCACAACGCCGTCGGTCGTGGCTTACAGCAAAAGCGGCGAGCGCTTGGTTGGCCAGGTGGCAAAGCGCCAGGCTATTACCAATCCCGAGCGCACAATTATATCAATAAAGCGCGATATGGGCACCAGCCGCAAGGTTACTATAGACGATAAATCGTATACGCCGCAGGAGGTTTCGGCTGTTATTCTGCAAAAGCTCAAGGCTGATGCCGAAGCCTATTTGGGTACGCCGGTTAGCGAGGCTGTTATCACCGTGCCGGCTTATTTCACAGACGCCCAGCGCCAGGCCACCAAGGATGCGGGCAAGATAGCCGGGCTGGAAGTTAAGCGCATAATCAACGAGCCAACGGCGGCTGCGCTGGCCTACGGCATAGACAAGGAAAACGACCAGAAGATTATGGTTTACGATCTTGGCGGCGGTACCTTCGACGTGTCCATAATCGAGATGGGCGACGGCGTTCAGGAGGTTTTGGCAACAGCCGGTAACAACCGTTTGGGCGGTGACGATTTTGATAGCCGCGTTGTCGATTATCTTGTTGGCGAATTTAAAAAAGCCAACGGCATTGACATCTCGACCGACAAAATGGCCATGCAGCGCATACGAGAGGCGGCGGAAAAAGCCAAAATCGATCTTTCAGGTGTGACTTCGGCCGATATCAATCTGCCATTTATCACGGCCGACGCAAACGGCCCCAAGCATTTTGAGGCGACCGTTACCCGCGCCAAGTTCAACGAGCTTACGGCCGATTTGGTTGAAAACACCATGGGCCCGGTTCGTCAGGCGCTGTCCGATTCGGGGCTGAAAACCTCGGATATCGACAAGGTGCTTATGGTTGGCGGCTCCAGCCGTATTCCGGCCGTACAGGAGGCCATAAAGAAATTTATCGGTAAAGACCCGTTTAAGGGTATAAACCCCGACGAGTGTGTGGCTGTTGGCGCTTCTATTCAGGCAGGCGTGCTGGGTGGCGATGTTAAAGGCTTGCTGCTGCTTGATGTTACGCCCCTTTCGCTGGGTGTTGAAACCATGGGCAATGTCTGCACCAAGGTTATCGAGCGTAACACCACGATACCTACTAAAAAATCGCAGATATTCTCGACGGCGGCTGACGGCCAGACCTCGGTTGAGGTTCATGTATTGCAGGGCGAGCGCGAATTTGCCAAGGATAATAAAACGCTGGGCCTGTTTAAGCTGGATGGCATAGCCCCCGCGCCGCGAGGCATTCCGCAGATAGAGGTTTCTTTTGACATTGACGCCAACGGCATAGTTAATGTTCACGCTAAAGATTTGGGTACGGGCAAGGAACAGTCGATAACCATAACAGCCTCTACCAATATGTCCAAGGACGATATCGAGAATGCTGTTAAAGACGCCGAGCAGTTTGCCTCTGAGGATAAACAGCGCCGCGAGGAGGTTGACGTACGCAACAGCGCCGATCAGATGGTTTACACCACCGAAAAGACGCTAAGCGACATGGGCGACAAGCTGAGCGATGAGGAAAAAACCGACCTTCAAGCTAAGGTTGACGCGCTTAAAGAAACCCTCAAGGGTGACGATTACGATAAGATAAAGGCCGACGAGGAGGAACTGCAAAAGGCAGTTTACGCTGTTTCGGAGAAGCTTTACAAGGCTGCGGCCGAAGCGCAGCAGGCCGCCGGTGCCGAGGGTGCCGAAGGTAATGCACCGGCCGGCGATAATGTTTATGATGCCGATTTTAAAGAAGAAGCCCCGGCCGACGAGGATAAAAAAGACTAATTTTTAGATATAACAAATTTGGCTCATGCTGCATGGCGCAACGCCGTGCGGCATTTGCCGTGAAAAGAGAAGGTTTGGTACATGGCAGATAAACGTGATTATTACGAGACGCTGGGCGTAGACCGCTCGGCCGGTGACGACGACATAAAAAAAGCCTACCGCAAAGCGGCCAAGAAATATCATCCCGATGTGAACGAGGGCAACGCTGAGGCCGAGCAGAAATTCAAGGAGGCCAATGAGGCTTATGAGGTGCTGTCTGACAGGGATAAGCGCGCGCGGTATGACCAGTTTGGTCATGCGGGCGTTGATCCGTCTTATGGCGCAGGCGGCGCAGGAGCGGGCGGATTTGATGTTGATTTTGGCGATCTTGGGGATATCTTTTCCAGCTTTTTTGGCGGCGGTTTTGGCGGCGGACGCCGGCAAAACCCCAATGCGCCCATGCGCGGCGCCGATACCTCGGCCACGATAGCTCTTTCGTTTGAAGAGGCGGCCAAAGGCTGCCAGAAAACGGTTGATGTTACACGCGTTGAAGGCTGTGCATCCTGTAAAGGTACGGGCGCTTCGGCCGGAAGTCAGGCCAAAACCTGCCCCGGCTGCCAAGGCAGCGGACAGGTAAGGGTTATGCAGCGCACACCCTTTGGCTCGATGCAGACAGCGCGCGTGTGCGACCAATGCCGCGGAAGCGGAAAAATTATAGACAATCCCTGTAAGGAATGCGGCGGCAAGGGGCGCGTGCGCACCCGGCACAAGCAAGATATCACCATACCGGCCGGCATAGACGACGGGCAGGTGCTCAATGTGCGCGGGCAGGGTGACGCCGGAGTAAACGGCGGCTCGCCCGGAGATTTGCACATAAACATTAGCATGAGGCCGCATCCAATATTCGAGCGCGAGGGCTACGATGTCCATTGCGATGTTCCTATAACCTTTGTCGAGGCGACGCTGGGCGCCGAGGTGAGCGTGCCCACGTTAGAAGGCCCTGTGAAGCTGAGCGTGCCCGAGGGTACCCAGCCGGGTGATACCCACCGCTTGAAGGGCAAAGGCATACAGCGGCTGCAATCGCACGGCCGGGGCGATCAGTATGTGCGGCTTGTGATAGAGGTGCCGAAAAATTTGAGCGAACGCCAGAAAAAGGTTTTGAGCGAATTTGACGGCCAGACAGACGACAAAAACTACAAAACGCGCCGCAAATTTTCTGATAAAATGAAGGATCTATGGGGATAAATTGAGAGCAGGTGAACGATAATGGGACGTTATTTCAGCGACGATATACCGCCGAAGTGCGAATATTGCGCTGTCGGGTGTGTGGGCGCGGATAAATCGGTGGTGCTGTGCACCAAATGCGGCATTATGGCGCCTGAGGACAGCTGTAAAAAATTTGTATATGACCCTTTGCGGCGCGTGCCGAAAACCGCGCCCGAGCTCGAGTGCTTTGATGAAAAGGAATTTTTGCTGGATGAGTAAGCTTTATATCGTGGGCACGCCTATAGGCAATCTTGGCGATATTTCGCCGCGCGCACTGGAAACGCTGGAAAGCGTTGATTTTATCGCGGCCGAGGATACGCGGGTTACGCTGAAGCTGCTGAGTCATTTTGGCATTAAAAAGCCGCTCATAAGCTATTTTCAGCATAATATGGCAGAGCGCTCGGATATGATAATCGGGCGTATCGCGACAGGGGAGAGCTGCGCGCTGGTTTCGGACGCGGGCATGCCGGCGATATCCGATCCGGGCGAAATTTTGGTGCGTTTGGCGCACGAGGCGGGTATACCTGTGTGTGCCGTGCCTGGTGCTTCGGCGGCCGTTACGGCCCTGTGCCTTTCGGGCATGCCGAGCGGGCGGTTTTGCTTTGAGGGCTTTTTGTCCACCAATCCGCGCACGCGGCGCGAGCATCTGGCTGAACTAAAAACCGAGCGGCGTACCATGATTTTTTACGAGGCGCCGCGCAAGCTGGTAAAAACGCTGAAGGATATGCTCGCCTGTTTCGGTGATCGCGAAATCACGCTGGCGCGCGAGATCACCAAGTTGTACGAGGAAGCTATAAAAACCACGCTTTCCGGGGCGGCCGCGAGGTATGAAAATGAGCAGCCGCGCGGCGAATTTGTGCTTATTATTGCGGGGGCCGAGCTTGAAAATACAAACGCCGAGTTGACCATAGAGGATGTGGCGGCTCATGCCAGAGGATTGGTGCAAAGCGGCGAAAGCGCTGCAAACGCCGCCAAGCAGGCTGTTAAGGATACGCCGTACAGCAAGAGTGACGTGTATAAATTGATTTTAAAAGACCGGTGAACCGGTTGTGCGTGTGAAATGAAAAACAGTAGAAATTTGTGATAAAAAAAGCTCTTGTGGTTCCCTATGACGAACAACGGTAGCGGGAATTTTAGCAAAAAAAGCGGAATTTACGGTAGGTTATCATAGGCGGGGCACCCGCTCTGATATACAAATAAACGGTATAGGCGGACCTTTGTCCGCCTATATTTTTTTCATGGAACAGCCCTCGTAATACCAGCTGAGAATTTCTACATATGTGCTGCCTTGCAGTGCCATAACCTGTGCGCCGTACTGGCTAAGCCCGACGCCGTGGCCGTATCCGTATACGCTGAACGCAAATTTATCCTCCTCATATTTAACGGTGAAATTGCTCGACCGCAGCGCGAACAGCTCGCGAAGCTGCCGCCCCGTAAGGCTTTTGCCGCCCACGGGAATGGTTAGCACCATGCCGCTTTCACTGCATTTGGGAAGGCCAAACCAATTGCTCTTGTCCTCGGAAAGGGTGACAGACTGCTCCTTTAGCAGCTCCTTCACCTGGTCGGGCGTGAAGGTTTTTTCGCTTGTATATCCCGGCGCCATCAAATCGCCTGCGCTTTCTACAGCGCGCAGATATGGATAATCTTTGCCCCATACGTTGGCGGCGGTTTCGGTTTTGCCTCCTGATATGGCATGACAAACGGCCAGTATGGGTTCGTTTTCATACACGATTACATATCCGGCCACGTCGCTGACCAGCTTTTTTAGGCGCGCATCATATTCGGCAGCCTTGTCGGCCCATTTTTTTACCGCTTCATCTTTGGTGAGATATTGCTGGTCGTTTACATAGGTGCTTGTCAGGTCGTATTCGCCCGTGTTACTGTTTATGCGCGCTTGCCTTTTGCGGCAGGCATATGTAAAAGCGGCCACGGCCTGCGCCTTTAACGCTTCATCGGCATAGCTCATGTTCATTTCGCCCGCAACAACGCCGTAAACATAATCGCAGTCGCTAACCTTGGAAATCTCGCCGGTTTCGGGATTTTTGACAAGAAAATAGCCCGGCGAGCCGGTTAGTTCACCCATGTGTGTGCTGTTTTCGCTTTGGGCGGGCGGGGTTATATCCTGTTTCCCGCTTGAAGCCAGCAGCGGCAAAAAAATCATACACAATGTGAGTATCAGCGCCGTTGATATTAAGACGGATTTCATTTTAAAGACTCCTTCATTTTAATTTTTATTTCAAAAAAAGTTGACTTTATAGCGTAATTGTAATAGAATGAAAGGAAACACACGCACACAATATGAATCGAGGACATAAGCATGAAACAAAGTAACCTTTCTCAAATATCCGATGATACCTTGTCCATTTTATGCAAGGAATATGCTAAAAATAACCAGATCGACCCATCGCTGTATGAAAAGTTTCAGGTTAAACGCGGCCTGAGAAATTCTGACGGCACGGGCGTTATGGCTGGGCTTACACGCATATGTACGGTTCACGGATATGTCGTGGAGGACGGCGAACGCGTTCCCGATGATGGCAAGCTGTTTTACCGCGGACACGATGTGAACGATTTGATAGACGGCGCAATTAAAGACAACCGTTTCGGTTTTGAAGAAACGATTTGGCTTTTGATGTTTGGTAAGCTGCCTTCGTCCGAAGAGCTTTCAAATTTTTGCGAGCTGCTGGCCGAATGCCGCGATTTACCCGAATCGTTTGCCGAAGATATGATAATGAAGGCGCCTTCGCCCGATATTATGAACAAGCTTGCCCGCAGTGTGCTGGCATTATATTCTTATGACATAAAGCCTGACGATTTATCGCTGCAAAGTCTTATCAGCCAGTCGCTTTCGCTTGTGGCGCGTATGCCCTCTATAATGACGCATGCCTATCAGGTTAAGCGTGGCAATTATTATCGTCAGAGCATGTACTTCCATCCCAACAACCCATATCATACTATGGCCGAATTTATACTGTCATCGCTGCGCAGCGACTGCAAGTTTACCGATGAAGAAGCCAAGCTGCTCGATCTTTGTCTGGTGCTTCATGCCGAGCACGGCGGCGGCAACAATTCAACCTTTACCACGCGTGTAATTTCCTCCTCCAATACCGATACATACGCCGCTATTTCGGCCGCGATAGGCTCGCTTAAAGGCCCACGGCACGGCGGCGCCAATATCAAGGTTATGGAGATGCTTGAGTATATCAAGCGCGGCGTTAAAAACCCGCTGGATGAAAACCAGCTTCACGATTATCTTGTCAAGATAATACGTAAGCAGGCGGGGGACAGGTCGGGATTGGTTTATGGCATGGGTCATGCTGTTTACACAAAAACCGACCCGCGCGCGATAATACTCAAAAAGCACGCGCGCGAGCTTGCTAACCGCAAGGGCTTTGGTGATGACTTTACCGTGCTCGAGATGGTTGAACGGCTTACGCCTCAAATATTTGAAAAGGCTAAGGGTGCAAGCAAGGCTATATGCGCCAATGTCGATCTTTATTCGGGTCTTGTGTACAAGGCGCTGGATATACCCAAGGATTTGTTTACGCCTATATTCGCTGTGGCTCGTATGCCCGGCTGGTGCGCGCACCGCATAGAGGAAACCCTCACGGGAGGACGAATCATCCGCCCGGCGTACAAATCTATTTCGCCTTTAAGCGAGTATATCTCTATTGACGAGAGACGGTAAAAAACAATTAAAAACACAGAGAGGTCTGTTTTGCGTTGTTAAAGCTAAAAAACGCATTTATCGCTTTTTGCGTGTTCACGCCGATTATTGTATTGCTCCGCGCCATACAATTGCTCTACATGATTGAGCCGGAAACGGGCTTTGCCCGTGAGGAAAACATGCTTGGCGGGAAATTCGGCGTAACCATTATTTCGGTTATGTACTTCGGCATATTATTGGTTCTTTACCTGCTGGCAAGACTCAGCGGGAGCTGGCCCGAAAAACTGAGGGAACAGCCCAAACCGCTAGGAGTAGTGTCTATTGCCCTTTCGCTTGCAAATATGTTTGAGCTTTATCATATTGTGGATCAGCGTTTGGCAGAGACAAACCGCATTATTCAAGTGGTTCTGCTTTTATCGGCCGTTATTTCGACAGTGTATTTTATGCTGTATGGCATAAGCTGCTTTAAAAAGATAAAATATCCTAAGCTTTTGTGCCTATGTCCTGTGGCTTTTCACGTGTGCCTGCTTATGGCCACCTTTATGAAATACACCGCGCTTGCCAATGTGGGCGAAAATTCGTATGATATCGCCTGCCTGTGTTTGATGTTGGTTTTTTCGCTGCAATATGCCAAAATGACATTGAATTACAGGTTTTTCAAAACTTCACGTTCGGTCTATGGTATTGGTCTGGCTTCTGCTTTGTGCGCCATGCTTATCACCATTCCGCGCTATATCATAATCGCTATGGATAGGGGCAGCGCGCTGCACAGCACTCTCACGCTGAGTATGTATATACTTTTGTATGCCGTTTTTGAAGTGATGTTTCTTATGCTTAACTTTAAGCAGCCCATGATAAGTCAGGATGTTAAAGATGAAGAGGGCTCGGACAACGAAGATGACTATCCGGATTTACGGCAGGATACATTATAAATAAGCCGACAGGCTAAAATATATTTATGGAAGGACTATAAAAAATGCCATTAGTAAACACCACAGAAATGTTTAAGCGTGCCTATGCCGAGGGCTATGCCATCGGTGCATTTAACGTCAACAACATGGAGATCGTTCAGGGTATCACCGAGGCTGCGAAGGATTTGAATTCGCCAGTGATTCTTCAGGTGTCTTCGGGTGCGCGTAAATACGCTAACCACACCTACCTCGTAAAGCTGGTGGAGGCCGCTATTGCCGAAACCGGATTGCCCATGGCCCTGCATCTCGACCATGGCGACACATTTGAGCTTTGCAAAAACTGTATAGATGGTGGGTTCACCTCTGTTATGATAGATGGCTCGCATCACGGCTACGAAGAAAATATCGAGCTGACCAAGCGCGTTGTTGAGTATGCCCACAAATACAATGTAACTGTTGAGGGTGAGCTTGGCCGCTTGGCAGGTGTTGAAGATGACGTTGACGTAAGCGATGCGGACGCTAGCTACACCAATCCTGAGCAGGTTCAGGATTTTGTCACACGTACTGGTGTTGATTCGCTGGCCATTGCTATAGGCACCAGTCACGGCGCATTTAAATTCAAGCCCGGCCAAAAGCCCCAGCTTCGTTTTGATATACTTGAAGATGTTGCTGCCCGCCTGCCCGGCTTCCCAATAGTGCTTCACGGTGCCTCATCGGTTATCCCCGAATTTGTGGCCATGTGTAACCAATACGGCGGTAAGCTGGACGATGCCATAGGCATCCCTGAGGACATGCTGCGCAAGGCCGCTACAATGGCCGTTTGCAAAATTAACATTGACAGCGATCTGCGTCTGGCCATGACAGCCGCTATACGTAAGCACTTCGGCGATTTCCCAGGCCATTTTGACCCGCGCCAGTATCTTACAGATGGCCGCGCGGCTATTAAAGATATGGTTGCCAAGAAGATTGAGAACGTTTTGGGCTGCGCCGGCAAGGCATAAGCTTAGAGCAAGAACAATTGAAAATTTGCCCCGCGGCTTATGCCGCGGGGTCTTTTGTGCATATTATATATATTGGCAGGCTGTGATGAACGGAGCTTGTCGATTTGTTAGACTTGTATAACATTTTGCGAAAAGGTGTTGACAAACAGGGTGTTGCTGCATATAATGTTAGCATAAGATAACATTATACGACACGTTCAATCAAATATAAGTTCTGTGAGGAGTGTTTGCATGACCCTGAATCACATAAAACCGGGCGAGAGCTGCACTATTATGTCGGTTAATGCTGCGGGCGCGCTGCGCCGCCGATTGTTTGATATGGGACTAACCCCGGGCGCAGAAATAAAAATGCGCAAGCTTGCCCCGCTGGGCGACCCTATGGAAATTAGTCTGCGCGGCTACGAGCTTTCCATGCGCAAGGCCGAAGCGGCCATGGTTGAAGTTGATAGGGCGATGTCCTGAATTATTTCTAAGGCATTTTTATTTGTCACATTCATATAGATATAAATGGATGTGTCCGAATGATATAAAATTTTAGCTCGGACCAATCAGGAGTTGATTTGTTATGAAGCTGAAATTTGCCTTGGCGGGAAATCCAAACAGCGGCAAGACCACACTGTTTAACCGTATTACAGGCAGCAACGCGCATGTGGGAAATTTTCCGGGTGTTACCGTTGAGCGGCGCGAAGGACGCTATAAACGGCCGGGCGGTGATATCGATATAATAGATCTGCCCGGCATATACTCGACATCGCCCTATTCGCCCGAAGAACGGGTAGCCCGCGCGTATATTATTGACGAACAGCCCGACCTTATTATCAACGTTGTTGATGTCACCAATATCGAGCGCAGTCTTTATATGACAACCGAGCTTTTGGAAACCAACCGGCCGTTGATAGTGGTGCTAAACATGATAGACCGTGCAAAGCGCAAAGGGTACAAGCTGGATATACACGAGCTGGAAAGCCGGCTGGGTGTGCCTGTTGTGCCTGTGTCCGCCTTTAAGGGCGAGGGCATTGAGGAGCTAATGGACGCGGCTGTGAAAACTGCCCGCATTCCCCGCAAGGCATGCAGCATTTTGGAAAATACATATGTGTATCCGTATTTTGAGAAAGTTGCCGCCCTTTTGAAAAAGGAAGGCATAAAAAACGGCTTGTATCACGCCGTTAAGCTTATTCAGCACGATGAGATTGCCGAAAAAGAGTTGGAGATTTCGCAGTTTGCTTCGGGGGAAATCGAAAGAATATCCAAAGAAGCGGCCGCGCTGAGCGCTATAAACGACATCGAGGCTGATATCGCCGATTTTCGTTTTAAATACATAGTTAAAAACTACTCAGGCTGCGTTAAAAAGGGCAGCCAACCAAACATAGTCAACCGCTCGGATAAAATAGATCGTGTGCTCACCAGCCGATTCTGTGGGCTGCCTATATTTGTGCTTATAATGGCTGCGGTGTTTTTTCTCACATTCGGTGAGCTTTCGATAGGCTGTAAGGCTATACCAATGCCCGGGACGCTTTTGCAGGGGCTTGCCGGGCGGCTTGTGGAGTTGCTTGGCGAATGCTCGCGGCGGGCGCTAGGCGCAGCGGGTGCCTCCAAGGGAGGCATGGCTGAAAGCCTGGTTGCAGATGGCATTATAGGCGGGGTTGGCAGCGTTTTAGGCTTTTTGCCGCCAATACTTACCCTTTTTACTTTAATGTCGATTCTTGAGGGGACGGGCTATATGGCCCGCGCGGCCTTTATGATGGACAAAATTTTTCGTAAATTCGGCCTTTCGGGCAAATCGTTCGTGCCGCTGCTTATGGGGTTTGGCTGTTCGGTTCCCGCCGTTATGGCCAGCCGTACCATAGAAAACGAAAAAGACCGGCGCCTGACCATATTGCTCATTCCGTTTATGAGCTGCGGCGCAAAAATGCCCATACATATCATGTTTGCCATGCTTTTCTTCCCGGAAAACCGGTGGGCTGTAATTCTGGCTATATACCTTTCGGGTATCGTGCTGGCCATAATTTCGGGCATTGTGTTAAAACGCACCGTGTTCAAGGGCGATACCGCCCCGTTTATCATGGAGCTTCCCGAGTACCGGTGGCCTTCGGCGCGAAACGTGCTGACAATGCTGCTGGAAAGATCAAAGCATTTTGCCGTTAAGGCCGGCTCGGTTATATTGCTGGCCACCGTTATAATTTGGTTTCTCAGCAGCTTCAGCTTTAACCTAAGAATGGTTGACAGTTCTTCGAAAGAGAGCATTTTAGGAACCATAGGCTCGTTTATCGCTCCTGTTTTTGCGCCGCTCGGCTTTGGCAATTGGCAGACGGTTGTTGCTATACTTACCGGGTTTCTCGCCAAGGAGGCTGTGGTTTCTACATACGGAGTGCTGTTTCCCGGCACGCTTGATGCTGGAGCGGCTATAGGCGGCGCATCAAATCCGCTGTTTGCGGCCATGCAAAATCCGCACACATGGGGCACTGCTATGCTGTTTGGCGGCGCGGCAAAATATGTTCCTGCGGCAGCGGCCCTTTCGTTTATGCTGTTCTGCCTGATAGCCCCGCCGTGTGCGGCCGCCATAAGCGCTATCGGCCAAGAAATGAAATCGGCCAAATGGACGGCATTTTGCATAGCATATCAGCTTGTTTTGGCTTACGCGATAAGCTTTGTGGTTTTTCAGGCGGGATCGCTAGCGGCCGGAGTACATTCCCTCGGCTGGCTGAGCGTGCCCCTTTAGAAAGGTGAAAAATGAACGCAACAGATATCATAATTGTTATGGCTGCACTGTTTTGTGTATTGAGTGGCCTCCTACTCAAGCTGCGGCGAAACCGCAAACACAAAAAGACCGGTCTTCCGGTTCCCCGGTGCTGCGATAAATGCGGCGGGTGCGGTTCCTCGAC
>JGI994J12354_10002005_pt1 | contig 20311 bp, 19 predicted proteins | sample IntmicLarv3ML3BL_FD_12354 | JGI IMG/M metagenome (IMG submission 12354)
TAAGCTCCAAAACTTAAAGTCTTTTGTTTTCCCTCAAAGCGATAACCCATTCGCCATAATTTACTGCCAGCGGGCGAAATGTGCATATATAGTCCCCCGCCGTCGGAATGTTTTTGAAGCTTACCACTAGGTTTGATCTTTCTTAAAAAAACATCAGTCAATCTCATAGGTTTCTCTCCTGCTGGTATTGAGTTTCTCAAAACCCGGAATACCAATAAAAATACCAGCATTTTGCTGGTATGTCTATAGAGGATATTATATTGCATGAGATGGGAAATACCATAAAAAGCAAAGCCCCATAAGGCTTTGTGGGCTTTATGGGGCTTCCTTCAATTGAAATTTGGTGGAGGTGCCGGGAATTGAACCCGGGTCCGAAAAATTTAGAGTCTGAGCTTCTACACCGGTATTCCGTCGCTCAATTTAACCCGCCGGATGCGCGACGAACAAAGCATACGGAGGGCGATCCCGTTAAGGTTTCGGGTTGCGTTACGGGCGTGGCGCTTCCCTATCCGGTAGTAAATGACGCCCCCGTTGTACCACCGGCATCTTCATTGGGGACGCCTGTTAAGCCGCTAAGGCTACAGGAGTGTTATAATTGTCGGCAATTAATGCCGTGCAGGTTTATTAAGGTCGGCCGCCTGCCCCGACCCGGCGCAACTCAGAGTTTCAATTCCCCGTCGAAACCTTTACACCCCCATTTCGTTTAAAAAAATAGACAGAATTAAAAAAACTACCTGTTTTTGTGCTTCAACACATGGGACATTTCGCGATTGCTGTCTTTTTTCTTCATGTCCTCGCGTTTATCGTACAACTTTTTGCCCTTGGCAAGTCCAATTTCAACCTTTGCCAGTCCATTTTTAAAATATAGACGCAGGGGAATAACGGAATATCCCTGTTCTCTTATTTTGCCATACAACCGGTTGATCTGTTTACGATGCAATAACAACTTGCGATTGCGGTCAGTTTGATGATTCTGACGATTGCCGAATTCGTACGCGGAAATATGCAAATTATGGAGAAACGCTTCGCCTCCCCTCACCAACATAAAGGAATCGTTCAGGTTTGCTTTACCCGTTCGCAGCGATTTAACTTCGGTTCCCGTAAGAACCAGACCCGCCTCCAGCTTTTCCTCGATAAAATAATCATGGTAGGCTTTTTTATTGTTGCAGATATGCTTTTCACCCATGTTTTTTATTTTAACAGATTATATTGAGAAATTGAACGCCTGGTTTAAGAAAGCGGGGAAACGCATCCCATACAAATCTCTCCAACGCCTCGCTCCGGAGAGAGGGCATATCAGAATCTAACCTTTCTTTTTATCGCCTGTCACGGCTTTTTCGCTGGTCTCTTCTTTGGAACCGTCCTTTAAACTGCGTGACTTGGAATTCTTCTTCAACGCCTGAGCCGAGATGGTAACCGTATCCGACTTGGATTTTGCCACAGCGCCCTGAGCTGCCTGAGCCGCCTGGCTTAGAGCTGCGTTCTGGACATTCTGGCTAAACTGATTGAGCTGCGAAGGATTGGCAATTACGCTGGCCGGTGAAATCTGGGTAATTGACATAAATACCCCCCTTTCTCTTCTTTATTATCATATCGGTAATTCGATGTTTTTTAGAAGAGATATTATCCCCAGCCGATTTCCGGTAGAAGCGCACAAAAACGTTGGCCCGACGAAAAACTCCGCCGGGCCAGAAAATTCTGCGCTAAAAAATTTTCGCTATTTTACCGTAATCATAANCCCTGCTTTACGAGCCGCGTCAACCAACTGGTTATATGCCGCGTATTTTTGTTCGAAAGACTGGCGGGCTTCGTCATACTGCTTTTTCAACTCATTGGCGCGCGCTTTGGTAAACGTCTCTTGCGCCTTCATCTGTTGTTCAAGATCTTTCATAACCTCTCTCTGGTTATTCATTTCGCTCTCAAGCGCGTTCAGCTCGCTTCTCCACTGATCTTCCGTTTTACCTCCATAAAGAGTAGGCCCTTCGGCGCTCTTCTCCTCAGTTTTTTCTGCGGAAGAATCCGGCGGCGTCACTTCGACTGTTGTTTCCCTGTATGACATACCTTCGCGTATCTGAACTTTTTTGCGAAACTTTTGGGGGACCTTGGAATAATCCTCCGTGAAATGCAACGTTCCCTCTTCGTCCGTCCACGAATACGTGTCCGCGCAAACAGGAATTGCCAAAGCCAACATAATTGCCGCGATAACCATTGTTTTCATGACGTTCTCCAATCCTTTCTATCCCGGAGGCCAGCCAAACTGACGTCCGGCTAAAAGATGAAAATGAATATGAAAAACCGACTGTCCCGCTTCGGTTCCGTTATTTTGAACAATCCTGAAACCCGACTTATCATACCCTTTCTTGTTGGCAATTTCCCCCGCTTTTCTGAAAATAAAACCCACCAGCGCTTCATCTTGTTCCAACATATCAAGACAATTAACAAAATGTCGTTTGGGAATCAACAACAAGTGCAATGGAGCCACGGGCACCACGTCTTCAACAACAAGGATTTGTTCGTCTTCGTAGACTTTGCGCGAAGGAATATCCCCGCGGATGATTCGACAGAAAATACAGTCTTCCATATCGGCCCCCTTTTCAACGAGCGGCGTTTCAAGCAGGATCAAAAACTCCCGGTTGCCGTCAGCCCCGGTAATGGGCGAATCGCACAGACCGGAGACAATAAGACCGAGAGAAGCCGCCGTCTGACGCACGCCATCAATGGCTCTCTCATGGGCTACGGGATCTCTAACGATTCCGCCTTTGCCAACTTCGCCCCTTCCCACCTCAAACTGCGGCTTTATCAGTGCAATTATACGACCGCCCGGCTTTACAAGTTTTATGGTTGCCGGCAATACCTTGGACAGCGAAATGAACGACGCGTCAATAACCGCCATGTCCGGCGCGGCTTCCAGCTGATCCGGAGTAAGGTAACGGATGTTTGTCCGCTCCATATTGACGACTCTGGGATCCTGGCGCAGTTTCCACGCCAACTGACCGTATCCCACGTCCACGGCAAAAACCCTGAAAGCTCCGGCCTGCAAAAGACAATCGGTGAAACCGCCGGTGGAAGCGCCCACATCCAAAGCCGTCAAGCCGGTAACGTCAATCCCGAATTCGTCAAGAGCTCGTTTAAGCTTGAGTCCGCCTCGGCTTACGTATGGCGGCGTTTCTCCCCTGATGCGGATAGCGGCGTTTAAATGGACGCGCCTGCCGGGCTTATCAATCACATGGTCATCGACTAGAACCTGAGCGGCCATGATTAGGGCTTGGGCTTTTTCCCTCGACTGCGCCAAGCCCCGCTCGGCCACCAGTACGTCCAGACGCTCTCCGGACGCCATCAATCCGTAATCTGAGATTTGGTAAAAATGGTTCTTAACCAGTAGCCTTCGGACTCAATGTTCTCGCGCCCGCCCTCTTCGCGATCAACCAGAGCCACAATACCCATTACTTGGAGTCCTTCATGCTCGGCGCGTCTCACGGCTTTCATGGAAGAACCACCGGTTGTAACCACATCTTCCACGATAACAACCTTTGCGCCGGGTTGAAGGTTTTTGCGGCCCTCCAGCCACTGGCCGGTTCCGTGACCTTTAGGTTCTTTACGAATAATAAAGGCATGAATGGCTTTCCCGTCAAGATACGCGGCAATGGAAGCAGCGGTCGCTATTGGATCGGCGCCCAAGGTTATACCGCCCACTCCTTGAAGTCCCTCTATATCCTTGACAGCTTCATAAAAGAGCTTGCCGGTGAGGAAACCTCCCACCGCGTGAAGGGTGGTTTGTTTTCCGTCGAAATAAAAATCGCTCTCCCGGCCAGAGGCCAAGATTACTTTCCGTTTTTCGTATGAAAATTCGCGGATGATCTGTTTCAGCTTTTCGCGGTCATTCATATATTTGAATATCCTCCTCGAATAATCCCCGTTGAGGAGGATCTATTGGTTTGGGAAAGGCGACTGGATATTCCCCGGTAAAACATGCCTTACAAACCGAATCGCATCCCAGCCCTACAGAATTTACCAAACCTTCCGCAGAGAAATAACCGAGGGAGTCTGCTGTGATGTAACGGCATATTTCTTTAAGCGTGTGCGTAGAGGAAATGAGTTCATTGCGATTGGGGGTATCTATTCCGTAATAGCAGGGATAACTTGTGGGAGGAGACGAGATAAGCATGTGCACCTCTGTAGCTCCTGCCTGACGGACCATCTTGATGATCTTGCGCGATGTGGTTCCCCGGACAATGGAATCGTCTATCACCACTACGCGTTTCCCTTTAAGCAGCGTGCGAACTGGATTCAGTTTGATTTTTACTCCAAAATGTCGAATTGCCTGAGCCGGTTCGATAAAGGTTCTTCCCACATAGTGGTTGCGGATAAGGCCAAGCTCAAAAGGTATACCAGATTGTTCGGCATATCCCATGGCCGCCGGCATTCCAGAATCAGGCACAGATATAATAACATCGGCGTCGATAGGATACTCGCGAGCCAGTTGGCGTCCAAGCTCTTTACGCACCATATAGACATTTTTGCCAAAAATTATGGAGTCCGGCCTAGCAAAGTACACAAATTCAAAAATGCAGGGCATGGGGTTTACTTTTTTAAAAGGAAACAACGATTCCAGCTTGCCGTCGCTGTTGCAAACGATCATCTCGCCCGGTTCAATCTCCCGCACAAACTGAGCTTCAATCAGATCAAGAGCGCAGCTCTCCGAGGCGACCACCCAGGCGTCCCCCAATCTACCCAGACAGAGAGGCCGGAATCCATGAGGATCTCGTACCGCGATCATGCGGCTCTTGGTCAGGATTAAAAGGCAATAGGCGCCTTTGATGCGTTCGAGAGATTCGACGAGACGGTCAATAAGGGAGTTGGCACGCGCGATGGCCAGAAGGTGAATTATGATCTCCGTATCCATGGTGGTCTGAAAAATGGAGCCGTAGGCTTCAAGTTCAGCTTTAAGGATTTGGGAGTTTACCAGATTACCGTTGTGAGCTATGGCAATGGGGCCCCTGGAATAATCCACCGTGATCGGCTGTACATTTTTTTCCATCGAAGAGCCGGTTGTGGAATAACGCACATGTCCTATGGCGGAGTTACCGGGCAATTTTTTGAAAACATTTGGGTTTCCAAACACATCGGCAACTAACCCCATTCTCTTGTGCGCATGCAGGGCGGTTCCGTCAGAGGAAACAATGCCGCAACTTTCTTGTCCTCGATGTTGCAGAGCATACAGTCCCAGATACGTCAGATTGGCGGCTTCTTTATGGTTATAAACGCCGAAAATACCGCATTCCTCGTGCGGACGACTGAAATCCATGAAATAATACTCCTTAAATGCTCAACCGCAAATTACAACAGATTTTCCAGAACATATTCCGCGCGTTACGATACAAAATCAATCCGTCTCCTTCTTTGGGCAATTCCTCGCGAGTCCAGCGCGGATGTTGGGTATAATGCACAAACGCTTCCGGGTGAGGCATTAATCCCATAAGACGACCGCTGGGATCGCAGATACCAGCAATGGCATTAACGGAACCGTTGGGATTAAGCGGAAACTCCATGGATGGCTCGGCATAGGCGCTGTCTGAATACCTGAACACCGTCAAATTCCTGCGTTCAATTTCACTTAAGATTTGTTCCGAATCGCAGACAAACTTCCCTTCGCCGTGTCGCATGGGCAGATAAATACCCTTCTCAATACCCTTGGTGAACACGCAGGGCGAGGCCGGATTTGCTTTTAGATAAACCCAGCGGTTTTGAAAAAGACCACAATCATTGTGAGTCGGCAAAACTCCCATCTTGACCATCAGTTGAAAACCATTGCAGACTCCCAAAATGAGCTTGCCGCCGGTGATAAAACGCAGGAACTGATCCGCCAGTTTTTCTCCCGTCTCCGTAACAGTGGCGTAGCGCAGGCGGTTTGCTTGAGCCTTGGCGGAGCCCAAATCATCTCCGTCCAGAAATCCGCCGGTGAGGTTGAGAAAATGAAAATCATCCAGCCTGATTTCCCCTGAGAGAATTTCGGCTATATGAGCAATAACCGCTTCGTCAAATCCCCCCAAGCGACAAGCGTAAGCCGCCTCTCTCTCGCAGTTGGTGCCGTTGCCGGTAATGACGATGGCGCGCGTTTTCCGCATCTAGTTTCTCCATGTAAACAATATATTATCTAATAATCTATGTGGGTTCGTTCATTCAAAATCCAGACGAGCGCAACCCGAGCGAAAGAAATTAAATTCCCGCAAATCCATTTCCCGAACGGAAGATGATAAAATTACAGATTCCGTAGGGTTTTCTGCCACGCTTCCTTAAGATCAGCCAACTGCGCTTTGATAACCGCGTTTCCGGATAAGCCGACAATGTTCAGAACCGGCTCTTCCGTAACCATGCCAACCTCGGCGTAACATACTCCGGCCATTGCGGTTTCAAAAGCGGACTTTTTATCGGGGCGAACCGTCACCAGATGGCGCGACGCTGTTTCGGAGAAAAGAAGCACCGTATCGTTTCGTTCCGACATATCTCCGCGCCAAAGCGCGCGCGAAAGATCAAGACTCATACCGAAACCGCCGGAAAAAGCGGATTCCGCAGCGGCTACAGCCAGTCCTCCATCGGATAGATCATGACACGAAGCCACCGCTCCGGTGAGAACAGCCCGGTGATAGGCCTGGTATCTACCGTAGGCCATGGCAGGCTTTACGACCGGAACCCTGTTGCCTATGAATCCTTTCAGCGCAAAGTATTCGGAAGCGCCCAGCTCATTGGCGGTGGCTCCCAAAAGATACACAATATCTCCGGGACGCTTCACATCCAAGGTAACGGCTAGGCGAGCGTCTTCTATTTTGCCGATTACAGAAAAAAGCAATGTCGGCGGAATAGATATCTTGACCCCGGCGTCATAGAAATCGTTTTTCATGGAGTCCTTACCCGAAATCAAAGGCAGGTTATACTCCGTGCAAATATCGTACAACGCCTGATTGGACCTAACCAATTGCGCCATTTTGTACGGCCCGTCCGGAGTTTTTTCAGACAACACCGGGTCGCACCAACAGAAGTTGTCCAGACCCGCCACAAGATCCAAAGAACCGCCCACAGCTACGTAATTGCGCAACGCCTCGTCCACCGCGTTGGCGCTCATTTGATAGGTGTCAATATCCGAATAGCGCGGGCAAATACCATGGGCCACTACCACACCCTCGAAAGAATCCAGAAGCGGCCGCATCACCGCAGCGTCAGAAGGTCCGTCGTTGGTAACTCCGACAAAGGGTTTAACCACCGAACCGCCCTGCACCTCGTGGTCATAACGTCGTACCACCGACTCCTTGGAACAGATATTAAGCGACCCCAAAAGCGTTTTTAGGTCGTCATTATAATCGGAGCAGACTGAGAGTTCCGGCTCCTCGTGCTGCGGGGGAATCCACTTGGCCGGAAGCTCAAGGGGAGGCAATCCTTCGTGCATGAAAGACATGGGGAGCCAAGCTACCGTGCGATCGCCATACAGAACATGGAACACTCCGCTGTCAGTGAATTCGCCCAAAACCGTGGCCTCAACGCCGAAGCGTCCGGCCATGGCCAAAAACTCCTCCAGCTTTTCCGGCGGAATAGCCAGACTCATGCGCTCCTGAGCTTCTGAGATTAGTATTTCCCAGGGATCCAAACCAGGATATTTCAGCGGGGCTTTCGAGAGGTCCATACGGCAGCCCCCGCATTCACCCGCCATCTCGCCAATAGAGGAGGATAGGCCCCCCGCGCCGTTATCGGTAATAAAACGATATAGGCCTTTGTCTCTGGCTCGGATTAAAAAATCGAACATTTTTTTCTGGGTAATTGGGTCGCCTATCTGAACCGCGGTCACCGGCGAGTTTTCATTCAATTCCTCGGATGAAAAGGTAGCTCCGTGAATTCCGTCCTTACCGATACGACCGCCGGTCATAACGATTATATCCCCCGGACGGATGGTTTTTTTGTGACACGGTTCACCATTTAGCTCCGCCGGCATAATACCAGCAGTTCCGCAGAAAACCAGNGGTTTGCCGGCGTAACGTTCGTCAAACACCAAAGAGCCGTTCAGCGTCGGAATGCCGCTTTTATTACCGCCATGCTCGACCCCCTCTACCACGCCTTCATAAATACGACGCGGATGTAGCAGACGCCCGGGAAGCGGCTTTGAGTAAAAAGGATCGGCGAAACAAAACACATCTGTATTAAAAATCAGCCGCGCCCCCTTGCCTGTACCGAAAGGATCGCGGTTGACGCCAACAATACCGGTGAGCGCTCCGCCATAAGGATCCAGAGCGGACGGAGAATTATGGGTTTCCACTTTGAATACCAGGGAATGGTTCTCGTTGAACCTAATAACGCCGGCGTTATCTTTAAAAACCGATAAACAAAAATCCTTGTCTCCCATTTTTTCGCGAACTTCTTTCGTCGTCCCCTGAATAAACGTTTTAAACAACGACTTGATTTCCAGTTTCTCGCCGCGTTCGTCCTCGTAATGCACTGTCCCTGAAAAAATTTTGTGTTTGCAGTGTTCGGACCATGTCTGGGCTAAACACTCAAGCTCCACATCGGTGGGTTTGGCGCCTAGGCCGACTTTCTTTCGTTTCTCGATCTCAGCCGGGTCACGGTAATGATCCCTGATGATTTTCATTTCATCCAACGTCAGGGCCAAAACGCCTTCTCTGCTGATACGTGTCAACTCGTCGTCGGAGGCTTCCAAATCGATCTCCCGCACTTCAGCCTGAGTCCTTCCGGTAACTTTGGGCGCGACTGCGGGGAAACCGCGTTTTGCCATGAATTCGGCCGCCGACAAAATGGCGTAGCGTTGGATTAGAGGATTGCAGAGCAGACCGGTGGCGATTTTTTCCACGTCAGGCACAGACAGAGCGCCCTTCAGAAGATACTGAACCGAATAATAAACGCCTTCTTCGTCGCCTAAAGAGCGACCGGTCAGATACGACAGGGCTTCTCGTCCGGTTCTACCCACGTTATCCGTAACTCCAGGACGGAAACCGACTTCGACGGCGTAATCAAAACCTACGCCCAGAGGGAGATCAATGCTCCATCTCTGTATGACCGGATCGCAGAAAGGACCGCTGGCCGCCTGTTCCAACTCTTTCTTATTCAAATCGGCGTCAACCGTATAGACATCGATGGTGCAAATATCATCAACGGGAATATTAAGAAACTGCCTGATTCCCCGTTTGACGCGTTCGCCACGCGCGTCGCGAACGCCTTCGCGCAGAGCGATTTCAATTCTGTTGGCCATATCAATCCAGTCCTTTTTCCGTAATCACCGTTCGGGTGGGGAACGGTATCTCTATGCCATTTTCGTCAAAGCGACGAAGAATCAATGTATTAAGTTTATCTGTTACAACAAACAGCCGTTCATACGATTCTACCCAGAAAAAAAGCGACATATCCAGAGACGAGTCGCCAAAAGCCACAAAATACGCATCGGGAGGGGGTTCGCTCAAAACGCCTTCAAGTTCGGAAGCCGCGGCCCTAAGGATGTTTTTAACCGTTTCCACATCGCTCCCATAAGCAACCCCGATATTAACGCGACCCTTAACCCGAACATCCGGAAACGCTTGATTGACCAACATGGAATTACATAGATCTGAGTTGGGAATAATGAGCAGTTCGTTATCCATGGTTCTGATCTTGGTGCTGCGCAGCCCGATGTCTTGCACATCCCCGCTTTGACCATTTGAGAGCCGGATACGGTCACCGATCCTGAACGGTCTATCCATCATCAGCGTAAAACCTGATATCATTTGGGACAGAGTATCTTTGGCCGCCATACCCACCGCAAGAGAGCCGATACCCATAGCGGTAACAAGAGAGAAAACATCGTAATTGAAATATTTGAGAATGACAATCATAGCCATACTGGCAAGCGTCAGTATGANCAGCTTTTCAGCGACAGGAAGCATCTGGCGGGAAAGCAGGGCGTCTCTTTCTTCGTGTCTGCCAGCTATATACCACTGAAGCAGTTCGTCCAAAACTTGGTAAACAAGAATAAAAAATGCAATAACCAGAGCGATATAAAGGAGATTCGAAAAAATCATCACGATTTTTTCGTTTAAAGGCAGGGAATGCATGGCGAGATATAACCCCAGTATGGTCACAAAACGCGATATGTGAACATTCGCCCTCTGCAGAAGCCTGTCATCCAAGCGGGTTTTTGTTAAAGCGGTCAGGCTCTGTCCCCACTTATAAAGCCCCCAACACAAGCACTGACCAGCTACCCAGACAGCGGTTAGAATCAACATAGCCCCAAGGAGTTCCTTGGCCCATATGATAAAAATTCCGTCGCTATCCTGAACAATCAGAAATGTATTGAATATATTGGATATTATATCACTCACCAAACACCCGTTTAAATATGGTTTTCACATGTTTAAGATGATATTCAAGATTGAACGACTCTCGTATTTTGGCCTCGCCCAACGCATCAACTATATCTCGATCCCCGAGAAGTTCGGTTAGAAAATCCTTGCCCTCCTCCCAAACCTTCATAGCGTTGCGCTGAACTAACCTGTAGGAATCCTCGCGGGATACCCCTGCCTGCGTTAGATCCAGCAATACTTTCTGAGAAAAAATCAGCCCTTTCATCTGATTAAGATTTTTGAGCATGTTTTCGGGATATATCACCAACCTGTCGACGAGACCATTCATGCGTCGCAGCGAAAAATCCAAAGCAACTGTGGCGTCCGGCGCAATATAGCGTTCTACCGATGAATGGGAAATATCGCGTTCATGCCAGAGCGCGACATTTTCCAGCGCCGGAATACAAAGAGAGCGGATGTAACGCGCCTGACCAGTCAGATTCTCGGACAAGATCGGATTGCGTTTGTGAGGCATGGCCGACGAGCCTTTCTGGCCTTTGCTGAAAAACTCCTCCGCCTCCAGCACTTCAGTGCGCTGCAGGTGGCGGATTTCCACGGCTATACGCTCCATGGACGAGGCGATCAAGGCCAAAACACAAAAAAGCTCGGCATGACGATCACGGGGAATAACCTGCGTGGAAACCGGCTCTGGAGTAAGTCCCATTTTGGCGCAGACATATTCTTCCACATATGGATCAATATTGGCGAAAGTGCCAACCGCTCCGGAAATAGCTCCGCTGGCGACGGTTTTACGGGCTGCCGCCAGACGCTCACGGTTGCGCCGCATTTCGGCGTACCAAGAGGCAAGTTTGAGACCAAAGGTAATCGGTTCGGCGTGAATGCCATGCGAGCGACCGATACAAACTGTGTCGCGATGCTCCAGCGCGCGCTTTTTTATGGAGGCCAGAAGCATATCAAGATCATTCAACAATTCGTCCGAAGCCTGAGTCAACTGTACTGAAAGGCAGGTGTCCAAGACATCGGACGACGTCATGCCTTGGTGAATGAAGCGGGCTTCCGGTCCAACGAATTCGGCCACGGAGGTCAGAAAAGCGATCACGTCATGTTTTACTTCGGCTTCTACCGCGTCAATACGCGCGATATCGAAATTGCCCTTCTCGCGGATAACCGCAACGGCTTCCTTTGGAATTACGCCCAGCTCCGCCTGCGCTTCACAGGCCAGCGTCTCAATTTCCAGCCAGATGCAGAAGCGGTTTTCTGCGGTCCATATACGGGCCATTTCAGGCCGGGTGTAGCGTTCGATCATTGCGCGTGGTTCTCCTGTTTTTTATTGCCTGTCTAAAAACCAAGAGACGGTATTCAAATTCCCGTCTTCAACTTCAGAATCATATTTCGATAACTTTTCCGGCCTGATACTGGTTGCCGATAACCACCGTTGGCGAACATAAGTTTTGTCCGCGCAAAAATGCCCCGGCGCTGCGCGCGACATGATCCGTATGATTATTAACCTCCGAGAGATGAGCCATAACTAGCGCTTCAAGGCCGGAATGAGCCACCTCAAATAGAAGCTTCAGAGAATCTTCGTTGGAAAGGTGACCATGACGAGATTTAATGCGCTGTTTTAGTTCCCACGGATAGGGACCGTCCATCAGCATATCAACATCGTGATTAAACTCAAGGTTGATAGTGCGACAGCCCCGCAGTTTTTCCGTAACCAGACGAGTTACCATGCCCAGATCCGTGACCGTGCCACAACGTCCCTCGCGGGATTCCAGTACAAATCCCACCGGATCGCAAGTGTCGTGTGTGATGGGAAAAGGATCAATTCGGATATCGCGAAACATCACGGGCGTTCCCGATTCAAACTCTACAACTTCGGTCTTTTTGAATATTTTCTCCATTTTACGACGAACCAGATGACTTGCAATGACGGGAACCTTGAATGCGCGGGCAAAAGAACCAACGCTGCGAATATGGTCAATGTGTTCATGGGTCACCAAGACGGCGTGGACACCCGCAGGATCGATACCGCATTTCTCCATGCGCGTCAGCGTTTCTTTCAGCGTAAGCCCCGAGTCAATCAACGCTCGGGTGTTTCCGGTTTCCAGATAGAGACTATTTCCTTTGCTGCCGCTTGCAAGCGAACAGATTTTCACGAGAACTCCAAAGATTGCGAGAAAAAGCGGCAAGGTCGCCTAGTCTTTATTTTCGGCGTCAACTTACACTTCAAAAGTATGTTGATCTATTGATACCCGCCTCACAGAAACTCATATTTACCGGTTTGTTATTGGCGGCGCGGCGCTCGCACGGATATCGTCGCCGCAAGTTTGTTTATATAACAGAAAAAAGGGTGGAGTTTCAAGGGACCAGATCTTCACAGATATACACCCTTCTTAAAACCAACGCAACAATCACCCTCTCGGATGCGCTTCTTTGTGAAGCCGCCTCAAACGCTCGCGGGTAACATGTGTGTATATCTGCGTGGAAGACAAATCTGAGTGACCAAGCATGATCTGCACGCTGCGCAGGTCGGCCCCGTTTTCCAAGAGATGGGTGGCAAAGGAATGGCGCAGGGTATGGGGCGAAATATTTTTGAGTATCCCCGCGATCCGCGCGCGCTTTTTGATAATATTCCAGAATGCCTGACGAGTCATGGGACGTTTCAGACGAGAAAGAAAAAAATAAGGGGTGTTGTTGTGCGGATCAAGATAGCTCCGCCAGCCTTCGCGGTAACAACTCAGATGATAACAGGCGGATTCTCCAACCGGAACCAGGCGCTCCTTGGAACCCTTGCCTACGGTCATAAGATATCCAGCCTCCAGATTTACCTCGCGCAGCTTCAGGTTAACGAGCTCCGAAACCCTTAGGCCGGTGGCGTAAAGCAACTCTAGCATAGCTCGATCCCGCATGTCTTCGCCGGCTTCGCCGAGGCAAGCGTCAAAAAGATCTTCTACCTCCCTAAAACCAAGATATTCCGGAAGTTTGCAAGGAATGCGGGGGCCTTCAATGATCGTAGCCGGATTTCTATCACAATAATTTTCAATCATCATAAATTTATGAAACGCGCGAATTGCGGAAAGACTCCGCGCTCTGCTGCGCGGCGCAACGCCATCCGCGCTGAGAAAAACCAGATATGCGGCGATGTCGGAAGACTTTACATCGGCTGGGACGCGTAGCTCACGCTTTTCCAGGAAATTCAGATAGCGGATAAGATCGCGGCTGTATGCCTCGCGCGTATTGGTCGCAAGTCCCTTTTCAGCGACAAGATAATTGAGAAATAGATCCAGACGCTCGTTCATGCTTCATGCTCCGCAAATTATACGCCGGATTTTTCAAAAACCCGTTCGTATGCGTTTAGATAAACATCGCGCACGCCGCAACTGTAAACGATAAAATATATCCGTTCCAAGACAGGAATACTATCAAGCGCAATTTGGGCCGCATTCATGGCGATAAAACTTCCCCTTTCCACTGGAAAACCATAAATACCGCTTGAAATGGCCGGAAAGGCAATAGATCTGACGTCATGTAAGGCCGCAATTTCAAAACAGCGTCGGTAACAACGCGCGAGCAGTTCATCCTCGCCGTCATTTCCGCCGCGCCAAAGAGGACCTACGGCATGGATTACATATTTCGCGGGAAGATCGTATCCTTTGGTAATAACAGCATCTCCCGTCTCGCACCAACCAATGGCGGAGCATTCCTCCGTCAAACTGGTTCCCGCGGCCCAGCGAATAGCTCCGTCAACGCCTTCTCCGCCGGAAAGGTTACAATTGGCGGCATTCACGATCGCATCCACGGCCAACTGCGTAATATCATGCCAGATAATGGCGATTTTTTCTTTCACGCGTACTTTTCCATAACATCGAAGCTGCGTTTAGTTAGCGGATATCTTTTAAACCCACTCATCAATGGCTGTCCGCAAGTGTTCCCGAATGTTTTCCAGTTTGCCTTCATCGGCAATTTTTTGTCCCAAAATATCATGTACATAAAACACGTCGGCTACCTGATCAACCCTGGTCGAAATCTTTGAAACGCCGATATACAACCCAAGACCCGTCAGAGTGCTGGTAATGAGGTAAAGCAAACCAACTTTATCATGGGCATAAACGTCGATAACTGTGTAGGTTTCCGATACATCGTTATCAAACTCAATACGAGTTGGGAAACGAGGAACCTCTCTTACGCCATAGGAGACGGGGCGTTGCCGCTTTTCCACCATTAACGCCACATCCAACTCGCCCTTGATGGCTTTTTCAATATCGCTTTTAACCTTATCCCAGCGCGCCTCGTTGGAAATACTAACTCCCATGGGAAAATTAACCTGCAGAATATCTAAAACCTTACCCTTGCTGGTGGTATTGATCCTGGCTCCCAGAATATTGATGCCATAGGCAGCCATCACACCGGTAAGGCGCGCGAATAATCCGGGCATATCTCTCGCGCACAGGGTAAGTTCCGAATAACCGTTTTCTTGACGATGCTCCAGACGTATGAGCGCAGGCGATTGTCCAAGATCAAGCAGAAGACGAACGTGACCGGCGATTGTTTCAGAATTGCCAAGCAGAAGAAGATTAACGGGCATGGATTTGAGTTCCGCAAAAATTGAAGAACGAGGATATTCATTTTCAAGCATACCAGCAATTTTTCTACTGACCGTTTTTACCTGCTCGCTACGCGCTTCAAAACGGAATTCGCCTCGTTCTAAAACATCAAACGTTTTCTCGTACAACTCTTGAAACAGCGATGATTTCCACGCATTCCACACATCCGGGCCGACAGCCCTGATATCCGCCACCGTCAACAGATAGAGCATTTTCAGATTTTCGCTGGTTTCCATGTGCGCGGCGAACTGACAGATCATCTTTTCGTCGCCAAGATCCCGACGTTGGGCAATATGCGCAAAAACTAGATGATTTCGGATCAAGAACTCCAGGCGTTCCGAACTCTCTTTCGACAATCCCATACGACGCGCTATGGCCGGAACCATAGCGGCTCCCTTTTCAGCGTGACCGCCGCCGCTTCCCTTGCCAATATCGTGCAGCAAAACCGTTAGATACAAAAGCTCCGGTTTGGCGATCTGATCGGCAACTTCACATGGCAAGCTAAGTTCGTCCCGCAATTCTCCGTTGAGCATTTTTTCAGTCTCTTCAATGGCAACCATNGTATGAACATCAACGGTATAAATATGGTAGACATCGTGCTGTACCTTGCAATAAATACTTTCCATTTCTGGTATAAAATGATTGAGAAACTCCAAATGATGCATAAGGCGCAAGGTTTTGCACACATCGCGGCGAGAACGGAGTATGTTGAAAAAAGATGCGCATACTTCCCGGTTGCGCCGAAATTTATCGTTTATCAGACGTAGATTTTTTCTTATCAGTACCATCGTCGAAACGCTTAGCTCGACGGCGTGTTTCTGGGCAAGTTCAAATATGCGCATCAAGGTAACCGGATTGTTTTCCACAACTTTTTCATCCGGAACGATCAACTGACCTTTGAGTACAAAACAGCCGTCTCCCACCTGTCGGCGAATAAAATATCCCACAATTTTCATCGCTCCTTCGCCGGATGCGACGCAGCGCGATACTATGGTTGAAACCAGATATTCGACTTTGACAGCGCGGCGATAATAATCCCGCATGAAATCTTCCACAGCTAGGCACCTGTCATGTTGTTTGTAATCCAGGAATTTGGCCAAACGCACCTGAGCGTCAAAAGTAAGCTGATCGTTTTTACGACCGGTAAAGTAATGTAATTCATTGCGAATTCTCCAGAGATAATCCAACGCAGAATAGTAACTGTCCAGTTCCTCTTCGCTTATAATTCCCTTGATGATCATCTCTCTGGGATTGGAGAATTTGTACTTGATCCGGGCAATCCACAGAGCTGTCTGTAAATCGCGAAGCCCGCCCTCTCCTTCTTTCAGGTTTGGCTCCAGAAGATACACGGTTGAACCGTATTTCTTCCGGCGTGACTTCATATCCGCTACCTTACTTTTAATAAACTTGTCGCTGAAATGGGGCATGATCTGTTTAAGAACAGCGTGTTGTAAAGCCTCAAATAATGACGTTCCGCCGCCCAGATAACGGCTGTCCATCAACGCAGTTTTGACGGTGTCATCCGTTTTTGCTATTTCCACGCAATCCTTGATCGTTCGCACCGAATACCCCACATCCAGTCGCATATCCCAAAGAAAATAAAGCATTTTTTGGGCAATATCTTCGACATTGGAAATCGGCGCTCCTTCGTCGCATAAAAACATGATGTCAATATCAGAACGGGGATTCAGTTGCCCTCTTCCGTATCCCCCCACTGCCACTAACGTCATGCGCTCCATGGAGCTGCCGCTGGGGTCTAAATCATCCATAATCGAATGAAATAATTTATTGACCAATTCATCCATCATACGGCAAATCAGATGTGTAATCTCGGTTCCAGTGGCTCCGCCAGAATGCAATTTTCTGATCTCATCTCGATAAAAAGCAAGAAAACCCTTGCTACCCGAGAGATACAGAGGCCGTTTGTCTTCAAAGCTGGCCATACCGGTATCNCCTGAGGCATGTATGTCGTCCGGAAAATACGAATCAATCAAAAATCGCATACGTCTCTCCCCGCCCGAAATTTCACCGTATTATATGCTATGAATTAAAAAATCATGGCAACCGTTTTTTATCAAAACCAGAGAACTTCCGCCTTATGCCAGCGACCGATTGACGGGGCTATCAGAACCCGACAATGCGGGGATAAAATGCGCTTGCCATTATGGCTTGAAATATACTATCGTTTTACACATTCAATATAATTTTTGCAGCGCCTTCTTCTTTATGAAATCCGGAAAACTTGCCCGCTGCCCAAGCTTACTACAGCAAGATGTGCGCGTCGTAAAACCCGGATTTTTTTGTCGACGTTTTTAACATTTATATTACATACAGCTTTAATTACATTCTGTTTTTCTTCATTAAAACAGCTGGTTGCTAAATTGGGCCCAAAATTGCATATACAATTGGTTATAGATCTAATTTTATAAACGGGACAATTTATGGAAAAACGACAATTTGTACGCGTACAATTGCCGGAATGCGCTTCAATCAAATATAACGAACATACCTGCTTCGCTAACATCAAAGACGCGAGTTTGCAGGGATTGTTCATCGAAACCAATCGTGACGTTCCGCTAAACACCAACCTTCAGATTACCGTTTTTATGCCTTCCAACACCTCGATTCGTCTGAATGCGAATGTAGTGCGACGCGAGCAATCAGGCGTTGGCGTTAAAATTGAGAGCATGGATGTCAATTCTTTCGTCAATCTGAGAAATGTCATTTCAAAGCGCTGTCATGACTTTAACGGTCTTATGAGCGAGACCTACAAAATGACCAGCTGCATTCACTGAACGCCGTAAACCGGGATTTTGGCATCACAGGGATCCTGCTCAGAATCTCACCGCCTATACGTTATTGGTAATATTAATTTTTATACTGTCCTTTCTGAAATAAATGCGGGGGATTCCGTTTTATGTCTATGAATAGTCGATTCAGCCCGGCGTTTTACCGCTATGCTCCATTTGCTGTTTTCATGCTGTTCATAGCGTTTGATGAAATTCTAGGTTTTATGGCGGCCAAAGGAATTATAGCTTTCGATGCGACAGAGCTGTATTACTTGTATCCTGTAAAAACCGTCGTAGTGGGCGGAATGCTTTGTCATTTCAGAAAAGAGTATACGGAAGTACGGTTTAGGGATATCTGGAGACTACCGGACTCTTTATTGTCGGTTGGCGTTGGAATACTGGTGTTCATTCTCTGGATTAATATGGATTGGGTTCTGCTCAGCCCCGCCCCCAAAGGTTATGACCCCTCTCTGATTTCCGGAGAGAACGCCCGAATTTTCATGATTCTGTTCCGAGTTACCGGAGCGGCTCTAGTCGTACCAATAATGGAAGAACTTTTCTGGCGTTCTTTTCTTATCCGTTACATCATTGATAAAAATTTCGACACCGTTTCCATAGGCGCTTTTACTTGGATGTCGTTTTGCTTTACAGCTGTTCTTTTCGGCCTGGAACACAACTATATCGCAGCGGGCATAATGGCGGGAGTTTTCTATAATGTCATTCTGTTCCGCACCAAAAGCATCGCTCAATGCATTTTGGCTCACGCAGTTACCAACCTGATCCTTGCCATATATGTGCTTCACAGCGGCGAGTGGCGGTTCTGGTAATCCCCCCTCCAATCTTCTTTTAACAACCTTTGAACACCTTTAGCTAAAAACCGCATATTCAAATTGCGGATTCGCTCTTTACTTCTTACTCGTTTCAACTCCGGGATATAATAACAAGGACTGTTTACAAAGGGAAAACGCAAAGAAGCCTTTCAAGCGGCAACTAAAGAGAAACACCTCTCTGCTAGAAAGATCAGCTATGCTCCAGAGGTTTTATTACATTCAATCAATCGTAAAAATGTTCATTGAAACTATCAGTTCCGCACGTAAAAATCATGAAGTTTTCATCTATTGCATTTCGACAGCATATCTTTATACAGTATAGATGCGCAAAGCGTGTGTGGACAAAGGGGGGGGCGGAAACTTGAATCCTGTAATTCAAGAAGAAACAACCGGATGCGGTATTGCCTGTGTGGCGGTATTGGCAAAAACTAGCTATCAAGAAGCTAAAAATTTGGCCGAGAGCCTTGGCATACGGGCTACAGATCAAGAGCTTTGGAGCGATACAAATTATGTGCGTACCTTGCTAGATTTTTTTAATATCGTAGCGGATGAGAAAGAACGTGACTTTTTAAGCTGGGAGAAGTTACCCAACCTAGCCCTTCCCGCCATTAAACACCGCATAACAAATGGAAAAACATCCTGGCATTGGGTTGTCTTTTGGCGTAGTCCTTCCGGGCCAGTTGTGCTTGATTCCAAAAAATCATTACGCAACCATCGACGCATGGATTTTGGCAGGATGAAACCACGATTCTTTATTCCTATTTCCATGCCCAGTGGGTAATAAATTTTAAACCAGTTGCAAACATTGCTTGGAAATAAGCCTGTCTACTGCGATGCCTAAAAAACTAGGATTCTCAGACTGACATTTTTCAAGCAACTTTTGTAAACAAAAAAAGAGGCGGCGCGTTTCCGCGTCGCCTCCTGGTAAAACCAACACATTATCAAAGCTAGTTACTCATTTGCGTCCCATGCGACGTTTGCTGATGATAGCCAGTCCCAACATACCAGCGCCAAGAAGAGCCATGGTGCCAGGCTCAGGCGTAGGAACAACCGACTCAACCATAACTACGAAGTCATTGAAATCCCAGTCAGCAGTACCAGAAAGGTCTTCCCACGCAAGGATGTATTCATTGTTCAGCCAGTATCCTGGTGCGTTACCAGGAGTTTGGATCTTGTCTGTGCCATCACCCTGGAAAGCTATCATATGATCTTCGCCGTCGCTATTCAGAGCACTGTCGCTGTACCACACATCAGTTCCGTTATCAAGATAAAAACCAAATATATTGCCAGTAAACTTTTTGCCTGTATCCTGAAGAACATTCAAGAAGACGCTACCATCTGCTTTGATAGAAACAACTGCCTGCGCCCCGGCTGTGTCGCTACCAGCAAAAATCTCTACTTTCTGGCCGTTCATGCCATAAATACCGAACGAATTGATAGCAGCATTGCCAGCTATTTCTATAACAAATGTTACTGCTGACATACCAGTACCACCAATCGACCAGTGAGGAGCCGTAATAGCGTCATTATTGTTGCCAGAAGCGTTAACAGAACTCTGTCCGCCTACCGTTATACCGTTCAAAACATCCTGGAGGCTAGCTTCTGAACCATCGCCGCCGCCCTGAGGGTTAATATACGTAGCCATAGCGCCAGATGCAGCCAACATAAACGCAGCCCCAACCAATAATCCAGTTAATTTCTTAAACATACCCGTTACCTCCATCTTTCTTTTGTGTTGGTTAATTAGCGTGTCA